>Ga0272448_1005436_pt1 | contig 14092 bp, 12 predicted proteins | sample YNPCB0191_FD_202220 | JGI IMG/M metagenome (GOLD analysis project Ga0272448, IMG submission 202220) | Hot spring sediment microbial communities from Yellowstone National Park, WY, United States - YNP-CB-019-1 | ecosystem: Environmental > Aquatic > Thermal springs > Hot (42-90C) > Sediment...
GCCCTTTCCGAGGATTGCCGGGCCTGTTGACTCAGGCTGGGTCTCAAAGGGCATCACGAAGCAGACCCTGCGCCATCCGATTGCGGCCTTTCGGACATATTTGCGCGAGAGGTGGAACAGTTCCCGCTGCGATCTTGCCACGTTTCTGAGGCTTCGGCAGCCGGCGTGGGCCAGCGACGAGCTGCTGACTGTGGTCGTTGCGACGCTTGATCCGGTGAGGCCGGGCGCGGAGCAGGACGCGATCGGCCTTGTTCGGGACGGGTATGCGTTTTTCCTGAGATGCCTGAGAGAATGGCGCGGCGCGGAATCCGCGTTCGGCGCCATTGACGGCGGCGGTTGACATTCGCGCTGCTTTCCACTACGTTCAAAACGTATTGAACGTGGAGCGCCGCGCATAATTCACGGGGACGGAGTGTGTCCGGTCCTGGTCTTATCAATCCTGGCCGATCGGCAGGAGGCAAGTTTCTGACGCGCTCGGAAAAACCTCAGAATCCGCAGTCGCAGTCCGGGAGGATTTGCAGCATGAGTGGAGCGGGAACGACTCGCATGCATCCGGTAGTCAGGAGGTTCGTCGAGGAGGCTGGAGCGCTCACCCAGTCGCTTGGCGTGGGCCGGGTCATCGGGCAGATTTATGCATATCTTTATCTGAGCCGGGCTCCCAGGAGTCTGGCTGATATTCAGGAGGCGCTGGGTATAAGCAAGGGTGGCGCTAGCATGGGCGTGCGCCAGCTCGAGCAATGGGGAGCCTCGCGCAGGGTCTGGGTAAAAGGAGATCGCAGGGATTATTACGAGGCGGACGACTGGTTCGGAAGAATTCTCAAGAATGCGGTGATTGACACCGTGGGCAAGAGGATGGCGTCGTGCGCCCGGATGATCGAGGAAGCCGAAACCATGATGGGGTCGGGCGCCTACAGCGAGATGGACGAGGCTTTCCTCAGGGAGCGAATCCGCCGATTGCGGAAATTTCAGCAAAAGGCGGAGAAGTTGTGGAACCAGCCCCTGATCCGCAAGTTGCTGGAGAGGTAACCCGAGTCTGGATTGACGCAATTCCCGCGTGGTGACGGAAGGCGACGCATGGAAATTGTCATAGAAAGAACGAAGTCCTGGTTCCGCATTCCCTGGAAGGAAATATGGGAGTACAGAGACCTTCTCTATCTGCTCGTGAGGCGGGATTTTGTCGCAAGGTACAAACAGACGATTCTCGGGCCGGCGTGGTTCGTGTTTCAGCCACTGCTGACAACGCTGGTTTTCACGGTGATCTTTGGAAAGGTGATGAAGATCCCGACAGACTCCATACCGCCTGTGCTGTTCTATCTGTGCGGAATGCTGGCGTGGAGCTATTTCGCCCAATGTTTGAACGCGACCGGCATGAGTCTGCTTAACAACGTTCACATTTTTTCAAAAGTCTATTTTCCGCGGCTTGTGGTGCCATTTTCGATCGTCATCTCGAATCTTGCTTCGTTTGCGATACAGGCCGCGACATTCGCCGTGTTCTGGGCGGCGTTCAAGCTGTGGGGAGGCGCTGCCGCGGATCACTTCGGCATAAGATTGAGACTCGCGGCGTTTGCGCCGCTCGTGCTGGTCCAGACCGCGGCCCTGGGGCTGGGTGCTGGGTTATGGATGTCCGCGTTGACGGCCAGATACCGGGACATCGTTCATCTGGCCGGGTTCCTGACGCAGTTGTGGATGTACGCAACGCCGGTGGTATATCCGCTTTCGGTTGTGCCTGAGAAATGGCGGTGGGTGGCGGCCGCGAATCCGATGACCTTCACGGTGGAGTATTGCCGGGCCGCTTTTCTCGGCGCAGGCACGTTGAGCGCCCAGCTTGCGCTCGTTTCGGCTTTGGTGACAATCGTTCTCCTTGCCGTCGGGCTCGGAATCTTCAACCATGTGGAGAAGACTTATGTTGACACAGTGTGAGCGCGCTGCGCATGAGAACGCCGCGTTGCCGCATAGCATGACGGGGCATCTGGAGACGGTCTATGTGGATTGAAAAAATAGCAAATCTTGTTGTGAGCGCAGGACTGAGGCTGGCAGCGCTGGGGAGGGGTATGGGCACTGCGGCTGCATCCAGGCCGCTGAACCTGTGGGGCGACCGTGACATCGAGTGGAGTTGGATCGAGGCGCGAATACCGCCCGGGCCGGGAAAGGCTCTTGATTTCGGATGTGGAGGAAGCCACCTCGGGCTTGTGACTGCCGAGCGCGGGTACGATGTGCTGGCGATTGATCTGGGAGAGATTCAGTGGCCGTATGTGCATTCGAAACTCAGGTTCAGGCGGTGTGATTTAATGGATCTGGATGAAAAAGGTTTCGAGCTTGTTCTGAACTGTTCGACCGTCGAGCATGTCGGGCTGGCCGGCAGGTACGGCGTGGAACAGGACCAGCCGGACGGGGACATCGAGGCCATGAGAAAGCTGCGGCACGTCATGAAGCCGGGCGGCACAATGCTTCTCACCATTCCCGTCGGGCAAGACAGAGTTTTCCCTCCCATGTGCAGAGTTTACGGGAAGGAACGCCTGCCGAGGCTGACTGATGGGTTTGAGGTTGTTGAGGAGAAGTATTGGAAGAAAGACGATGCGAATCGCTGGGTTAAGTGTTCACGGCAGGAGGCATTGGAGTTTGAATGCAGCATGGGCTCGCCTGATCCACTGCAGAACATCTGCGCGCTTGGAGGGTTCGTGCTGAAGAATCCAGGTGAATAAGGCGTTCGCAGACAGTAGACAGGGCATGGCGCGCTTGCTGAGCAGGTTCTTGCGATTCGCGCCAGAGAGACATACGGATTACCCAATCGCGTCATTTCTCAAACGCAAAATCCCGGATAAACAGTATGTTGACGATATTCACCTGTCCCAAGCCGTTCAGTGATTTTCACATCAGGTTGATTCAGCGGAATGCTATTGGGAGCTGGACGCTTATGGTTCCGCGGCCCCGGATAATCCTGATGGGAGGGGAGGCTGGGAGCGAAGAGGTTGCTGAGGAGTTTGGAGCCGAGGCGGTGGCCGGGGTGGAGCGGAGTTCGAAGGGTACGCCGCTGGTGTCTTCGCTGTTCAGGCTGGCAGAGGAGAGGAGTGGGGCTGGTGAGGTTCTGGCGTATGTGAACACGGATATTATTCTGATGCAGGATTTCATTGAGGCTGTTGATGTATGTGCTGGGCTTGGGAGGGATTTTTTGATGGTGGGGCGCAGGTGGGATCTTGAAGTGAGGGAGGCACTGGATTTGGGGGTTGCTGGGTGGGATGAGAGGTTAAGGGAGCGAGTGAGGCGGGAGGGGCGGCTGCATGCGCCAAGCGGACTGGACTATTTTGTGTACAGGCACGGACTGTGGCGGAATATACCTCCTTTTGCGCTCGGCCGGTTCTCCTGGGACAACTGGCTGCTTGCCGAAGCCGGCCGGATTGGTGCAATGCGGATTGATGCATCGGAAACCGTGATGGCGATTCATCAGGAGCATGGTTACGCCTCAACAGGCTTTCAGGACGCTTTTGAGGCGCAGAAGTCTGAAGAGGCGGATATGAATCGCCGCCTTGCTGGTGATTCAATGGACAACACGCTGGATTGCGAATACGGCCTTGCAGGCGCTCGGCTCAGGCGGGCGCTGGATGCTGCACATGTGGCAAGGCGGGCGAAGAAATTCGTTTTCAACTCATGCAGGAAAATGTGTCCGCCAAACCTGCGTCCTTTTGCCTCGCGTATCGGCCTGTGGGCCCAGAAGAGGGGAATGATCTGAGGTTGTGATCGCAGAACTCAGGCCGGCGTGCGGGTTCGAGTGCCCGCCGGACCAAAACCGTGAGCGACGAAGTTGTAATAAGCGTTGAGCATCTGTCCAAGCGGTACCGACTGGGCGAGACCGGCGCGGGAACCTTGAAGGAGGCATTTGCGCAATGGTTGGAAAAAACCCGCAGGAACATGCCTGACAGCCGGCATGCGGAAGCAGAGGAGATATGGGCGCTCCGGGACGTGTCATTCGAAGTCAGGCGGGGGGAGGTGCTTGGAGTGATCGGTCGGAACGGCGCGGGCAAGAGCACGCTCCTCAAAATCCTAACCAGGATCACCGAGCCGACAAGCGGTCGGGCTGTTCTGAGAGGACGGGCGGCGAGTCTGCTGGAAGTTGGAACAGGGTTTCACCCGGATCTGACCGGCCGCGAGAATATCTATCTCAACGGCGCGATTCTTGGAATGAAGAAGGCGGAAATCGCGCGCAAGTTCGACGAGATCGTCGCGTTCGCGGAACTGGAGCGTTTCATTGACACGCCGGTCAAGCGTTATTCGAGCGGCATGTACGTGCGTCTGGCATTTGCCGTGGCCGCCCATCTTGAAGCGGACATTCTGCTGGTGGATGAAGTGCTGGCCGTGGGCGACGCCGCATTTCAGAGGAAATGCCTGAACAAAATGGCCGAGGTGACTCAGAAAGGCCGCACAGTCCTGTTCGTGAGCCACAATATGGCCACAATTGAAAGTCTGTGTGGCCGAGCTCTCCTCCTGGATAAGGGGAAGGTTGTGGCTGCCGGGTCTGTATCTTCGACTATTTCCCGTTACATTTCGACGGTGTCGGATGAAGGAAAATTTGCGCAAACGGAACTCCCAAAGGCCACGCTTGAGCCTCGTCGTATATGGTTCACAGGCTTCCGTGTGGAGGATGCTGATTCAGGAAAGCCAATTTCAATTCCTCGCACAGGAATGGACATCAATCTGGTGTTTGAGTACGAACGCATCCCTGATGAAACTCGTTCAATCACCATAAGTTTCTCTATTCGTACGTCTCTGGGAATTCCCTTGATACTGCACCGGAGTAACTACACTGGACAGGATTTCTCAGTTGTTCCGTTGCGGGGACGCTTTGTGTGTCGGTGGTCACGCTGTCCTCTCGTTGTGGGGCGGTACCTGGTTGTTGGATGTCTTGAAGCGGGCCATGAGGTCGCCGATCTTCGCGATCCCTTGGGCCTCCTGGATGTGGAGAGGGGAGACTTTTTCGGGACAGGACATTCGGGATTCCCGCAATATGGGGTGTTTCTCCTTGATGCGCCTTGGCATGTAGAGGGGATTGAGGCGGGTGCAGATACAGAGAAACAAACAGATTGAAGGAGGATCATCTGCGTATTCTTTTTGTTAATCCTTTCTGGTCTGCTCGGCATCCTCCCTTGGGCCTTGCTTATTTGTCTTCCTTTTTACAAGCGTATTATGAAGGGGAAGGGTTGGAATGCCATCTGTATGATGAAGTGGCTGGTGACTCAGATTTCTCGAAAGTTCTGGACGATTTTCGTCCCGATATCATTGCTGTCACTTCTGTCACAAGTACGTTCCCGAGAGCCTGCGAGCTCGCGGCAATCGTGAAAGCTCAACGGGGTGCACCATGCGTAGTTGGTGGTCCTCATGTGACGGCGTTACCCGAATCCATCGTTGGAACAGCATTCGATGCCGGGGTTTGCGGGGAGGGGGAACAGACCTTCTTGGAACTCGTTACAGCAGCAAGCAGAGGGCATGCGATTCGAGATCTCAAGATATCTGGTATCGTTATTAACACAGGGCAAGGTTTGTATGTGGGACCCCGGCGGCCTTTGGTGCCTCATCTCGATAAGATCCCGTCTCCTGATAGAACACTCCTGCGAATGGAAAGGTATGTCCGCTCAGGAACAATAGCCCATGGTTTGATGGCGAAGGGCACCAGTGTGGTGCCGTCCCGAGGATGCACTTGGGGTGGGTGCGACTTCTGTTCAAGCCGGCTCATATGGGGCAATAAGGTTCGATTCTTCAGCCCCTCACGGGTTGCTGAGGAGGTCCATGATCTGGTCTTGAAGTACGGACTGAACTTTGTGCTTTTTCTAGATGACAACTTCACAGCGGATGAGATCTGGTTGTCCACACTTGCCGCGGAATTCCGGCAGAGACGTCTGATCCCTCCTTGGTTCCATTTTGATTGCGAATCTCTCGCAACTTCCCTGACAGCGCGAAAAGCCGAACTCTTGGCTTCGATGGGATGCGTGCGAATTGAATTCGGCTTTGAATCGGGTCATCCGCGAATCCTGAGACGGCTTAAGAGAGGTCAGACCTCTGTTTCAGACAACGAGAAGGCCATTCGCCTTTGTCGAGCACACGGCCTGCGATGCTATGGGAATGCCATATTCGGATATTTTGATGAGACCGAGGACGAATTCGATACGTCGGTTCGCTGGTTCAACGAGATGCCCTTGGACTATCGGGCTCCTCATCTATACACCCCTTTTCCAGGCACGTCCGGTTGGCGCGAAGCGGTTCGACGTGGGCTGGTCGATGCCAAGACTGCTCGCTGGGAAACCTTCATGGCACCCTGGGAGGAGGACTGCTTGGTTGTGAATCAATGCCGTCCACGCATTGAACTCATAAAAGACCTTCAAGCCGTCCGTGATCAATGGAACCAATCCAACAGAATGCTTCTCATAGCGCGCAGTTTATCACAGATGGATCGGAGGGCCTTGCACAGTGTGCTATCCCAGCGGCAAAATCGGGAGAATTTCATTGAGATCCTCGGAGATGCCCGATCCCTTGGCCTGTCATGCTGCGTATTGATTCGCAATCTCATTAACAAATTGCGACGCACCGTGCGGCAAAGGCGTTTGGATTTTCTGGAAAGGGTATGGTCCAGGGTTCATCCGTTCATGGCCTTGCCGCGATGGGGGCCGCGCATGGGTTTTTTTTGGTGTTACGGAGATGTCCTTGGCCGTCGACTGTGGTGTCGTCAACCTGTAGATACCTATCAGCGTGCTTTTCTCTGGGATTATCTGCAACCTGGTATGGTTGTTGTGGACGTTGGTGCTCACCAGGGGTTGTACACCATTTTGGCTGCGCGACGGTGTGGCTCCACCGGTATTGTTGTGGCAATTGAACCTGCGAGAGAGCAGAAAAAGCGGCTTGCCCGCAATGTGTGGTGGAACATGTGCCGCAATGTTAGAATTCATGGGGAGGCTGTGGGAGCGGAAGTGCAAGCGGCATGTCCTTTGTATGTGGTGAAGGGCTTTGAGACGGGGGGAAACAGCTTACGGCCCATTGCGTCTGACGTGGCGTCCACCTGGTCTGTACATTCCGTCTTTATGGTGACTCTGGATAAACTTTGCTCCGATGAGCATCTGGAGAATATAGATGTCCTGAAAGTCGATGTGGAGGGAGGCGAGAGAGATGTCTTCGCTGGCGCGAAAGAACTTCTAAGTCGCAAACCGCGCCCTCTTGTGCTTTGGGAAGTATCTGACCGGCGGACACAGGCTTGGGGTTATAAGGCGCGGGAAACGGTGATTACATTACTTAACCTCGGTTTCATAAGCCTCGAAATAGGCGATCATGTTCTTTTGAGGCACAGGCTCCAGGACGAATATCCGAGCTGCGACTTGCTCGCGGTTCCTCAGGAACGGTGGGAAAGTTTTGTGAAACGTATGAACTCGCTGGGATGGCGGGTGATCGGGCCGCCAGACCGATAAGAGAATGCGTTGTCACACTATCGAAGCAGTCGCGCCTCGTCCTCTCATGTTCCAGGAATCATCTTATCGTGGAAGCATGGCAGGCACGGTGACAACAAGCCCGACTATGTTCTGGCGACGCAGTAGCTTTGCGGTTGCGGTTCTGGCGCTGGGCTTTCTTTTGTGGTGCGCGGTGTTCATCTATCGGTCGTCATTTGTATGCATAGACGGCAGGCGATATTTCTGCCTGTTTGATGATGCCATGATTTCCATGCGTTATGCATGGAACTTGGTGCATGGCCACGGCCTTGTGTGGAACGCCGGCGAATACGTTCAGGGCTATACGAATCTGCTCATGACACTCCTGATGGCCGGCGCGATCGCCGTGTCGGGAAAATTGCTCGGGCCGCTGGTGGTGCAGGTTCTCGGCGCAGGGATGCTGCTCGGCATCGCTTTTCTCAATATGAAAATCGGCGATCTTGTTGTCAGAACATCCCAAGACTCAGACAGACACTTTGTCAGGGTGCTGACGTTTCTGTGCGGGTGCTGTTACTACCCTCTTTGTTACTGGACCCTGCTTGGCATGGAAACAGGGCTGTTGGCCCTGCTGCTCCAGTTGGGTGTTCTTAACGCCATCAGATATGCGCAATCAAAGAAGCGCTCCGACATCCTGCTGAAAGGCTCTGCGGATGTGTTGTGGGATGCAATAGAAAAGGATAGGGATTTCGGGATTGAGAGATAGTGAGCGACGTTCCCGAAAAGGCTCGATTGCCAAGTTTGAAGTGATTCTTGCTTTAGATTGGCCCCTAACTTTTGGAGAAACAAGTGGAACTGGTTTGATCTCCTCAGGGTCGCTTGAGTCAAATGCAGGGCGACAACCCATATCCAGCAGTGCGCAGATGCGACCTCGGACACAAGTTGTGACAAAGTGCGACAGCGGAAAGCGAACGCAGGATATCCGAACACTCACGCATTTGTTGACGATATTCACCTGTCCCAAGCCGTTCAGCGATTTTCACATCAGGTTAATTCAGCGGAATGCTATTGGGAGCTGGACGCTTCTGGTTCCGCGGCCTCGGATAATCCTGATGGGGGGAGAGGCTGGGAGCGAAGAGGTTGCTGTGGAGTTTGGAGCCGAGGTGGTGGGTGTGGGGGCCACATATATCTTCGAGACAGGGCCAGTCTAACTGCACCATCCTGCGCATACTGTATTGTTAGGTAACAGATGCCAATGCCCTCGTTGAGTATTTTCAGTTGCTTTAAGTCTTTCGGAGATCCACACATCGCGAGGATCCAATGCAATGCGGTACAAAGCTGGCTGGCATTCGGGCCTGCGGTGGAAGTTCTGGTCGCGGGAGATGATCCGGCCATAGAAAAAATAGCAGAGGAGCGGACTATTCGCTGGCTTCGAGGGGTAAGGGTAAACCAGCGTGGCCGTCCCCTACTTTCGTCAGTGTTTGAGCTCGCTACCCGGGCAGCTGCTGGCGACATCCTGGCTTACGTCAACGCTGATATCATTCTTGGAACAGATTTTCTTGAGGCGGTCAGTCATTGCTCGCGACTCAGGCGGCCCTTTGTCATGGTCGGCTGTCGGTGGGACCTCGACTTTGTTGAGGCTATAACGTTTGAAGATCCCTTCTGGTGGCCAAAACTCCGAGATAAGGCAAGACGGGAGGGGCGTCGGCACGCGCCAAGCGGACTGGACTATTTTATCTTTCCAAAGAAGCACATGGTTGACATACCATCTTTTACTCTGGGAGGACCGGCATGGGACAATTGGCTGCTTGCGGAGATGGGAAAGAGAGGGGTACTGCGGATAGATGCTACGGCCGATGTGGTCGCAATTCATCAAAACCACGCTCCCGGCTGGGTGAATCCCTCCACAGCGCCGAAGGACTCTGACGAATGGCGCAATCGAGAGCTTGCCTGTGGACATTATGCGGATGCGTGGGATTGCGAATTCGAGCTTGTGGCCGGCCGTGTGCGTCTGGCGCGCAGCCGCGAGCACCTTGAGCGCCGCGTGGAAACATGGGCGGCCAGATGGCCGTGGCTCCCAACGGTTCTTCCTTCGACCAAACTGCGCCACGCTGCGGCATGGGTCGAAAACGCCATGCGGGGTTATGGCCGGATCGCTCTCAGCCGTTGATGTTGTCAACGGGTGTTGTCACGCCCCGGGAAATTCGCTGCGATGAATCGCAGTGGCAGGACAGATTGCGCGAAGGCGTCCCTCCCGCGCGTAACTTTCGGCACTATCGTGTTCAACGGCATGCCGTTTATACCTTATCTGCTGAGGTCGCTTTATCCCTATGCTCATCAGATGATCGTCGTGGAGGGCGCGGTTCCTCTCATGCGACCCATTGCTTCTCCCACCGGCCATTCCACGGATGGCACGCTGGAGGCGCTTCGACGTTTCGCTTCAGAGGAAGATCCTGACCGCAAACTTCTCGTTGTGACTTCTGAGGATGAAGGACACCCGGACGGCGTGTGGCCAGGTGAAAAAAATGAAATGTGCCAGGCATTTGCGCGCCGCGCCACAGGAGACTGGCTGTGGGAAGTGGACAGCGATGAGTTTTATTCAGAAACAGCCATGGAAAGCATGCTGGCATGGTTGGCAGAACATCCGGAAACCACAGCAGTCTCATTCCGCCAGCGGATCTTCTGGGGAAGTCCTGATTGGTACGTGGCAGGACCCTTTTTCAAAGGCTCGGAAACCGGCAGTCAAATGCATCGGCTTTTCAGGTGGCAGCCCTCATGGACCTACGCAACGCATTTTCCGCCGACGGTGCGTGATGACCAGGGCCGCGATTTGAGAGATTTAAAGTGGTGTGGGCCGGATGAGACTGCCGCAATCGGTATCGTGCTTTTTCACTACTCCCTTCTCTTCCGGGAACAGGTGGAGCAAAAATGGCAGTACTACGCGGCCCGTGGCGACAGAAGTGCCAATCCCTCTGTAAATTGGGTTGAGCGGAACTGGATGCGGCTTGCTGAGCCCTTTCATGTGCACAATGCCAATCGCTATGTGTCCTGGCTTGAGCGATATCGAGGCCCGCATCCCCGCGAAATTCAGAACCTGTGGGCGGACGTGATCGCCGGCCGGATCCCAGCGACGAGGCGGCCAATGGAAGACGTGGCTGAGCTGATGCATGACCCGGTTTTTCGCGTAATTCGCAGTCTGATGCGTACCTGGCCTTCGGATGAGGAGTTGGGAAGACGCGGACGGTACCGCTGGCAGAAGACATTGGAGCAGCTGGCGATTTGGTACGAACGGCGTTGGATGCGTCGCCTGGGTACCTGAAGCAGCCGTTTTCTCATGTTCACTCTTTTGTGGTTGATCGTTCAAACTGGATCGTGTGTGTGCGCCGTGTTTTTCCAATCGCAAATATAGAAGCCGGGATGAAAACGGTCGCGATGGTCAGTGACATTACCGACGGCGGCGCGGCAATTGCCTGTCGGCGGTTGGCCGGCGCGATCAAAAGCCGTGGTGTGTGGACAGTTCGCTGGCTTGCCGGCACTGGTGACCCGCGTACGGGCGCCGAAATCGTATCCGCCTGGCCCCCTCTTTTTTCATTGCTGCGATTTCGGCTCGCCTGGCGATTGGGAGGAGCGCGGGTCAGAAACCGGGCCTGGGCGACTCTTCACAATGCCGCCATGGCCGCGGCTGTGCGGCGACAGATGCCGTCTGTGATTCATCTTCATAACATTCATCACGGCCTGTCGTTTGATCTGGTCCGGCGTCTGCCCAGGAAAGTTCCGATTGTATGGACGCTGCACGACATGGAGACGCTGACAGGCTCTTGTTTTCACAGCGGTTCCTGCCGCGCTTTCAGGGATGGTTGCAGGCAAAAGTGTCCCTCAGATGCGTTGCTGAACTTGTCGGCAGGACCACCTTCCAAAGAATGGTCCTGCCGGGAAGCTTTCTATCGCAAGTCCCGGGAGCGCCTGGTATGGGTGGCGCCGTCTCAATGGATGTACGACCAGGCCCGCGCGCGTTTTGCGGACAGCATGCGTGTCGAACTCATTCACCATGGGATTCCCTCGGATATTTTTCGGCCATGTCCTGATCGCGCTGCAGTCAGAGCCGCGCTGGGGCTGGGCAATTGTTCAGGACCAGTGCTCATGGCAGCCGCGCATTCGTTTTCATCGGAATTCAAGGGGGCTGATGTGCTTATCCGGCTCATGGCTATTCTCGCTGAGCGTATGCCGAATGCCGTCCTGGTCATTTTGGGTGACTGGCCGCCTGAGAAGAAACCCGCAGCCGGCTGCTGGGTGTACGCTGGTCGCATTGTTGAGGAACGTCTCCTGAATCTCTACTATAACGCCGCGGATCTCTTCGTGCACGCATCCAGGTTTGACACTGCGCCGCTGGTGCTGCTGGAAGCAGCCGCGGCAGGGCTTCCTGCCGTGGCCTTTGCAGTGGGGGGGTGCGCCGAGATGGTCCAGGATGGGAAAACCGGGTTTCTGGCTTCTGAGATTTCTGCAAGCGCCCTTGCCATGGCGGTTGAGCGTTTTCTTGCTCTTGCTGCTCCGGCGCGTGAGGCCATGAGATCAGCCTGCCGCAAGCGTGTCGAGAGACAGTTTTCTCCGGCAATCCAGGCGGCTCGGCACGAAGCCCTGTTTGAGGATTTGGTCGCTCGCAAACAAAACAACGCAAGGTCTGGATGATCCAGCCGGACAATCCGGAATGATCTCCCTTATTACAACGGCGTTGCCTTTCAGGGATCGGGCCGGTGTGCGGCAAACAAATGCACTGAGAAGCTGGCGGGCAGTTTTTCCGGGCGCAGAAATTTTTCTCATGGGTGACGGCGAAGGTTATGATGAAGCCGCTGCCTCGCTCGGCCTGATCCGGGTGCCTGATGTGGCGCGCGGATCCGGCGGGCTGCCGCGTCTTGATTCACTTTTTGAGGAAGGAGAGAAGCGGGCATCATTCCCTTATCGCGGCTATATCAACGCAGATATCATCCTGACCTCGGACATGCGCAAGGCGCTGCTCGAAGCGCCCTTTCACCGATTTCTTCTTGTTGCGAAGCGATGCAATGTGGACATCGAAGAAGCGCTGGATGTCAGCGATCCGTCCTGGGAGGCTGTCCTTCTCGAGAGAGTCCGGAACTCAGGCAGGGTTGTACGGGGTGATGCGATCGATATCTTTCTTTGGAAGGGGCCGGTGTGGGAGGCTGTTCCTCCGATGGTCGTCGGCCGCGGCAAATTCGACAACTGGTTGATTTACGCGGCTCGAAGGGGCGGGGTTCCTGTGGTTGATGCTTCAGAACGGGCGCTGGCCATCCATCAAAACCATACCTATGACCATGTTCCTGGAGGGGCGGCAGGGGCGGCGGACGGAACGGAGGCGCGGGAGAATATCCGGCTGGCCGGAGGACCCGACCATTTGTTCACGATTTCAGATGCTGACTGGCGTCTGACGGCGCAAGGGCTGGAACGCAACTATTGCGATGGAGACTCGCGGCGTTGCGCAGAAGTTGACCGGATACTTCGCGGCCTGGAGCGGCGATGCCCACTGTGGCTTCAGGCAGCCTGCGAATGGCGGATCCGAGTTCAGCGCGCCAGGAGGGGAGAATGGGCTCCTCTGTTGAAATTCGGTTTCTGGCTTTGCGGACGCATCACCGAGCGGCGGTGAGGCGCGGGAAAGACGCTGTATGCCGAGTCCGCTGATTGTTTATACCCCGCCTGCCGATGGATCTCCATGCGGCGTGGCCGATTACGCGCGCGCGATTGCTGAAACCTTAGGGGAAGCCGTTTCTCAGGTGCCGGTCCGTCTGCCTTTGGAGCGTTGCCCCCGCAACCGGCTTCTCAAAATCTGGCGGCTGCGCCGCGCCGCACGCCTGGCGGCCTTGAACCTGCCGCCCGGCAGTCCGGTTCACGTACAATACACGGATTTTGCCTGGAACGGAACGCGGCTGTACGAAGATGCCTATGAAGTCTTTACGCGCTTCGTGCGGCGTCCCCTCATGGCCACGCTTCACGAACATCCATTGTTTCGTTTCTTTCCCAACCCCGTTCATCCTCAGACCCTGGCCGACGGCGTATTTGCGCGGCTTGCGGGCTTGGAAGGCGGGCTCCGCACAGCCTCCCTCGAAACGATCGTTTTGAACCGGCATACACTGGTTCATGTTCATCATCGCTGGCAATATCACCGTCTTGTGTCAGCAGGCGTGAACCCCTCCATCCTGCGCGTATGGCCTCTTCCTGTTCCTTCATTTGTTCGCGGAAACGGATCCGCGGGGCGACTCTTTCGACAGCGTTTCGGCGGCAAGACCTGCCGACTTCTGGCCATGGTGGGGTTCATATTCGACAGAAAGCAATATGAGCGCGCTCTGGCGATTCTCGCGAACTTGCCTCCTGACACGATTCTGTGCGCCATTGGCGGCACACAAGGCAGGGGGTCTGAACGCTATCTCGAACAACTTCGAGACCAGGCTCGGCGTGAAGGCGTGGCGGATCGGTTTGTTGTAACCGGGTGGCTGCCTGAGCCTGACTTTCATGAGATCCTTGCGGAGATGGACCTGGTTCTGGCGCCGTATGGTGAGGTCAGCAGTTCAGCATCGCTGGCATGGGCCATGGCGGTCGGCGCGCCGATCGTGGCGCATGACACCTCGAGTTTCCGCGAGATTTGCGAGGATGGCGGAGGCTTGGAACTGGTGGACACGACATCT
>Ga0272448_1005440_pt1 | contig 14085 bp, 12 predicted proteins | sample YNPCB0191_FD_202220 | JGI IMG/M metagenome (GOLD analysis project Ga0272448, IMG submission 202220) | Hot spring sediment microbial communities from Yellowstone National Park, WY, United States - YNP-CB-019-1 | ecosystem: Environmental > Aquatic > Thermal springs > Hot (42-90C) > Sediment...
TAGGGATTTTTTCTGCAAATGAGGTTTTTGATACTGACCACCTTAGATTTCCGCTTATAGTAAAACCACGATACGAAGGTTCTTCCAAGGGGTTATCTGAGAATTCCCGTGTTGAAAATAAAGAGGAGCTGGCCCGGCAGGCTGCATATATAATTGAGACCTATAAACAACCGGCTTTGGTTGAAGAGTTTATTTCTGGCCAGGAAGTTACGGTTGTTGTCATCGGCAATAACCCTCCTGAGCCCTTACCGGTTGTGCAGGTAAAGATAGATGGTCAGTTCCAACTAAAGGATAAATTTTATACCTTTTCCCGTATTACCTCAGATAGGTTAGAGTATGTATGCCCGGCGCGCATAAGCAAAGAGCTGAAAGATAAAATTTTGCAGCTTGCCATTAAGGCTTATAAGGCTGTGGAATGTCGAGATTTTGGCCGGGTTGACTTTCGTATTGACGAGGCAGGCAATCCTTATGTCTTAGAGATAAATCCTTTACCTTCGCTTTCTACCGAAGATGTTTTTCCTTTGGTGGCAAGGCAGGTTGGGTTGAGTTATGAAGAATTAATTGGCAGGATTTTACGCAGCGCTATGCAGCGCTATAACTTAAATTGACAACATGGATGTCGCCTTGGCTTATAACTTGAAAGAAAAAGACGACTCAAAACCTCCGGATTATTTTTCGGAGTTTGATTCTACAGAGACCATAAATGCTATTATCACCGCCTTAAGCAAAATGGGGCATCGCGTGGCGACGGTTGATGTGGGCAAGACCGATATATTTGATTTTTTCCGTCGCAGGCATATCGACGTGGTCTTTAATATCGCAGAAGGCCATAGCGGTAGATTCCGCGAGTCACAAATTCCTGCCGTATTGGATTATTTAGGCATCCCTTATACTGGCTCAAATACCTTTTCCCTTGCCTTGGCCTTAAACAAGGCCTTTACTAAGAAAATCTTGTTGGCTGAAAATATCCCTACTCCACGCTTCCAGCTTTTTAGTGGGGGTAGTGAAGTTAGAGAAGTCAATCTGAACTTTCCTTTAATTGTAAAGCCAAATTGCGAAGGCTCGGCCAAAGGGATAGACCGATCTTGTGTTGTATATGACGAAAAGGCCCTGTGCCAGAAGGTCGAGGAGCTATCACTAAGGTATCGACAGGAGGTCTTAGTAGAGGAGTTCATTGAAGGACGTGAATTAACCGTGGGGATACTCGAGAATGGCGTAACTACAGTTTTACCTATTTTGGAGATAGACTTTTCTACTTGTGCAAAAAGCGGAGAGTTTTTTTATAGTTGGCGTGTAAAGGAATATCAAGGGAACGCCGAATTAGGGCTTGTGCCAATCTTCCATTGTCCTGCGCCACTGGATAGGGATACTGAGGAGTTGGTGAAATCCGTAGCCTTGAGGACTCATCGGGCAATAGGTTGTTTTGATATCTCCCGGGTAGACATAAGATTAAGCAAGGACAACCTGCCTTATGTGTTAGAAATAAATCCTTTGCCTGGCCTTAACCCTCGGGAATCTAACTTTCCCATAATGGCCTATGCCGCCGGATTAAAATACGAAGACATAATTGATTCCATTTTAATGAACGCCATTAAAAGGAGGAAGGGTAGAATTGAACAATAATTCAATAGCCGTGGAAGCCAAGGGTGTAGCCCCGGATATAGCTATTTCCGTTCGACCTTCGAGGAGGACTCGCGATTATCAACAGATATCTCTATTTAAGGAGGTCAACCCTATTGATTGGGAGGACTGGCATTGGCAGATTAACCACCGCATCCGCACCCGCCAGGAGCTTGCCCAGGTCATCAATCTTACTAGCGATGAAGAGGAAGGAATAAGACAGGCCTCAGGAAGATTGTCAGTGGCAATAACTCCTTACTGGGCGAGTTTATTCGACCCCGATGACCCTAACTGTCCTATTCGCCGTCAAGCTGTTCCTGTGAAGGCTGAGTCGATAATTGCTCCTCACGAGATGGTTGACCCTTGCGCCGAGGATAGAGATTCTCCTGCCCCTCATCTTGTACATCGTTATCCGGATAGGGTTTTGCTTCTGGCTACTGAGCATTGTGCAGTTTATTGTCGGCACTGTACCCGCCGTAGGTTAGTGGGAGAGGAGCACAAGAATGAGGATTTGAATGCAGGGAGATTTGATGCTGCCATAGATTATATCAAGGCAAATAGAAAGATAAGGGATGTGCTTATCTCTGGCGGTGACCCCCTTATAATGGAAGATGCAGTATTAGAGGAGTTATTGCAGAAGATTCGGAGTATCTCGCATGTAGAATTTTTGCGCATTGGTACACGCGTTCCAGTAACGCTTCCCCAACGGATTACCGAAGATTTGATAAAAATGTTAAAGAAATACAGCCCACTGTGGATGAGTATCCATTTTAACCACCCCAAGGAGATTACCAAGCGTTGCAAGATGGCCTGTGATATGCTTGCAGATGCAGGTATACCACTGGGTAGCCAAACCGTTTTATTAAAAGGCATTAATGACCGGCCCTATATTATGAAAAGACTTATGCATGAACTTCTGCAGATAAGGGTTAGGCCTTACTATATCTATCAGTGCGACCCGGTAAGAGGCACTCAGCACTTCCGCACCCCAGTGGCAGTAGGGATAAATATTATTGAGAAGCTGCGGGGGCACACCTCAGGTTATGCAGTGCCTACATATGTCATAGATGGCCCAGGTGGTGGCGGAAAGATTCCTATTGGGCCTAACTACATCCTTTCCCAGGCCAAAGGTAAGTATGTCTTACGCAACTACAAGGGAAAGATTTATACCTATCTAGAGTAGTGAGGTCATGCGGGAAGTAGAGATTGAGTTGACTCTGGAGTTTTTGGCAGCGGTTCAGGGTGAGCAGACCTTTGAGGTGGTGGATGACCAAGGAAGAAGGGTCTCGAGTTTATTGTATCCCCATCGTGGCCAGATGTATATTTACTCAGCTGAGTTGCGTCTTGACCGTTTTGCCATAGGAGGCAGCTATGGTACCAGCGCCTTTCGCAGGACTACCTGTACAGATTCTGACTGGTGGCCAGATATATCTTCAGTTAGAGCGTTTTGATATAAATTTATATTATCGGGCTCTGGATTTGAAGTGGGATAACTCCAAGGCCATTCAGGAGTTTCTTGATTTTCTGCGGCTTTCTCGGCAGGGCAAATTTTATCTGGATGCCTTTGTTGGTTATCAAAAACAACGCGCCGCTATCCTATGAGTGATGGGTTTGGACAGTTGTGTGGTGGCTTCCTGATGATACACCGATAGATGGGCTTAATTCTTTTTATAAAGTAATTTACCATGGTCCGCGTTTTGGAATTAGGGTTGGGGGTCAGGCAGGTAAGTTAGGCTCTGATTTAAGCCTCAGTTATGCTATTTTGAAAACAAAAGGTTATGGCTGGTGGAACCTGCGGGATTACTGGTTTGAGATGAATGGTAAAAATGGCTATGGTTGGGATTTAGGTTTAAATACCCGTTACCATTTTACCCCTTCATTGGCAGTAGGCGTAGGTTTTAATTATGTAAGAAATTTTCAAGGCCGTCTCACTGAATCCGGCAATGACCCCTATGAATAGTATGACTTGTCTATTGTAAGGAATGTTGTGAGTACGATTTATTCTCCTTCTCTTTTAGTGAGTCTAAATTGGTAAGATGATTACCAGAAAATTAGTTTTATTAACTGGGGTGTTTTTGTTGTCGTTTTTTTTACCCTGCTATGGAGCTGGCCGTAATGAACTTATCAGCCAAACCCTGGATAACTTAGAATTGGTTTTGGCTTTTACTGAAAGACCTGAGCCACAGAAGATGTCTGCCTGGGATATTAAACTACGCAATCGCCTCAAAGAAAACAAAGCCCCCTTTTTAAAAAGCCCTCCCGAATATCTTGCTGCAAATAGCAGGCAAAAGATGAAAGCCAATAAGTCTTGCCAAGACAATACACCCCGCTTGGGGAATTTTTATATCTCTTTTGGTTACAACGCCAACCACCTGCATTATAAAGAGCTTGAAGGCACAGAGACCCTGGATGAAGACTATGGCAAGCTTTCAAGCTTTTATATCAATGTTGGCCTTAGGGCAAAGGGAACGGAGTTTGCCGATAAGTATGGCGATTTTTTCCTTGATGCCTATTATCGACGTTACGATGGCACAATTACCTACGATGGGGCAATTATATTTTGGGATTATCCTCTTATGTTCAAACAAAAACAAAAGGTGCATCGGTTTGGAGCTAAAATCGGAGAGTATCGCCAGTTTCCCTCAGGTGCGGGTGAGGGTTTTGCCTATTTTGATATCGGCCAGAGAATCTGGTATCGGGGCGAGGATGACTATACCACTGGCACTATCTGGATAGATGGCCAGCCCTATGATTATCTAGTTGATGAATATGCTGAAAAATACTGGTGGACCTACTTTGGTTTTGGTGCAGGATTTAATCTTTTTGTCCATCCGCGTTTTAGCTTAGGATTTGAGGGCGAGTTTATGTTTTCACCGAAGTCGCTTTCTAAGATGCATGCGAATGCAACTGAGTCATTTAATGCAACCACCTTTACCTTGGGCGGGGTTTTGGGCTGGGAATTGCAACTGCCTATGCGTTTTTTTGTATTGAAAAACATCTCTTTTGATATGACCCCCTATTTTACCTACTGGCATATTAGGCGCTCTACTCCTTACTGGGTGGATGACCTTTCTTACTGGTATGAGCCCAAGAGCAACACCCATATCGAAGGGGTACGCTCAGGGTTTACTATCGGTTTTTAGTTTTATCTTGACCACCCTATTTTACTATTGTATAATTAAAACAATATTTTGGCTACCTACCTTTATAATCCTCAATAATAAACACCAGCAAAGGAGCGAGGCTAAAGATGGATGTCCAAAATAAACGAAGCGTTATTTTATTAGGCCATGCCCAGTCAGGTAAGACCACCCTTGCTGAAAGCTTGCTTTTTTTCTCTAAGGCCACTACCCGTAAGGGTTCGGTTGCTGAGGGTAATACCGTTAGCGACTATAGTTTTGACGAGATAGAAAAAAAGAGTTCTATAAACACTGGCTTTCTATTTCTAGAATATAAAAATAATCGAGTTCAGATTCTAGATGCGCCTGGATATGCGGATTTTCAAGGCGAGGTGATTTCAGGTCTACGTGCAGTAGACAGTGCTATTTTAGTTGTAGATGCCTCCTCAGGGGTTGAGGTAGGTACTGAACGCGCCTGGCAGATGCTTGACGAGGCTGGCCTTCCTTGCCTATTTTTTATAAATAAAATTGATAAGGAAGGGGTTGAGGTAAAAAAAGTAATGCAAGATATCCAGCAGGCCTTCAGCAAAAACGCTATTTCTATCTCGGATTTAAACTCCTCTGAGCTTATTGAAGCAGTTGCGGAAAGCGATGATAACCTTTTATCCAAGTTTTTAGAGGGAGCTACCTTAACCACTGAAGAGGTTGCCCAAGGCCTGCGTAAAGCGGTTTTGGGTCGCAAGATTTTTCCTATAGTAAGTGGTTCAGGCCTGACGGATTCAGGTATAACAGAGCTATTGGAGGCAATTATAAGGTATCTGCCTAGCCCCCTGGAGCGCGCATCTCTTGAGGCAAGGGATGCCTTGGATCCTAATCGGACCCTGAAGCTAAACTTTGGTGTCAATGAACCTCTGGTTGCCTTTGTCTTTAAAAATATCTTTGACCCTTATGTAGGCCAACTGACATTGTTACGAGTATTCTCAGGAGCCTTGGCAGCGAATACTTCGTTTTTAAATGTGAATAAAAAGGCAAGAGAACGTTTCGGTCAGATATTTATCTTGCAGGGCAAAGAACAAAGGCCAGTAGATTCTGCTGATTGCGGAGACATCGTTGCTATTGCCAAACTTAAGGAGACTGCAACCTCGGATACCTTAGGCCAGGATAAGTTGCAGGTTATTCTACCTCCTTTAGTTTTTCCTGAGCCAGCAATTTCTGCCTCGGTAAAACCTAAATCCCGCGAGGATGAAGAAAAGATTTCCCAGGCCCTACAAAAGCTTGCTGCCGAAGACCCCACCTTTAAGGTTGCCCATGACCCCCAAACCAAGGAGTTGATTATCTCCGGTATGGGTGATCAGCATTTGGCAGTGATGATTGGTCGACTACGTAAGAGATTTAATGTAGAGGTGGATTTAGGTACGCCCAAGGTTTCATATAAAGAAACGATTACCAAATCCGTTAAGGTCCAGGGTAAATTCAAACGTCAGTCTGGTGGGCGCGGCCAGTACGGAGATGTCTGGATTGAGGTTGAGCCTTTGGAGCGGGGAAAGGGATTTGAGTTTGTAGATAAGATTTTTGGAGGCGCAATCCCACGTAATTACATCCCCTCGGTTGAAAAAGGTGTACTTCAAGCAATGTCAGAGGGAGCTATAGCGGGTTATCCAATAGTAGATATCCGCGTGCGTCTGGTAGATGGTTCATATCACGAGGTTGACTCCTCGGATATGGCCTTTCAGATCGCCGGTGCTATGGCTTTGCGTAAGGCGGTTTTGGCTGCTGGTCCGGTGCTCCTCGAGCCGATTATGGAGGTTGAGGTTGTAGTCCCTGATGAGTATCTGGGAGGCATATCTGGTGATATCAATGCCCGTAGGGGAAGAATAATGGGAATGGATTCCAAAGGCAAAAATCAGATTTTAAAGGCCCAAGTCCCTTTAGCCGAGATGTTTACCTATGCCAATGACCTGCGTTCGATTACCGGCGGAAGAGGGACTTATACCATGCGCTTCTCGCATTACGAAGAGGTCCCGCATAAAATTGCCGCAAATATTATCAACCAGTATCAAGTCACCAAAAAACAAGAAGAGGAAGTTTAAAGATTAATCCATGAAAATTTGTGTTTTGGGGTTGGATTTATCTATAGGGAAGCATTCAGTCAAGGATGTTCGGCTTGACCAGCTTCATCAGCTTGTCTCGGCTAAGAAGAAGACCTATGTCCAGGTAGAGATAGTTCCCCAGCAGGATTTGAAAGACGCAGATTACCTTTTGGTTAATGAGGATTTTCGTCTAGAACTTATTTTGAAGGATTTGGAATTTGTTGAGACGCGCCTCAGTCGAGCCACAGAGGATAAAGAGATTCAGCTTCTGAAAAGGCTAAAAGAAGCCCTTGAGCAAGAGAAATTTGCCTCAACCCTTTCTTTTTCTTGCGAAGAAAAAGCGCTTATTTCTACCTACGGGCTGGTTACTTCTAAGCCAATAGTGGTAGTTTCTAAAGATACTGCGGTTGAGCCAGATGTCCTTTTGGCCCAGGCGCTCAAAGAGAGCGGATACATTAGTTTTTTTACCTTAGGGGATAAAGAGAACCGCGCCTGGTTAATTAAAAAAGGAACGACTGCTTTAGAGGCGGCTGGTTGTATCCACTCTGACATCCAGCGGGGTTTTATCCGGGCAGAGATTATTGCCTTTGAGGATTTTATTAAGACAAAGGGTGAATCTGAGGCCAAGCGCCAAGGGTTTATGCGTCTTGAGCCCAAGGAATATATAATGCAGGATGCGGATATTGTCAATTTTCGTTTTAACAAATAATAAGGAGAGTCTATGCAAAAAATTCAGCGGGCGCTGATAAGCGTATCGGATAAAACCGGCATAGTTGATTTGGCTAAAACCCTAAGCGAGTTTAAAGTAGAGATTTTATCTACAGGCGGTACAGCGAAGATCCTGAAGGAGAACAATATTCCAGTAAAGGAGGTTTCGGAGTATACGGGTTTTCCCGAGATGCTGGATGGCCGGGTAAAGACATTACATCCAGCAATTCACGCTGGACTTTTGGCCCTGCGCGACAATCCTAATCATCTTAAACAGATGGCTGAGCAAAAAATAGGGTTTATCGATATAGTGGTGGTTAATTTGTATCCCTTTGAGAAAGTTATCCAAAAGGCAGATGTTAGTTTAGAAGAGGCGATAGAAAATATCGATATCGGTGGACCAAGCATGCTCAGGTCTGCAGCTAAAAACTTTCGCAGTGTAGCGGTTGTGTGTAATCCCAAATTTTATCCCGAGGTGATTGCTGAATTGAAAAAGAATAATGGTGCTTTATCCGATGATTTAAGGCGTAATTTAGCAATGGAGGTTTTTTTACGCACTTCAAGTTATGACCGTAAAATTTACGAATTCCTTGCCAAGCAAAATTTTCAAACTAATGGTTTTCCCGAAAGGTTGTCTTGTGACTTTGTAAAGGTGCAGGATTTGCGTTATGGTGAAAATCCCCACCAAAGGGGTGCTTTTTATCGCGATGTAGACCTTACAAGCGGTTTAAGTAGTATGCGCCAATTAGGTGGCAAGGAGCTTTCTTTTAACAATATCCTTGATTGCCAGGCAGCAGTAGGATTAGTGCGGGAGTTTAGCCTGCCAGCAGTCGTATTTATTAAACACAACAACCCCTGTGGGGTGGCGGAAAATAAAAATATACTTAAGGCCTATCGGCAGGCATGGTTATGCGACAGGCTTTCAGCCTTTGGCGGGATTGTGGGGATAAATAGGCCAGTAGATGTAACCTTAGCCAAACTTATTATCCGCAGCGGATTTTTAGAATGTGTCGTTGCCCCGGGGTTTAGTAGGGAGACAGTGGAGATACTTAAGGAAAAAAAGAATCTACGTATTATCGAATTACCTAATTTTTTGGATAATCTTAAGCAACTGGATTTCAAAAGGGTGGAAGGCGGGCTTTTAGTTCAAGAAGGCGATTACATCTGTCTTGATGATTCACTTTTAAAGATAGTTACCCAGCGTAAGCCAACTAAGGCGCAGATGCAGTCTTTGCTTTTTGCCTGGAAGGTAGCAAAGCATGTTAAATCCAATGCTATTGTCCTGGCCCGCCAGAACAAAACCGTAGGCATTGGCGCAGGGCAGATGTCAAGGGTAGACTCGGTTTTTATTGCTGTAAAAAAGGCAGGCAGATTGGCTGAGGGTGCGGTGTTGGCCTCAGATGCCTTTTTCCCCAAGGAAGACGCTATCAAACTAGCAGCCAGATATAAAATCAAGGCCATAATTCAACCGGGTGGCTCTGTAGCTGATGAGGCAATTATCCAGATGGCCAACAAATATCAGATTGCTATGGTTACCACAGGTATTCGGCACTTCCGGCATTAGGCCTTCAGGATAAGGATTTATGAAATATCAGGAAGTTGTTCGTTACCTGGAATCTTTTGTCAATTATGAAAAGGTCAGCCGCTGGCCGTATAAGCAATCCCTGAAGCTCGAGCGTTTCAAGGCCTTCTTAACTACAATCGATAATCCCCAAAATGAACTGCGTTGCATTCATGTTGCCGGTTCCAAAGGCAAAGGCTCAACCTGTGCCTTTATTACCTATATATTAAGAGAAGCAGGATTTAAAGTCGGACTTTATACCTCGCCGCATCTTTGTGATTTTCGAGAACGCATCCGTATTTTGTTGCCCCGCAAAAAAAATTATCTTCTTGTATCAAATAGTAATCAGGCCTTTGAAGGCATGATTCAGAAGTTTGAATTAATCCGTTTAGTTAAAAGGCTTAAACCAGAAATAGAGAAGTTTAACCGCTCATCGCCTTGGGGAAGGCTCTCTTTTTTTGAGGTCTATACTGCCTTGGCCTTTTTATATTTTAAAGATAAAAAAGTAGATTTTGTAGTTTTAGAGACTGGCTTAGGTGGCAGATTAGATGCTACCAATGCCGCCAATTCTATTGTATCTGTAATAACGCCGATAAGTTATGAACATACGCAGAAGCTGGGTTTGACTTTAAAGGCCATAGCTTATGAAAAGGCGGGGATTATAAAGTCATCTCGTCAGATAGTGGTATCTAGCAGGCAGAAAAAAGAGGCGTTGCAGGTTATACGTAAAAGATGTAGAGCAGTTGGCACAAGGCTATATGAGCATGGCCGGGATTTGCAACTTTTAAAAAATGGGTCCCAGTTTAAATTTAAGGGTATTTTTGGGGTTTATCAGGGGATAAGGCCAAGGCTTTTAGGCCAGCACCAGCGGGAAAACGCCCTAGTGGCTTTAGGCGCAGTTGAATGCCTGCGTAATTTTGGAATTTTTGTTCCAGCTGAGGCGATTAGGCGGGGAGTAAATATGGCCTTTTGGCCAGGTAGGTGTGAGGTTGTAGGACGTAAACCTTGGATTGTCCTTGATGGTGCCCAGAATGTTGCTTCTTGCCTGGCCCTAAAGAAGGCAATAAAGGGAAATTTTAAATATCGAAGGTTATTATTGATTTTGGGAATTTCGCAGGATAAAGATATAGAAGGGGTCTGTCGGGTTTTAAACGGCCTAGCCGATAAAGTTATTCTAACTCAGGCGGATAATCCCCGGGCAGCTGAGACGGTTGACTTATTAAGATTTTTCCCAAGACAAAAAACTATAATTGCCCAAAATTCCTCCTTGGCCTTTAGACTGGCACAAGAGTCAGCTTGTAGGAGTGATTTGATTTTAGTTACTGGCTCGCTTTTTTTAGTTGGAGAGATAAGAAGTAAGGTGTTATCATAAAATAAAATTCGTTATTTTTCATATAAAGATATAATGATATTCTAAATATTCCATGCGCTATCAGAAAGAAGAGAAATTGCCCTCACTTGATTTTTTTCCCAGTGACACAATTGCCGCTATTGCTACTGGAGTAGGGGTTTCGGGGATTGGCATTGTGCGCCTAAGCGGGCCAGATGCCTTAGGTATTGCTGATAGGATTTTTCTATCCAAAGATAAACTTCGACCATTTCAGTTTAAGACATTTACCCTCCACTACGGTTGGATTATTGACCCCCAAAAACAAAACCAAATAGTTGATGAGGTGTTACTATCAGTTATGCGCGCGCCCCGTTCTTATACCAGAGAGGATGTGGTGGAGATAAATTGCCACGGTGGCATTGTTGCCCAGCGCAAGATACTGGATTTGTTATTACAGCATGGTGCCAGGTTAGCTGAACCAGGCGAGTTTACAAAACGGGCATTTTTAAATGGACGGATTGACCTTACCCAGGCAGAGGCGATTTTGGATATTGTCCAGGCCAAAACTGAGGCTGCTTTAATTCAAGGCGCAATGCAGTTACAGGGTGGATTATCTCGGAATCTGGCTTCTTTAAGGCAGGAACTTATTCAGATTCTTACTCCGATTGAGGCAAATATAGACTTTCCTGAAGAAGAAACCGGTAGTTTAGACCTATCTTTTTGCCGTCAAAGGCTTGTCGAGATAAATCAAAAACTCCTTTCCTTTATTAAAAGTTGGGGGTTAGCCCGTATGCTGCGTGAAGGGGTAAGCGTGGTAATTTGTGGCCGGGTCAATGTTGGTAAATCATCGCTTTTAAATTGTCTTTTGAAACAAGAGCGTTCTATTGTGACTTCTATACCCGGCACAACCCGCGATACGGTTGAAGAGATGGTGGAGATTAATGGTATCCCTTTGAAAATTGTAGATACCGCAGGTATACTTAAACCGCGCGATGTAGTGGAAAAAAAGGCAGTATTGCGTTCCCACCAGGCAATAAGTCAGGCAGGGATTGTAATCCTGCTTTTTGATGGCAGTCAAAGACTTACTAAAGAAGACAGGCGACTCGTATCCCAACTGCAGGGTAAAAATATCTTGGCCGTGATTAACAAAATCGATAAAAGGCAACGGATTGAAAAGGATTTTCTCATTCAGCGCTATAAACAAGTGCTTGAGATATCGGCAAAGATGGGTAAAAATATAGATACCTTGGAAAAAAAGATTGTTGATATGGTTTTGGGTGGCCTGCCTAAAATCACCGAATCCCCCTTTTTGGTTAATCTTAGGCATCTTCAATTAATTAAAAAGGCGCAAAAATATATTGCAGGGGCGCTTAATTCTGTGGATAATAAGGTATCAGTTGAGTTTGTCTCTCAGGATATAAAGGCAGCCTTAGGTTGCTTGGATGAGCTTTTAGGCAGAAGTTTTTCTCAGGAATTATTAGATAGTATTTTTAGCGAATTCTGTATTGGCAAATAAGGAGTTGTTTATGGATAAAAAAAGGATTGAGGCAGCAGTTAAAGATATCCTTGAGGCAATCGGCGAGGATACTCGACGTAAGGACCTCAAAGAGACTCCCCGGCGTTTTGCCGAGATGTGCGAGGAGATTTTTTCTGGGATTGGTAAGGATGCCGCGCAAGAGTTAGAGGTGATTCTGGAGCAGAAACACGACGAGATAGTCCTTTTAAAAAACATTCCTTTGTATTCAGTCTGCGAGCATCATCTTATCCCTTTTTTTGGTAGGGCACATGTTGCCTATATACCCGAGCAGGGCCGGGTAACTGGATTGAGTAAATTAGCGAGAGTGGTTGAGATATTATCCCGCAGGCCCCAGGTGCAGGAGCGACTGACTACCCAGATTGCAGAAATTATTATGTCAAAACTAAAGCCCAAGGGTTGTATGGTAGTTATTGAGGCAGAACATCTTTGTATGTCGATGCGGGGGATTCGTAAGCCCGGTACCCTTACCGTTACCTCAGTCGTAAGGGGAATATTCCAAAAAAATGAGAAGACCCGCTCAGAGGCACTGGCTTTAATGAAGATGTAACGAAAGGAGTAAAATTGAAAAGGATAATAGCAGTAATTTTATGTAGCGTACTTCTGGCTGGTTGCGCCACCTATAAATTTCAAAGAGGCAAATCTCCTTATGATACTGGTTATGTGGTTTGGCGAAATAATGAGATGATCCCTGAGTATACGCTGGGCCAGGATAATACTGTACCTCAGGACCTTGCGTTAGCCAAGGAGCGTTTTAACCGGCGGCGTAAACAAGTGGAGTATTTTTACAACCAGATGGGTTATCTTAAAAATAGTTTTCGTCAGGTCTTTTTAGACCCACCCACTTATTTAATTAAATTGGTTATAGGTGTATTTAGACTTCCTTTTATTGCTGTCTCGCAGTACCGCGCCAGCCACAATCCTGCTTATAGAGAAAGACTCATTAAGCTACAACAGGCGCAGGATTTAAAAGAAGAGTTGCGGCTTAATAAATTGAAAGAGCAGCTTAGAGATTATATCCAGAAAGATATTGCCTGGGAGAACTCTTGGCAGCAGGGCGAGGTAAGATTAGCAGAGGGGCAGATAGAAAAAGAGTCTTTTGTTAGCGGCGAAGAAAAACAGGATATCCCTAAAGAGGTTAAGGTATCCCAAACGCTGCAACAGTTGGAAGAGAAACTGTCTGGCCCAAATGAGTCTGAATCGAAAAAAGAAAAAAGGCTTAAAGTAGCTAAGCCCGTCTCCCGGCCTAAAGTCAAATCTGAAAGGAAGACATCTCTATCTAAGGCGCAGATAGCCAAGGATGAATTGATAAAAGCAGTTATTGTTGCCCGTCCCAAGAGAGGCTATTCACCTTTAAAGGTAAGGTTTGATGCAGGCAGGTCTTTTTCCAGGCAAGGTCGGATTATTGCCTATTTGTGGGATTTTGGCGATGGAGATACCTCAACCAAGAGAAACCCCACCAATACTTTTTGGAGCGTTACTTACGGCGTTAGGCGTTTTGTAGTCAAGCTTACGGTCAATGACGATAAAGGTAATAGCGCTACTGCCGAAGAAGTCATTGAGGTTGAGACCAAATAGCTTTTCTTCAAGCGGCTTTACATTTTCTAAAAAGTAATATATAATTGCCTTGTCTTTAAGAATACCGGCCTTGCCTTTAAACACTCTCTTTAAGCAAAATCAAACTTGCCCTGTCGTCCAATGGTAGGACACCAGACTCTGGATCTGGGTATTGTGGTTCGAATCCACACGGGGCAGTGGTTCGACTCGCTTCGTCCTTCGTTAGGCTCAGGACTTGTCCCGGGCGGAGTCGAGGGACTTCGCTCGCTCACCACAAGCCATATGAGTGAGCTGAAGCGGGTCCTTTAGAACCGAGGCTAACCATCCTGAGCGAACGACGAGCGACTTGTATTGAGCGCAGTCGAACTAAAGCGAGTTATTGTTTAATTCAAGCGAGCGCGTCAAAGGATTGACGCTCAGGCGAACAAAGAATTATTAGAGACACTGTTAACTTAAAATGAAAACACCGAAAACCATCTATCTGGTAGAACAGCCTTGAATCCTACTACTTCAGCTGGACTCTTAAGCCCGAAGGAAGTATGTGGCCTGAAGTAGTTGTAGTATAC
>Ga0272448_1005441_pt1 | contig 14081 bp, 17 predicted proteins | sample YNPCB0191_FD_202220 | JGI IMG/M metagenome (GOLD analysis project Ga0272448, IMG submission 202220) | Hot spring sediment microbial communities from Yellowstone National Park, WY, United States - YNP-CB-019-1 | ecosystem: Environmental > Aquatic > Thermal springs > Hot (42-90C) > Sediment...
GAGGAGATCATCCCTCGCACCATCCCGGTGAATTTCCACCCCAAGGCCGGCGAGGTACAGGACTACATCGTCGGCAAGCTCCAGGAAGCGGTGATGGGCCAGACTGAGGTGGACGCGATGTTGGCTGACGTCCAGCAGTTTGCTGAGAGCAAGACCAAAGGTTAGGCCCGACAGCCGGATTCGACCGGAGAACCTCGCTCTGTGCGCATCCGGCTCTTGTCCTACGACTCTTTGCCCGCTGCAGGCGGACCGGCGCCGCCTGCAGCGGATCGCTCGTGCCACCGCTGATTGGCGTGAAGGAGTGGACAGTGGATTTGAATCTTGGAGCCTCAAGTTCTCCCGGGAGCAGCACGGTGACGGTCTCCACTGGAGGAGTACGCCCCTTGCGGCCGCGTGGCAGCGTCATGGGCTTCCTCGACCGTCGCCCTGACCTTCTCGGCTGGTTGCTAGCTGGTCCCGTCTTCATCGTGACTGTTGGTATTGTCATCTACCCTATCCTCTATGGTTTCCTCATCAGCCTCTATGACGTACACATGCTGCGTGGCGGCCTGCCCCAGTTTCTGGCTATGCTGGAAGGTATAGTGGGAGCAAAGGCCGCTGGATTGCCTGCCTTTCTGGGAGCGGGGAACTACACCCGTGTTTTCAGCGATGCGCAGTTGCAGAGAGCCATAGTGGCTTCGGTGATCCTCACCGGCATTAGCGTGCCCCTTGACCTCGCCTTCGCAATGGCGGTGGCTCTCGTACTGAATCAGCGCTTCCCCGGCCGAGCGTTTGTGCGGGGGGTGATCGTGCTGTCCTGGGCCACTCCTGGTGTCATCAATGCCATCCTTTGGAAGCTGATGCTTCGGTCGGATGGCATCGTCAACGGCGTTCTCACCGGATTGGGTATTCTGCAGGAACCTCAGATGTGGCTGATGTCCACCTTCTGGGCTTTCTTCTGGATCATCATCGCCAACCTCTGGAAGGGCAGCCCTTTTGCGGCGCTGATTTTGCTGGCAGGGATGCAAGTGGTGCCAGAGGAGCTTTATGAGGCAGCCAAGATAGATGGCGCTGGCCCTTGGGCGAGCTTCCGCAACGTGACCCTGCCGCACCTGCGCTATCCCATCACGCTCTTGGTCATCTTGGGCGTCATCGGTGGCTTGACGTCGTTCGAGCTGCTCTACATCCTCACTGGCGGTGGACCCGCCAACTCCACCTTGGTGATGGCTTACTATGTATTCAACCACGCTATCCAGTGGGACAACTTGGGCTACAGCTCAGCGCTCTCCTTCTGGCTTTCGGCAGTAGTCACGCTCTTCGCTGCTGTCTATTGGTGGGTATCCTCGCGGGGCGATGAGAGTGGACTATAGGCCGCGAAGAACGCTTGACGTGGCCTGCAAGGGGGTGAGAATCAGATGTCTCTTTCTAGTACACGCCGTTTTTATGCGGTGCTGACAGCCCTGGCAGTTATCCTCATCCTGGTATTCTATCTGTTCCCCTACTGGTGGGTAGTGGTTACTAGTCTACGCACGCAAGAGGAAGAACGAGCTGCCCCCTGGGTCCTGTATCCAAACCCGGTTCATCTGGTCAATTACGAGAAGATATTCTTCGAGGATGCCTTCTCGGTGCTGACGGGTCTGAAGAACACGCTGATAGTCTCCGCCATCACGACGGTGATCTGCGTTTTCCTAGGGTCACTGGCCGGCTACGCTTACGCTCGAATTCCGTTCCGAGGTCGTGCACTGAGCATCGGCTTGATGCTGGCTACGTGGACTATTCCTTGGCTGCTCGTGATGATCCCTCTCTGGGCGATCATGTATGACCTGCAGCTGATCGATACCAAGGCAGGTCTGGTCGTCGGCTTCGTCTCTGGGTTTGCCCCGATCACCACCTGGATTATGATGTCGCACTTTCGGTCGTTGCCCGTCGAGCTTGAGGATTCGGCGCGAGTCGATGGCTGTAGCAGAGTTGGCGCCCTCTTCCGTATCGTGTTGCCCATTTCCACCCCAGCCATGATGGCGGCTGGGGCTTTTGCCCTCATCAGTAGTATGGGAGAGTTCCTGTTCTCTCTCATCGTCACCACCACCGACCAGTCTCGCACCCTGCCGGTAGTGCTGGCGTCGCTGGTTGGCAAGTACGTCACAGAAAAGACAATTATGGCCGCCGGTACCATCATTGCTGCCATCTTCCCCTTGGTATTGGTGACGGTCTTCCAGCGCTATCTCATCGCGGGGCTCTCGGCGGGGGCGGTAAAAGGATAAGGCCGCAAGTCACCTCCTTCGGCCCGGTTTCCCGCCGCGCCGGAGCGCGAGAGCACGAGACCGTGGCCCAAGCGACCGTCTCGCTCGGGGGACGCTTGAACTGTCTGGGCGCTGACAGGCGGTTGAACGGCCGTCCAAGTCTTGCCGCCGCCCTCACCTCCGACACGGAGTGAGGGGGCTTGCCGCGAACTTAGGGGTTCTTCCTCTTCCACTTAGGGATTCCCCCTATGCTCACTCCCGTGTGCGCAAGCTAGCATGCGAATGGCTCCACAAGAACCCAGATGAGGTGGAAGACCATGAGCATCCTCGCTTCGCTGAGAGCCAGTGCTTCAGCTCTCACTGCTCAAAGAACCCGCATGAATGCTATTTCGAACAACGTTGCCAATATGGAGACGACTCGGACACCGGAAGGCGGCCCCTACCGTCGCCAGCAGGTGGTGTTCACACCTCGGCCTGGGGGCTCGCCATTCTTGCAGATGGTACGCGCCAACCTGGGACTTGGCGCGCCAGGGGCAGGTGCAAGCGCTGGCGTTCAGGTTGCGGAAGTGGTAGAGGATCAGTCCCAGCCTCGTCTCGTCTATCAACCCGATCATCCAGACGCCAATGCTGATGGGTATGTCGCCTATCCCAACATAGATTTGGTTACTGAAATGGTGGATATGATGTCGGCCACCAGATCCTACGAGGCCAATCTGACCGTACTCAACTCGGCCAAAAATATGGCTATCAAGGCCTTGGACATTCTGAAGGCCTAGGTGCCCGAATGGCTGAGGAGGTAGCCGAGAATGGCAACGGAACAGGGTCGAGCAGCGCTGGGTGATGGTCTCTCCCAGTTGCGCTCCGTTTGGGGGAGCCTAAGCACTCTTCAGAAGGTCGCGATTTCGGCTCTGGGCGTCATCGCCGGTGGTCTCCTTCTGGCGTTCGCCTTCTGGGCTCAGACGCCTGAGTATGCGGTGGCCTACACCGATCTGAGCCAAGAAGATGCAGCGGCGGTGGTCGAGAAGCTGAAGGAGATGAAGGTCCCCTATGAGATATCCGGCGGTGGCTCTGTCCTCAAGGTGCCTAGCAAAGATCTATACGATGTGCGGCTTCAATTGGCTAGCCAGGGTCTCCCTCAGGGCGGTGTGGTCGGGTTCGAAGTATTCGACCGAACAAGCTTTGGTTTGACCGAGTTCACACAACGCATAAACTACCAGCGGGCACTAGAAGGTGAGCTGGCGCGGACGATTGGTAGCCTCAGCGCTGTCCAGCAAGCCCGCGTCCATTTGGCTCTACCCGAAGAGAAGCTGTACCTAGCAGAGCAGAAGGAACCGACAGCGTCAGTTGTGCTGAAGCTTCGCGCTGGGCGGCAGGTTACACCGGATCAGGTTGCTGGCATCACGCACCTCGTTTCCTCCAGCGTGGAGGGCATGAAGCCCTCCAACGTCACGGTGCTCGACTCTTCTGGCAATGTGCTTTCTGGAGGAGACGAGAGCGTTGCCAAAGGCACTGCCAGCCAGCTAGAGATGAAGCGAAGCTTCGAACAGGACCTACAGCGCAATGTCCAGGCTATGCTGGAAAACGCTATCGGGCCCAACAAGGCAGTGGTGCGGGTCAACGCCGTGTTCAATTGGGACCAATATGAGTCCAACAGCGAGACCTATAGTCCGGGACGGCAAGGGACCCCGGTGGCTACGCCAGTGGTGCGCAGTGCCCAGCAAGTAACCGAGACCTACCAAGGGCCAGCAGGCACCGCGCCGGGCGGCATCCCTGGTGCCAGTTCCAACATTCCCCCTACGACGCCGCGGCCGACGATGGTGGGCGCTGGCGGTGAGGTTGCCTATCAACGCACGGAAAGCACTACCAACTTCGAGGTATCTCGGCACGTAGAACACCTAGTGAAAGCTCCCGGCAGCCTTCAGCGCCTCTCCGTGGCGGTCCTGCTCGACGGTCAGCCTGACGAAGCGACGATGGGGAAGATCGAGAGGACGGTGCAGGCGGCCGTCGGCTATGACCAGGCCCGTGGCGATACCATCACTATCAACGCTCTGCCTTTCGAGCACAGCGCTGTCGAGGAAGAGAATCGCCAGTTCGCGGAAGCGTCACAGCAAGACTTCTACATCAATCTGGCCAAGGTGGGTGCCGCTGTGATCATAGCCCTGCTGTTCTTCTTGTTCCTCCGCTCGGTGCTGATCAAGCCGGCCTTCCGAATACTGACTCCAGCTCCGGCTGCTCTCCCGGGCGCCACAGAGACGGCTCTGGGCACCCCTGCGTTCCAGACTCTTCCAGCGGGTGAAAACTACGCAGAGCCCCCGGTTGAGGATCTTGAGACGGAGCGCAAACCGCTTCCAACGCGCAACCCTCTGGAAGACCAAGTCTTCGAAATGGCACGCAATGAACCTCAGGTTTTGGCTGAAATCATTCACAACTGGATGGCGGAGGACGGGCGAAGGTAAATGCCAGTAGCAGGGAATTCTGAGCCCGAGTCGGCTCGTTCAGCCGGCATCGAATCACTGAGTGGAAAGCGCAAAGCGGCGGCTCTGTTGGTGGCCCTTGGGCTCGAACTCTCGTCACAGGTGCTCAAACATCTGAGAGAGAGCGAGATAGATGCCATTACAGCCGAGATCGTTCGCCTTGAGCGCATGCCCGCCCACGTGCGCGAAGCTATCCTACAACAGTGCTATGAGGAAGCTGTTCTCCATCAACAGGCGATGTCGGGCGGCATGGAGTTCGCACGGGACATTCTTTCTCGCGCACTGGGACCACAAAAGGCGAACGAGATCATCAACCGCATCGGGATGGCGCAGGTACCGTCCAATGCTCCCTTTGATTTCATCCGTCACACCGACCCGGCGCAACTGCTGGCCGTGCTCGAAAGCGAGCACCCACAGACCATCGCCCTAGTGCTCTCACATCTCTCGCCCGATGTGGCGGGACGTATCATGGCCGGCTTGGATGCCAGCCTTCAAGCAGACGTGGCCCAGCGCATCGCCCTTATGGAAGGTGCTGCCCCGGAAGTTGCCCAGGGAGTTGAATCAGTGCTCAAACGCAAGCTGGCGGCTTTCACTACCGACAACCTTCGGGCCGCCGGCGGGGTTGACTATCTGGTGAAGGTGCTCAACGTGCTAGATGCTCGAACGGAGAGGGCTATCCTGGAGGGTATCGAAAACAGCGACCCCGAACTGGCGGCTGACATCAAGCAACGAATGTTCGTCTTCGAGGACATCGTTCTCCTCGATGATCGCTCTATCCAACGCCTACTTCGGGACGTCAACCCCAAAGACCTGGCTCTGGCTCTGCGCGGCTCCAGTGACGAGGTCAAAGCACGCATCTTCAAGAACATGTCGAGCCGTGCGCAGGCGATGCTGAAGGACGACATGGACTCGTTAGGGCCCATTCGCCTGCGCCTCGTCGAAGAAGCGCAGCAGCGAATCGTGAACATAATCCGCGCTCTGCAAGACGCAGAGGAGATCTACATCTCGCGGGGAGCTGAGGATGTGCTCATCTAGCGGAACTGGTATCTCACGTGGCCGCGTGCTCAAGACGGCTTCTATATGTCCAAATCCGCAGATCGTCAGCCATCGGCTTCGGGACGAAATAGAGATGGGCAGCCCGGCTACCCCGTCCTTGTCCCTGGAAGCCGCAGAGTCCGAGGCTCGCCATCTTCTCTCCAAGGCGCGGGCCGAGGCTGCTCAGCTCATTGAACAAGCAAGAGCGGAAGCGGACGCGATTCGTCGCGAGGCTTGGGAAGCAGGAAGAGATGAAGGGCGGCGAGTCGGCCGCCAGGAAGCGGAAGCCGAGATGCAAGCCTCAGTGCAGTCGCTGCAGCAGATGGTATCCAGGGCTGTCATCGACCGACGACAAATGGTTCAGTCCGCCCGCGAACAGATCGTGAATCTGGTTCTGATGGCGGCTGAGAAGGTGGTACGTCGTCAACTGGAGGGCGACCGTTCGGCGGTGGTTCGGGTGGTCGAAGAGGCTTTGGCACAGGTTGGCTCGGAGGAGCCGGTAACGATACGGGTGAATCCGCTAGATTGGGAGACCGTGAGTCTTTATTGGGCGCGCACGCACGCGGCAGCTGGGGAGGGGCGGCAGGGAGAGATCGTGATGGACGAACATGTGTCCGCTGGGGGCTGCGTGGTGGAGTTTCGCGGCGGCAGCGTTAATGGTGAAGTGGAAGTGCAGTTGGAGGAGATAGCCCAAGCGCTGCGCGGATGAGGTCGGCACCTGGGCGCGTCACGGAAACCTGTAGTGGGACCCGAGGTTGTGAAGAAGTGATCGCGGAACGAGAACCCGAGCGAGTGGCAGACATCGATCTGAACGGCTGGTGCCAGGCACTGCGCGAGCTGACACCATTGCGTCGGACGGGGCGAGTGACGCAGGTCATCGGGCTCACCCTCGAAGCCGAGGGGCTGGCAGCGCGCGTGGGCGAGATTTGCTACCTCTCATCGAGCGGGCCTAAGGCCCGCACGGTGGCCGAAGTCGTGGGTTTCCGAGGCAATCGCCTGTTGCTCATGCCTCTCGGCGAGCTGCCCGCCATTCGACCAGGTAGCCAGGTTACGGCGAGCGGCCGCGTCTTTACGGTCCCAGCCGGCGAGGAGCTGTTGGGCAGAGTGCTAGATGGGTTGGGGCGCCCTGTTGACGGCAAGGGTCCGCTCTATGCTTCGCACCGCTGTTTCATCAGCAACGATCCTCCTCACCCACTGAACCGGACACGCATCCAGGAGCCGCTTTGCACAGGAGTGCGCGCCATCGATGGCCTGCTGACTGTGGGCAAGGGGCAGCGCATTGGCATCTTCGCCGGCAGTGGCGTCGGCAAGAGCACTCTGCTGGGCGCGATCGCAAGGGCCCACGGCTCGGAGATGGACGTGAGCGTGATCGGACTGATCGGCGAACGTGGCCGCGAGGTTCGCGAGTTCATCGAACGCGACCTGGGGCCTGAGGGCTTGGCGCGCTCGGTAGTAGTGGTTTCCACTTCGGACCAACCGGCCCTCGTCCGTCTCAAGGGAGCCTGGGTAGCAACTGCCCTGGCTGAACACTTCCGAGATCAGGGGCGTGACGTAACATTGTTGATGGACTCCGTGACCCGTTTCGCCATGGCTCAGCGCGAGGTAGGGCTGGCCATCGGGGAGCCTCCCGCAGCCAAAGGATATACGCCTTCGGTCTTCGCTTTGCTGCCTCGACTGATGGAGCGGGCTGGCACTTCCGATCGCGGTACCATCACCGCTTTTTACACAGTCCTGATGGAGGCGGACGACCTAACGGAGCCGATTACCGACACCGTGCGCAGCGTCCTCGATGGACACATCGTGCTCTCCCGCCAACTAGCGGCGAAAAACCATTATCCGGCCATCGACGTGCTTGGTAGTGTGAGCCGCGTGATGAATCAGGTTACTGACGCTGAACACCAGGCGGCAGCGGGAGAGCTGCGTGAGGTGCTAGCCACTTACGACAGCGCCCGGGACCTGGTCGAGATCGGAGCCTACGCCGCTGGGAGCAACCCTCGCATCGATCGTGCCCTGAGGTTACTGCCCCGAGTAAACGAGTTCCTCCGCCAAAGGCCTGACGAGCCCTGGCCATACGCTGAGACTGTCAGCTGGCTGAAGCGTATGTTCACAGAGGACGCAAAGTGAATTCAGCGAAGAACCCATCCCGTTTTCACGGAGGCGCCACTGCGCGAGGAGGAAAAAAGCTTTGCTGCATCGTTTTCGTTTGCAGTCGGTTCTCTCCTACCGTCAGCAGCGGCTCGATGCCCTTCAGCTTGAGCTGGCACGCCTTGAGAAAACGTATCACTACGAGGAGGCTGTGCTTGTTGCTATGCGTGCGCGCAAGGAGGCCCAAATGGCAGAGATCCTTAACCAGCAGGCCAGCCATCGGATAGACGTTCCCAGGCTGATCGGCAGCTACACGTACCTGGAAAAAGTGGGGTGGGATATCCAGCGTCAGGTAGAACTGCTGAACTCTATTTCTGAGCAGGTAGAGCAAAAGCGAGAGGAAGTGAAAGTCGCCATGCAGCAGTGCAAAGTCTTGGAGAACCTGAGAGAACGCGACCAGCGGCGCTTCACGGAGTGGTTGAACCGAGTGGAGGCCGCTTTCGTCGACGAGATCGCCACCGGGCGACATAACCGACGGCGGCTCGCCGCCGAAGAGGGAGATGGCCTTGCCTAGCCATGCTTCGGTTTCCGCAGTATCGCCGACCGGCCGTTGGGAGGCAGGGGGTGAGCAGCACCGCCTTTCCACCCGCGTCATTTCCGCTCCGATGCTGCACGGCGCGCCGGGTGAGCCGGGGGTTGAGGTGCTTCGGGAAGCCCCGAAGCTGGCGACGCGCACCCGGCCAGCTCAGCGACCAGCGATTGCGCGCCCGGCCTTCGCGCTGCCACGCACCAATCTCAAGAAAGGGGATCCTGGGCAATACCACGACCTGATTCACGAGACCGCAGCTCGTTACGGCGTCGATCCCGACCTCGTGGAGGCAGTGGTGCAGGTCGAGTCGGGTTATAACCCCGATGCTGTTTCCTCCGCTGGCGCAATGGGAATGATGCAGCTCATGCCCGCAACAGCGCGTGCGTTGGGGGTGCAGGACCCCTTCGACCCGGTGCAGAACATAGATGGCGGGGTGCGCTACCTCAAGGCACTGCTGGACCGCTACGGCGGCGATCTTGTGAAGGCCCTGGCGGCCTATAACGCTGGCTCCGGTGCCGTGGACCATTATGGTGGCGTGCCACCCTTTGCCGAGACTCAACTCTACGTGCAAAGTGTCCTCGGCCTGGCACGACAGGAGGGCTAAATGATAAATGGATTACTTGGTGATCGCACTGGGCAGATACTGCAGGTGGCGCTTGATGGTCTTTCCCTGCGGCAGCAAGCCATTGGCAACAATCTCGCCAACGTGGATACCCCAGGATATACCGCAACTGAGGTCAGCTTCGAGAGCCGACTGCAGCAGGCTCTGGCTATCGGCGAGCAGCCACGGCTCCGATTGGCCTCCACCAACCCCCGACACCTGAGTGTGCAACCACGGCTGTCAACGCACCTTGCATCTGTCCAGTATACCTCTGACAGCCCGGTTCGTAACGATGGCAACAACGTGGACGTCGACCGGGAGATGGCGCGACTGGCAGAGACGCAGATTAGCTATCAAGCTTTGACAGGGCTTGCCTCGAGCCGCCTTTCCCTACTGCGGTCAATCATCAGCGAGGGGCGGCGCTAGAGGCAGGCACGTCCCGATCCGGTCTTGGAATAGGCTTTGACCGCCGCTACTCGGTGGAAGTCCGAACGCTCTGTCTGCAAATCGACCAACAGGAGGTGAACCTTGGCGACAGGTGCCATTGGCAGCATCGGCTCGGCTGTGGCTTCAGGTGGCGTTATTCCCAATTCGCCACTATCGGCGCCCGACAATGCCATTGAAGGCTTTCAGAATCTGCTCGCCAATGCCATTACCAAGCTTGAGCAGGGCCAGGCCGAGACTGACCAGGTCGTGAGCCAGCTTGCCGCGGGCGTTCCGCTGGACCTGCACACGGTAGCTCTGGCTGTCGAGGAGAACAGCCTCAACTTCGAGCTGGCTATGCAGGTGCGCAACAAACTGGTCGAAGCCTACCAGGAAGTGGTGCGCATGCAAGTATAGACGGCCGAGAGCTAAGCCAATAGCTGTCTAGTCTGGCTATCCCAGCACGAATGGGCGATTCAGGCGTTGGCGATCGTGCCGACAAATGAACTGAGGAGGTGATACGCTGTTGAATGCTCTTCTACCAATGCTGGCGGCAACCGCTCAGGCGCCGCCTGAGCCTGGCGGTTCCTCTCGTGCTGAGGAGGGCGTCAGTGGAGAGGACCTGTTCGGCGCGGCTCTAGTGGCGGCGCTGTTGGGGGGCCCGCCCGGCCGCGCTGGGCCCATTGCCGATTCCTCGGGCGGCGACGCTGGCATATCGGCAGCCGCCAACGACGTGCCTGGCAACCGTGGCCTGGCGAGGCTGGCGGCCGCCACGAACGAAGCTTCCATCGTCGCCGCGGGAATCTCGCTATTGGGACACGGCGGCCAGGAGAAAGCGCTTATGAGGGTGGAACCCTCGGCAACCTGCCCGACTGAGTTCCCGATCCCGCCTGCACAGGTGGATGGCCGTTCGCTTCAAGGGAACGCCGCGATCCCGGCAACCGAAAGCAGTTCCCTGGCGTCATCGGTGCCAGATGCTGTCCCCGACGTAGTTGCTGCCCCGTTCGCGGGAGGGCCAAACGCAACGGCGGAGCCCACAGATGGGCAAACCAGGGCTAGCTCCCCGACCACTGCCAGACCAAGGACGGTTGCCAAGACGGAGGTGGAATCGCGGGCCCAGGAGGCTCGAAATCGACTTTCCGACTTGGCGTTCGGGCTGCGCCTCCCCTTCGCCACAAACGGCTCCGGGTCGGTTCCCCTTTCCCCCTCCGTCGCCTCACCCACCAACCGCGAGCTCTCGGTGACCGAAGCGCGGCCTGGAGCGGCCGTGCCCCGAGCGCAGGCGACAAGCGGCAAAGATGCACCTGAGGGCGCGTCCGGTGCCGTTTCGGCTTCGGCGGCCACTGGATCCGCGGAGACTAAGGAACTGATGCCCAAGAGCGCTCCTATTCCTGAGCCGGAGTCGGTTACGCCAGGCCACGTGAGTTCTAGCCGGGACCCTCTGATAGCAGTTGCGCGAGAGGCTCCGTCTGACGCAGCTAGCTTGCAGGTGAATGCACAAACCGACCAGGCTTCTGTCGAAGCGGAATGCCACGTCATTTCCGACCCAAGCATGGCGAAAACGGCCTCGCACACTGGACCCTCAGCCAAGCGCCCGGCTCGTGACTCAGAGGCAGGCACTAGCCCCACCGGCCGGCCATTCGCCGGAGCGGTGCCCGAGAGTGTTGGACGAATGGGGGAAGCGTACCGTACCACGGAGCCGTTGCAAACAACTCTTGCCACCGCCGAGGATCTGGTAAGCCAAGTCACTCATCACCTCCGGCTGCTGCGAATCGAGGGTTCCAATGAAGTGCACATGAAGCTCCAGCCACCGGCGTTGGGCCACCTCAGCGTGCAGGTCAAGGTCGAGGAAGGGCGGGTCAGCGTTCAGGTGCTCGCGGATAGCCTGGCTACCAAGAGTATGCTTGAGGCGAGCCTGCCCCAATTGCAGTCCGCTCTCACCGAGGGAGGATTGCGTCCCGACCGATTGGTGGTGCTTGCCAGCCAGAATGGAGCTTTCTTCGACGCGGCGACTCCCCGCCGCTCGCGCCAGGGGGAGACCCCGTTACTGTCACGCGCTTCCGCAATCAGCCGCCAAAGAGGGATCGACGCAGTGGTGATGGATGCGGCCAGTTGGCGGCCATTAGGGTTGGTGGACTATCGCGTCTAGAAGGCATCATTACTCACGATGCCGATCGAGGTGTGGAACCATGAGTATACCGCCTGTCCAAGCCGGCAGCCCGGGCGCCGTCGGCAACCGAGGATACATCGATTACACCACGTCTGCGAGCCACACTTCAGGAACCGACGGCACGAACGCCAGCGACGGGCTGGGCAAGAACGACTTCCTCAAACTGCTGCTCGCTCAGTTACAGAACCAGGACCCGCTCAAGCCGATGGAGGACAAGGAATTCATCACCCAGCTGGCTCAGTTCCGTTCTCTGGAGGAGATGGAGAACCTGAATACGGCGATGCTCGCTCTACTGGATATGGAGCAGGTGACGCAGGCTTCCTCCCTAATCGGGAAGACGGTCCAGGCTCAGACGGCGCCGAATCAGGAGCCCATTGTGGGTGTGGTCTCTGAGGTTGACCTGAGCGAAGGCGCCGCCGTCCTAATCGTCGATGGCCAGCGCGTCTATCTGCACAACGTGGTCCGCGTCCACTGAGGAGCGCAGGAGGTCCAAAGGCTGGATGGGTGAGCAAGATACGGTTATCGACAGGGTTGGTCAGAGTGGCGCGCGAAGAACCGGTTCTGTTCAGAGCCCATCGCCGGCCAGCGCAAGCCGCTCGACAAGACGGGATATTTCGTTCAAGGAGGTGCTTCAAGGGAAACTCGACCGGGAAGCTGAGCGCGCGGGCAAGCTTCGCTTCTCCGCTCACGCTCAAGAGCGCTTGCGAAGCCGTGATATCCGGCTGGACAGCGCTGGCGTGGCGCGCCTGGAGGAAGCGGTGGATCGTGCCGGACAGAAAGGAGCCCGTGATTCGCTGGTGCTGATGGATGACCTCGCTCTGCTTGTCAGTGTGCGCAATCGCGTCGTCGTTACGGCGGTGCGGCAGTCGAGCGCCAAAGACAACGTGTTCACCAACATTGATAGCGTGGTCATTGCCTAATGGCCGCCGTCGGCACGGGTGTTGGGAGTGAGCTTAGTGAAACGGCTGGCAAGGGGCGTGAAGAACAGGCTGGACCCTCGCCGGAGGCCTGGGACCGCCGAGCGAACGAGGCGGCCCATCCCCTTCCTCCCTTCTTCGCTAACAACACTCCCACAGGTAACGGCGGGAACGACCTGGCCGCAGTCAACGAGGCCAGCGTCTCTTGCCCAAGGTCAAACAGGGATCATCAAGGGTGCCAAAAGGAAGGGGAGGATACCCAGGTATGCTTCGCTCTATGTTTACTGCTGTATCGGCTTTGCGCAACCACCAGACTTACATGAACGTCATCGGCAATAACATTGCCAATGTCAACACCACAGCCTTCAAGGCGGGCCGGATAACGTTCCAGGACATGCTGAGCCAGACCCTGCGAGGCGGATCTGCCCCCACTGACACTCGCGGCGGGATCAATCCCACGCAACTGGGCCTTGGCATGGGATTGGGCGGGATCGACTTGATGTATACACAAGGCGACCTGCAACCGACCGGCCGCACTACGGACTTGGCTATCCAGGGCGATGGCTTCTTCGTCCTCAGCGATGGCAACCAAAGAGTCTACACCAGAGATGGCGCTTTCGACGTGGATTCCAGTGGCTACTTGATCAGCCCTGTGACCGGCCTGCGAGTTCAAGGCTGGCAGGCCACCGATGGTACAGTCGATAGCAGCGGGCCCATAGGCGGCATCAGGATTCCGATGTCGCAACTGCTCAGCCGCTCGACTACTGCTGTGTCTCCGAGCGGCAACCTCGATGCGTCGGCCGCAGCCGGGACGACTGCGACCAGTACTCTGGTTGTCTATGACTCTTTGGGTGTCAGCCACAACATCACTATCACGTTCACGAAAGACGCGGCGGCGAACACTTGGACTTGGTCAGCAGCGACTTCTGATCCCGCTGTCAGCCTTGGCGCCAACAGCGGTACTCTGACCTTCAGTGGCTCCGGCATCCTCACTGGTGGCGCTGCTGGCAGCATCGGCCTCACTTTCTCGAACGGTGCGGCTGCCCAGACGGTTGCCATCGACTTCGCTTCTGTCACTCAGTTGGCTCAGGCTTCAGCGATCGATCTCTCTTCCCAGAACGGGCTTCCGCCGGGAGCGCTGAACGGATTCTCCATCAGCTCCGACGGCGTTATCACCGGCACCTATTCCAATGGCCTGACGCAGACTATTGGGCAGATCGCGATCGCTCAGTTCGCCAATCCCGGAGGGCTCAGCCGTCTCGGCGGCAACGCCTTCTCGGTCTCCGCCAGTTCGGGCCAGGCGGTGATTGGGCAGCCCGGTGCCAACGGCAGAGGCACCATATCTAGCGCCACCCTTGAAATGTCCAACGTAGACCTGGCTCAGCAGTTCACCAATATGATCATGGCCCAGCGGGGGTTCCAGGCCAATTCCCGTGTGATCACAACGTCCGACGAGATGCTACAGGACCTCATACAAATGAAGCGATAGCGCAGTCGCTGTTGAGGCGCTGGAGAAACACCGGCGAACAACTCCCTCTTTGATGACGGCGTGGCGGAAATGGCCAGCT
>Ga0272448_1005442_pt1 | contig 14080 bp, 6 predicted proteins | sample YNPCB0191_FD_202220 | JGI IMG/M metagenome (GOLD analysis project Ga0272448, IMG submission 202220) | Hot spring sediment microbial communities from Yellowstone National Park, WY, United States - YNP-CB-019-1 | ecosystem: Environmental > Aquatic > Thermal springs > Hot (42-90C) > Sediment...
TTCATACTGATTCCATGCCTTTGTTAGTTCTTCAATGGTTTTATATCGTGACTTGACCCATGCACGGAATAAATTCACATCATCGGGCCTCAGGTAAGCATCAGGGTAATGAACATAATTTTGAACCTGCCTGCCCGATGGTTTCTTCCAATCTTCCAACTGATTCAATAATACTTTCATTTGATATTCCTGCATTTTTGGATTCTTTACAATCTCCTCCACAGAAGTATTGCGCGGTATAGCTAACTTATCCAAAAGTTCAGGGGTTATTGGTTCCCAACCTCCTTCACCATACCAGAAGGGTATGATGCCTTCCTCCAGAGCGATACGCATTATCTCTTTTTCAGGCCATTCGGGAGTTGCCATGGTCTGCTTCAGATTAGTAAATCCAAGTTGTTTCATCATTCTGAAATGATGCCTCATATCCTGCTCTGTGCATCCGGCCCACGGCAAAAAGACAACCCCGAAAGGCACCGGGGCTATATACCGTAATTTTTGCTGCATAGGAGAATCATGCAGTCTATCATAAAGGCCATTTAAATATTCATCGTCTTTCTGCGAAAATACCAGGGTTGGCAGCAGAAGGAAAAAATAAATCAGTCTTTTCATGGTTTTCACTCATTACTTTCCTTGTGCAAATCAAATCCATCTGAATTCAGTTTGTATTTAATTCCCCCTACATAAACTGTATTGGTAATGGAATTGTACTTAACCGGTGGATGCTCTTTCCCTGAAGGCTGAAGGGTATAAACCACCAGCACATGGTTGCTTATTTGATAGCTCAATGAAGTCAGAAATTCGTAAGTTGTTCCTGAATACTGAATACCGGAATTATGCCTGGTTGTAGTACCTCCATACCGTACCTTGCCAGGAATCAGTTTTGCATCTCTGCTTTTTTTGAAAAAGGTTGCTTTCAGCGAGGAACCTGATGGGGAAATCAGAACAAAACCGTCTGAGGTCTCCTTAACCATATTAAATTCAGGGGTATTAATTCTCCAAAGTTTACCATTCCCGGAAGAATTGCTTTCTAAAATCACTGCTTCTGCACCGCTTTTTTTACTGAAATCTACAGAAACATGGCGAATTAATCCATCAACTTTCATGCAACTGCCTGTGCAGGTTGCAGTGCCGGAACCATCGGCATTCACTTTAAAAGAAACCAATTCCCCTGTACTATTGTCGGGAACTATATTCCCCGGGATGGTATCGGAGAAAATGTTCGACTGTCCTTCAATTTCTTTCGTTCGTCCTGCTCCGGCAATCCAGATTGAACTCAAGCCAATGATACGTAATGTATTGGTATCAAACCCGCGGTGTCCTCTTATTCGTTTCGATGTGGCGGAAAAGGTACAGACAATATCATTTTTATCCCTGAATCGGTTTCTGAAAATGACAACTCCCTGATCAGGGTCTGAATAATTTAACCACTTCAGTTGCTCTGGATTTTTCGGTTCAATAGAAGAGGGATAATAAAGGATTGCATAAAGTGAAACATCTTTCTGAGGATTGAAAAGGTAGTTGAACATCCAGGCAAGTGCCGGTTTCTGGTCATCAGGATAAATTCTGAGTCCAATTGCGAGCAAATCAAGGAAATCAATGGTCAGGTTATCGTCAGAAAGATCGGCTTTTATACCTACGTGGCCATCAATATTTTCAATGGCAACAGTTGAAGTTGTCAGCGCCCATAGTGAATTTACTGCACTGGGCAGATATCGGGAAAGTTGGAAATCGTCACCAGGAGCATTGTTCTGCAGAGCTATGATTGCAGGTCCAATAAAAGACCAGTCGTAAACATGGTACCCCATGCTTTCGCCATTCCATCCATTTTTGTAAAGGTTTTTTGTTACATGATCGGAAAGTCGTTTAATATCATCCCACAATATGGGCAAAGTGCGAGAACTCTCCTGGTTAGTCTCATCATAAACAAGTGAGGCAAGGCATGTACTGGCATAACGTACACCCATCCAATTGCTTTCTATATTGTAATTAGCCTCTGTTCCCATACTTGCCTGAATGGAATATATTGATTCCAGTAGCTTCTGATTGACAAAGTTTCTTTGGTTTTCATTCCAAGCATTATAGCAGAAATCATAAGCTATAGCAGTTTCCCGAAGGCACAAGGACCGTGTAAGGCCAAAAGAAAGAGGATTGGTAAAAATTGCCGTATCATTTAGTACCGGTAATAAAGAACCGTAGCAATCATTAGCCCATCTGGGGGCTCCGGTGAAAAGGTACATGGCTGCCTTCAGAGAGATCTGTTTCATCCGCAAATAGATATCATTTCTGGATACCGTTTCTTCAAAAGCAGGAATTTCAGAGAGTTTTGCTTCCAGGGTTTTAACCATCGAAGCAAAGGGTTCATTGCGAATTTTCTGTCGAATCGTTGCAAGTTCATCCGGTTTTATTAAACCGCGGGGATGCACCAAGGCATAACTGTATGAATTGATCGGAATCTGAAAAGCAATTGTCAGAATAATCCTGATGAACAAAAAACGAAAAAAGTGCGAAATGTGCATATCACAATCCGTTCTGTTTAAAATTTGGGTTCACCGGAGGAAAGAAAAATGCTTTCACCTTTCCTTCCATCATCTTTCCGTTAAAATTACCTTTGAATCGTCCGTAAAACTTTTCACCGTTACGAACCAGATCAAGTTCATAAATTCCTTTCCCGGATTCAAACGTCTGATTTCGTGCTGTAAGTTCTTTAAAATCGATATTTAGCTTTATAAAGTAATGATTTTTTATCTGAGAATATGCAAGGACCTTTCCGCTCATTTGCCAGCCGTACACCATAGGGTCGGGTTTATTATTCTGTATGGAAAATCGAATGTAATGAGTCCAATCCGGGCGGAGATATTCAAAAAACAGAGTGAATTCGCCGGTAGTAGCAGGAGCATTTTTCCATTGGCTGTCAGCATTTTCAGCCCTGACTGATTCAAGAATGGAATTGATTTTTTTTAGCATTGTGGCATGCATTTCGAGGCTGTCTCCATAATTGACGATACCGTCATAATAGTTATTCCCGGTGCTTGTTCCCTGTACCCACCGATACCATGTATAGCCAATTATCCCAGGATGAAGGGCAGTGCGCAATAAGGTAGCTGGACCGCGTTCGAACATTCTGTCTTTCATGCTCAATGGTGCTGTTTCATTGGGTAAAGGGACCTTTTTATATAAATCGGTATTCCAGTTGAATTCCCCGATCAGCAGAGGAAGGCCTGTATATTGATAAACCGTATCGTATCGCTCATAAAGAATTGGTTGATAGTTATTCACAGAAATCACGTCGGTATAAGGTAAAAGGGCATCCAGCACATAAGCTGGAGGAGGAGCGCCAAACCTGCAGCCAAGTATCAGATGGTTGGGATCGTAGCGACGGATACATTGATTTGCAATTTCAAAATATTTCTTCGCATAAAGTTCTACAAATGCCTGAGCATCTTCGCGGTAAGAATTGCCAGGAATTGGTCTCTTTAATGTATTTAATGTTTTAACATCTTCTTTTGAAGAAATACTTATCTGCCAGGCTTCCGAAAGTTCTGCAAAGGAATTATTGTGACGGTTAAGAATAAAATTCCATGCCAATTCAAATGCAGGTTCACCGGTATTCATTCCGAGAACAATTCGTAACAAAGAAAAATCAAATTGACCTGCATTAAACCCCGGGTCAAAACCAAAATCATCAGCTTTACCAAAACCTATTTCATTATCAGTAAAATATCCAACCAGCCATTTTGAATACCTCAAAGGGGAGCATAGGGCCCTTGCTTTCCGGTCGGCCGCTATGAGCCAGGCTGGATGGAAGATGTCGGGCAATGGATTTTTTTCGTTCACCGAAGGCAAAAAAGGTCCTTCTTTAAAAAATTCAATGATTTCAGTAAAGGGCACATTATTATTGAAAAACTCCTCTGTGGTCCAGGCTCCCAATGCATTGAAATTCAACTCTTTAATTTTACCAATGCAGGCGCTGATAAAAGACTCGACACCTGCCTGATAGTTGTATTTTTTATCCACGGTTGCAGCATATGGCCCAGGGTCTGCTCTTCGGCCTCCGGGAGTTCCTGCACGGTTGACAGCACAAACTCCTTTATAATAAAAGGGTTTGTTCTCAGGATCCAGAAACCACCATTGCCCTTTACATGTTCTGGCTATCCGGAAATAGCCAGGAGTACCTTTTAACGTAGTTTGATCAAATTCAGCATAATCAGGTAATTGCGCCGTGATAACCTTGCAATGCATTGTAAAAAGGAATAAAAACAAAATTGCTCTTACAAAAGTTATCTGAATGGATAGATTGTTGCTGCATCGTATCATTTTCTTCGTTTGGATGATTGACTAATAATGAATCACGGATATGTTTGAACTTGACCAGATTATGGAAGTACGCAATGCATCCAGAGAAAAGTTTTCATTGCATTTCACTGTAATTTACCCAAGTGAAAAAGCCAATCACCTGATTACTTTGAACAAGTATCTTTCCCAATTTAATTGCTGCGGCAAGAAGAGTTTTTGCTTTAAACAAGAACGTATTGCCTATGTCAATAATTAGATTCAAGGCATTCACCGGGTGCACCGTCTTGCTAATTACTGCGGAAATCCAACTCTTCCTGAGGGACAACCCAGTATAACCCATTGTAAGGGGGTTGAACTACCTCGGTACCAGGGCGTTCTCCGGGCAGAACCGGCAATGCGAGGTTTTCGCAATAAATAAGCCAATCGCCTTCAAAAGCAAGTTCTTTGATTCTCTCAAGGTGTATTGCTTCTTCGGTAATGGTAGCTGCTGTCATAAATGCTTCCGAATCTTCGAAAGGTATGCCGGTTGCTGCGGCATCCCATGCGCGTTTTCGCACAACATTTAGATCATTGGCAGCTCCGGTAAGATTTCCTTGTCGATACCGAAGAATGGCTCTCGTCAGATACATTTCAGCAAGCCGAATCACGGGAACATTGGTAAAACGGCCATCAGTTCCCCTAAAATATTTATCACCCCAGATGTGGGGTTCCTTAACCTGGGTGTATTGCATTTCATAATATTCAGGGTCTCCGCAACCCGGAGTACCACAATTTCCTTCCAAACGCCAGTACAATTGTTTATAGCGCAGATCAGTTAAGGCATTATCAGTAACATGGTTTTCACTGTCCATCCAGCCGATCCGTTTCGCAGCATTATTGCTCATGGAAAAAGTGTGCCATGTGCTGCGCCGGTGATAAGGTCCATGACCTCCGTTGGTGGCACGGTAGTCAAGGTAGGTAAACAAAGTTGCTTCTTTAGGAATAGCTCCTTTCTGGACATCATAATATAAAGCATACCATATTACTTCTTTTCCTCTTTGCGGGTTATCGTGTCTGAAAGCTTCAATAGGAATTTCATTAAGGGAATATTCCCCATTGTTTTGATCAATAATTGTATCGAGCTCGGCCAATGCCTTATTAAATTCACCCAGTCTGAAGTAAACTCTCGCCAGCATGGCTCGTGCTGCAAATTTGTTTGCGCGTCCGTATTGATATGAAGGATGCATTCCTGAAGCATATTTATCAGGCAGAAGCTTCTTAGCTTTCAATAAATCGTTAAGAACAACATTATAAAGTGTATCGGCAGTGGCATAAACAGGTTTACTCGCTTGTTCCGCATTGGCAAATGATACCCGGTATGGCAGGACCTCTTTTGACTTAAAGTCAGGATCAGCCGGAGCAGGTGCAAACAGCAGGAGAAGATGATAGTATGAGAAAGCCCGCATAAAATGCAGTTCACCCACAATTCTCTTCAGATTTTTTTCAATATCGTCTCTTGAGGCATTCGGATAGGGATTTTCCTTTTTTTCGTAATAAAAATCAAGGGCTGCATTGCATATTCCTATGGCCTGATATGTCTCCTTAAATGTATTAACCACCCGGTCGGCTTCCACCTGAGTCTGGCGGTTATACACTACGTCGATTGGCCAGTTGGCTGAAGCACCGGGAATACGGTACAGCACATCGGTCATCACGTCGAGAACTACTCGTGATTGCATAAAATATCCTCCGCCCCAATCAACACAAAAGGCATAATTATAGGGAGATACGGCAGCCCGTTCAAATTCACCAACATTCAACCACGGATTTTCCGGTGGATTGGTAAGAGTAAAAAAGTCGTTCTGCTCGCACGACTCAAGAGATATTAAAATGAAGACAAGGACTAATAAAGGCAAGAACTTTTTCATAGCAATGGAATGTTTTGATGAAAGCGGCAATATTTTGAATATATTTTCATCCATATCAGAATTTCATATCAGCTCCAATGGAGAAAACGCGCAAGGGAGGAAGTACACCTCCGCCGGTTTCAGGATCCCATCCCTTGTATCTTGACCATTTGAGTGCATTATCAATGGAAAAGTACAACCTGAATGTGCTGACCGAAAGACGCGAAAGGAGTTTCTCTGAAAAACGGTATCCGAGTTCTACTCTTCGTAATTTAATATAGTCGGCCGGATACAGATATTTGCTGTAAGCTGAGGTTTCATTGTTGTAAACATATGTTTTGGGGTCAGACGGACCCCCAACCCAATATCCCTTTGCTTTCGGATCGTTTGGATCACCTGTCCATTCAGGATTAGGAACTGTTAAATCCCAGCCCCAGTCGTACTGAGAATCCCATACAAGCTGAGGATATTTTGTTTTGTCGCCCGGTTTTTCCCAGGTATTCCCCAATAAAGATTTTCGAAGAACTACCTGGCCGTATTGGACTGAGGTTGTTCTTTGTTCCTCATAATCATAAAGGTAGTTACCTCCTGAAAAGCTGATGAGAAAATTGATGTTAAAGCCTTTGTAATCAATATTATTGGTTAGTCCTCCGTACCATTTTGGTATGGAGGTTTTGTCCTGCATAATCATACGGTTTCGTTCAAGATTGGTGGATGTCGCGGGAATCAACCTTCCTGTCTTGACAGTCTTCCCTGTTCTCTGCCAGAGACCGTAATCAATTTCGTAAATCATGTCCACTCCTTTTTCCGGGTCCACCCCAGCCCATTCGCAGATATAGTAAGCCCAGAGGTGGCCACCTGCAACTGATTTTGTGTAATTTCTATCAACGCCCCGACCTTCTCTGTCCAATTTGGGTGTAAGTCGAAGAACCTTATTCCGGTTTGTTGCAATATTAAAATCAGCTGACCATTTAAGGCCGGATGAAGGTTTATTCAGTATCACTGAACTGATGCTTAATTCGAATCCCTGATTTCGCATATCGCCTATATTATTCCATATTCCGCCAATTCCGGCAGAAGGCGGCAAGGCAACAAACAGGAGTAAATCATTAATGTTTCTCAAATAGTAAGCAATTGAACCATTCACCCGGTTTTTCCATAATCCGTAATCTATGCCAATATCATAATTATCTGTTGTTTCCCATGTAAGGGATGGATTTCCAAGGTTACCAATCTGTGTGCCCCCAGAAATGAGTATTGATTCACCATATCGGTCTTTGCTATCATTGGTAAATGTTGTAATAAACCTGTTCGAAGGTATATCCTTATTTCCCGTTTGGCCAAAACTTCCCCTGAGCTTCAGAAAATTAACCACTTCACTGGCACGGAAGAAGCTTTCATCAGAAACTACCCATCCAAATGAAAAAGCTGTGAATGTTTGCCAGCGATTGTCAGATCTGAACTTTGAAGATCCATCACGACGCAGACTTACGCCGAGCATGTAACGATTCATGAATTTATAGTCTGCTCTTCCAATATAGCCTAACAGATATTCTTCGTTTGTTAATCCACCGTACATGCTCAGATAATTATTTGGATTGCCAATTTCTTTATAGGTACCATTGAGGTTCTGAGCCTCCATGTCGCGGTTATACTGGTTTATTGTTTGCCATTCGGCTCCGTAAGTAGCAGTAATATTATGTTTTTCGCCAAAATCCCGATTGTAGGTACCGTATATGTTGTAATTAAAGCTTTTACGCGTAGCTGCCCTGTCATAAGCATAGGAACCCAGTTCCCGCAAGAATGCAGATACCCAGTAAACGCTGTTATTCTGGATATAATCCATTGAACCTTCACTGCGTAAAGTAAATCCCTGGATAAAAGGGACATGGTACTCCAAAAAAAGAGTCCCTAAGCCCCGATATTGCTCTACCTCGTCGAAATGGTTATCCGGGTCCACACTGGCAACGAGGTTTCCTCCTGACATGGGATTCCAGAATCCGCTCGGATGACCATCGTTATAAATTGGAAACCATGGAAGAGCAAGACGGTTAGCATTTCCGAAACCGGCACTGGCCCCTCCGCTATTATTTCCTGTCGCACCACCTACCTGTTGCTGTACACGGGTATTTCGGGTAGTGGAAAAACTTATTCTAGCTCCCATTCTGACATTTCGAATCGGTTCAAAATCAATATTGGCGCGGGTACTGAACTTTTTGAAAAAGTTTTCCTTCAGTACACTTTTTGTATCATTATAGTTAACCGATAGATATAACGACCCGTTTTCATACCCCTTTGAGCTTGAAATATTTACATCCTGATAAGAGCCGGTTTGCAGAATCTCGTCAAACCAGTTGGTATTGATATGCAATGCTTCTTCGCGCGAAAGATCAGCCCTTGGATTATCCTTAAAAAATTTGATGATATCAAAAGGCTGAAAAGGTCCCAGCCCTGAATTAGCTCTTGCTTTATCGACCAGAGAAAACCATTCTGGGGTATTGCAAAACCCCACTTGCTCAGGGGTAGTTGAAAGATTAAGGACCCCTGTGAGATAGTTAACCGAGGTCATCCCCTTTCCCTTTTTCCCTGATTTGGTTGTGACCAGTATAACCCCGTTTGATCCTCTTGAACCATATATCGACGTAGCTGCTGCATCCTTCAAAATTTCAATGGATTCAATGTCATTAGGATTGATCATTGACAAAGGATCCTGACTTGTGGAACCAATTGTTCTTTCAAGACCACTCCCGCTGTACACCGGCATGCCGTCAATGATCCATAAAGGCGAAGTACTCAAACTAATTGAATTCTCCCCTCTCACCCGAATGTTCACCTGAGCTCCCGGCACACCGCTGGTATTGGTCACAACTACTCCCGCTGCCTTACCCTGTAACGCATTCGATATACTTGAAGCAGGCAGGCTCACAATTTCATCACTGCTAATTGATGATACCGAACCTAACACATCGCGTTTCTTTTTTGTACCATATCCAATAACCACAAGTTCATCAAGCTGCTCAATCTTCGGAGACATGATTACATCTATTACAGCATCCTTTGTAATTTGAAATTCCTGCGTTTCGAAGCCTACATAACTGAAGACCAATTTGCTTCCCACCGGAAGACTGATGGAATATTTCCCTTCGATATCGGTTATTGTACCATTATTCGTGCCTTTTTGAACAACGGTAACACCAGGTATAGGCTGTTTGTCATCACTTCCTATTACAACGCCGGTAATGGTTGCATTTTGTCCAGAAAGAAATGAGCTGAAAAGGAACAAACAGAACAAAAGATTCCCAATCTTTTTCATAAAGAACTTTTTTATAAACAAAGATACTTACTGGCACTTTTTATTATAGGTTCTATTTTCCCAAATTACCCCGATAAAATTCCCTGAAAAAGTAAATTGTTTCCTTTGGATCGAAATATCATGCCTTTAACGGGGTAAAAAGATGATTAATGAAGAAAAAACGGATTGGGACAAAATTCCCTGTCGTTTGGGACAGATTTCCATTATCCGGTGGCTGAGCATCCATATCTTTACCCAGATTACTTTTTATTTACCAAACTAATCGTACATGCTATGAAAAATTTTAACACCTTGAAATTGCTTTTGCTGATGATCTTCTTCGCCGGCCTGGCAATGGAAGGTCAAGGGCAAACTGTCTCGAGGTATGCCATCGACGATGCCATAGTTATGCAAGCATACCCCGATTCAGTAATTGACCAGTCAAAAATCGGAGGAAACCTCAAAGTTTACAAAAAGAGAAATACGGAGGGAGTACTTCAGGAAACATGGTCCTATGTTAAATTTGACATCAGCTCTCTCCATGGGATGCAGGTTGAGCAAGCCACAATTAGTTTCCGTGGAAAAACTGGTGATGCCAATTTTAACAACCTCTTCAAACTCTCGCTTCACTCTGTTACACAAAACTGGCAAGGAGATACCGTGAAATGGAAAACAAAGCCCGCTACCAGTTCAACAAAGCTTGATACTTCCTTTTTGGATGGCAGTTCTGCCCGGAAAACTTTTTTGAAAAACGGCACCGGACTGGTAGATTTCATTAATGAAGAAATCCGCAAAGGCAGTAAGACGGTAAGTTTTGCCATAAAATCATTTGGCAAAGACACGACTGACAACATGTGGATTGGCGGTACAGCCAATGGCAGTTACAATGTAATTCTCGATTGCAAGCTTACGCCCAGGATAAGCCGGTATGCCATCGATGATGCCGTTGTGATGCAAGCTTTTCCCGATTCGGTGATTGATCAATCCAAAATCGGAGGAAATATACTCGCCTTCCGCAAGAAAAATGCAGGTGGCACATTTGACCAGACTTATTCTTACATTAAATTTGACATCAGTGATCTGGCCGGAACACAGATTGAGTCGGCCACCATCAGCTACCGGGGAAAAACAGGAGACGCAAACTTTGCCGATCTCTTTAAACTGGCTCTTTACACCGTAACCCAAAACTGGCAGGGTGATACCGTTAAATGGAAAACCAAACCGGGAACAGGAAGTAACAAGCTCGACACATCCTTCCTCAACACCAGTTCGGCGCGGAAAGAATTCCTTAAAAACGGAACCGGACTTGTTGATTACATCAACGAAGAAATACGGAAAGGAAGCAAAACGGTCAGTTTTGCCATCAAATCGTTCGGTAAAGATTCCACAGATAATATGTGGATGGGAGGAAGTGCCAACGGAAGTTATGGCCCTATTTTGAATATTACAGTAACTCCAAATAAGAGTAAATATGCCATCGATGATGCCGTTGTGATGCAGGCCTTTCCCGATTCGGTGATTGATCAATCCAAAATCGGAGGAAATATACTCGCCTTCCGCAAGAAGAATGCAGGTGGCACATTTGACCAGACTTATTCTTACATTAAATTTGACATCAGTGATCTGGCCGGAACACAGATTGAGTCGGCCACCATCAGCTACCGGGGAAAAACAGGAGACGCAAACTTTGCCGATCTCTTTAAACTGGCTCTTTACACCGTAACCCAAAACTGGCAGGGTGATACCGTTAAATGGAAAACCAAACCGGGAACAGGAAGTAACAAGCTCGACACATCCTTCCTCAACACCAGTTCGGCGCGGAAAGAATTCCTTAAAAACGGAACCGGACTTGTTGATTACATCAACGAAGAAATACGGAAAGGAAGCAAAACGGTCAGTTTTGCCATCAAATCGTTCGGTAAAGATTCCACAGATAATATGTGGATGGGAGGAATTGCCAACGGAAGTTATGGACCGATACTGAATTATACTGTTAAATCGGCCGCCAGCAATTACTCCATTGATGACGCTGTGGTCATGCAGGCTTACCCTGATTCTGTCATTGATCAGTCAAAAATTGGAGGAAATATCCTCGCATTCCGAAAGAAAAATGCAGGTGGAACTTTTGACCAGACTTACTCCTATGTCAAATTTGATCTCTCCGGCCTAAAGGATCATCAGATTGAGCAGGCTACTGTAAGTTACCGAGGGAAAACGGGAGACGCTAATTTTGCCGACCTCTTCAAATTATCTCTTTACACCGTTACACAGAACTGGATAGGTGATACGGTTAAGTGGAAAACCAAACCGGGAACAGGAAATAACAAGCTCGACACATCCTTCCTCAACACCAGTTCAGCGCGGAAAGAATTCCTCAAAAACGGAACCGGTCTGGTTGACTTTATTAATGAAGAACTGCGGAAAGGAAACAAAACCATCAGTCTGGCCATCAAATCGTTCGGGAAGGATTCAACTGATAATATGTGGATTGGCGGAACTGCTAACGGAAGTTATGGTCCGATTATCAATTTTGCCTATGTTTCTGAAGTTGGAAAGATTCCTCCCACCTTGCCGGTATTAAGCCCCGATGGAGGCACGTTTGTGCCCCAAATCAAGGTAGTATTGCTGAATAAACCTGATAAAGATACAGTTCGTTATGAAACAGGAAAGAAAAATGTGCCGGATCCTACCATTTCTTCAGCAATATTCCCTGCCGATGGATTATTACTCACTGCTGATACAACCATAATTAAAGTCCGGGGATTCCGTGATGGTTTGGTATCAAATACCGTAACGGGCACCTACTATGTTAAGCCCATAGGGGATATAATTTTCACTCCTTCGCCCGTTGTAAACTACCAGAAACGTGTAATAGTAAAAATTTCGTGCCCATACTCCAGCTACATTTATTATTCCGACGACGGAAGTGAGCCGAGTGAACCGGTTCCCGATTCTTTGATTCTTACCAAAACCACAACCTTGAAAGTTAAGGCATACAACAGTGACCTTTCCTATTCTGTTCTTGGTGAAGCCACTTATAAGGTGGTTGTTACAGAAGATTTGCCCGGAAACGGACCCGGTGGTGTTGGGTATAAGAATCTTACACGTGAAAATCAACCTGAACTTGCTCTCTGGCTTAAACCAGAAAATATTACAGGCGTGGCTGACGGTGAAGAAGTTAAATTATGGCCCGATGCTTCCGGTAATAGCAACAACGCTATCAATAATTATACCGTACCTGATGAAGCCATTCCCAACACCGGCGAAAAAAACAAACCCGCTCCCATCTATGTGAATAATGCACTCAACGGACTTCCTGTGCTTAACTTCGGTACATCAACCGATAACAATAAACTGATGGTGGTGAGCGATGCCGATAACCTGGATGGCGGTGCTGGCAATTCAATTTTCCTGGTACTTAAGAGAAATCTTCTCTTCAATGATTTTGCTGCTTTGATTCAGAAACGGGATGTGAGAGGAAGCGATCCGACCAAGCAAGCCTACGTGCTTGAAATGGATGGAGGCGTGAATCCGAATAAAATGCAGTATGTTATTGCCAGGGATGTGTTCCTCAAAAACGGTGAAGAATTTGGTATTGACAAATATTACATCGTTAATGTTAATATGAACAGTGGAATTAAACTGGCCAGTTTCTTCACGGATGGTAAATTGCAGAATACCAACTTCTACAATAAACCCATTCAGGCTACTGATGCTCCTGTGCTTATTGGCGGATTCCAGCCAATGAATTTTGCCGAGGTTGTGTATTTGAACTCTGACTTGAATACCGCTCAGCTCAGGATTGTAAACAACTATCTTGCAGCAAAATACGGTCTTACCCTTACCGATGGCACACAAACCACAAATCTCTACACCAATACACAATACAATCTTGACGTAATTGGAATAGGGAAAGAAAACGGAATTGCCGGAGGCACCTATGAACATTTATACAGTTCAGGAGGAGCTCTCGAAATAAAAGCATCTTCTTTCGCTAATGCCGGCGATTATGTATTTGCAGGTCATGCATCAGGTACCGTTTCAGAAATTGGCAACGGTAAAGTCTGGAGCAGAGATTATTTTGTTCAGGTTATCGGTACAGCCCCTGATGTTACGCTGGGTTTCAATTTTAATGAAGCTGGGCTTACCTCCACTCCCGACAACACGTATAAGTTATTCTACAGAGCGCAGCCTACTGAAGAATGGACTGATCTCGGTATAACCCCGGTATATGATGCTACCAGAAAAGTCCTTAAGTTCCAGGTACCGTCAGTCAGCACAGGGTATTACACCACCGGTATTTCAACAGGTATTGATAAACCGAGTTCAACAGGAATCATTAGCCTTTACCCGAATCCTGCCTCGGATAAGATCAATCTGATTTTGCGCAACGAACATAAGGGGTCTGTCGAAATCCGGATCACCGATATCGCAGGAAAGACGGTCCATTATGAAACAATCTACAAGTACGGCAATGCTCTCAATTATGCATTGGATGTGGCTTCATACGAAAGTGGCACATATTTTATGGAAATTCGCATGAACAACACACGCATGGTGAAGTACTTCATGAAAAAGTGAACCGGAGCATTTGCGTAAATGAAAGAGG
>Ga0272448_1005444_pt1 | contig 14080 bp, 14 predicted proteins | sample YNPCB0191_FD_202220 | JGI IMG/M metagenome (GOLD analysis project Ga0272448, IMG submission 202220) | Hot spring sediment microbial communities from Yellowstone National Park, WY, United States - YNP-CB-019-1 | ecosystem: Environmental > Aquatic > Thermal springs > Hot (42-90C) > Sediment...
AACGATGCGCCCGGAATCCATTGGCATCTCTCAATCTACCCTGGTTCTGGGGAAGCATTCGGGCCGGCATGCCTTTCGGGAGCGTTTGAAGTCCCTGGGTTATGATCTCAGCGAATCGCATCTCAACCAAGCCTTTGCCCGATTCAAGGAGCTGGCCGATAAGAAAAAGGAGATCTACGACGAGGACCTGGAGGCGATTGTCGCCGATGAAATCCTTCGGATTCCCGACCACTTCCGACTCGTAAACCTGACCGTGGTCAGTGGATCGGTCACCACTCCTACCGCAACGGTCCAGCTGGAGATCGGCGGCAAGATCTATCAGGAAGCCGGCTTTGGGGACGGGCCAGTCGATGCGGCCTTTAAAACCATCTCTCGGATGACCAAGGCCAAATGCCGCCTGTTGAAATTTTCCGTCAATGCCATTACCGGGGGAACGGATGCCCAAGGAGAGGTTACCGCCATCTTGGAAGAACGGGGCATCCGGGTCATTGGCCAAGGCGCCCACACGGATATCATCATGGCAGCGGCCAAGGCCTATATCAACGGGCTGAACAAATTGGAGTATCAAAAGCGCCTCCGCGGGGCATCGGACCTGAAAGACCTAAGGGCCGAGAATCCTGCTTCCTGAGGGATGAGAGTGCTCGATAAGCCTTTCTGTTCAAGGGAAGGATAGCCCCCCTGGCTCCAAAATCCCAACGGGGCGGGTGGCACGGACAGAGCGAATGATCGGATCGAAAAGGCTTTGCGTTTTGGCATCGCAGCCGTTAAGATACAACTCTCAATCACCCATCAAGGAGATACCGATGTCTTACCGAATTGCTGTCATTCCCGGTGATGGAACGGGACCTGAGGTAATTGCCGAAGGGGTCAAAGTCCTCAAAGCCGTGGCGCAGAAAGAGAACTTTCGGTTGGATTTTCATTATTATGATTTGGGCGGGGAGCGGTTCCTGAAAACGGGAGAGACCATTTTGGATTCGGAACTGGAGGAACTGAAAAAATTCGACGCCCTTTATCTGGGAGCCCTGGGCCATCCCCAGGTTCCACCCGGAGTGTTGGAACGAGGGATCATTTTGAGAATCCGTTTTCATTTGGACCAATACATCAACCTTCGGCCGGTGAAACTCTACCCGGGGGTGGACTGCCCCCTCAAGAACAAGGGGCCGGCGGATATCGACTTTGATATCATTCGGGAAAATACCGAGGGGCTTTACTGTGGGGCCGGAGGTTTTTTGAAAAAGGGAACGGCCGATGAAGTTGCGATCCAGGAATCCATCAATACGCGCAAGGGCGTCGAACGCTGTATCCGCTATGCCTTTCAGCGGACGCTACAGCGTAGCCGAAAGAAAAAACTCACGATGGCCGCCAAGACCAACGTCATGAATTACGCCTCGGACCTCTGGATGCGCACGTTTGAGGAAGTCGCCAAAGACTATCCTCAGGTCCAGACGGATTATAGCCATGTCGATGCCCTGTGCATGTGGATGGTGAAGAATCCCGAATCCTACGATGTCATCGTGACCGACAATCTCTTCGGGGATATCATCACGGATCTGGGCGCCATCCTCCAAGGAGGGCTGGGAATCGCCGCCGGGGGGAATATCAATCCCGATCCCGGCGGAGTTTCGATGTTTGAGCCAATGGGCGGATCGGCCCCCAAATATACCGGCAAGGGCGTGATCAACCCTCTCGCCGCCATCCTCGCCGGGCAGATGATGCTGGCCCATCTGGGAGAGAAGAAGGCCGCCGAGCGAATCGAGAACGCCGTTGCCCATGTCGTCGCCAACCACGTGAAGAGCCTCGCCGCCGGGGAAATGGGTCATTCCACCCAAGAGGTGGGGGATTTGGTGGCGAAGAATTTATAGGAGGAGGAAACGATGGATCGCAAAGGGATTCTCGGAAAAATCGCCATAGGAATTTGGATCGCTCTTTTCTTCTTCACCCATACGGCGGGGGCGGCTGAATCGCGAAAGAAGATCTCCCTCAAAGGTGGCTCCCCTTGGGGAGAGACCCATCGCAATAGCATCGCCTTGAGCCATTTCGCGAAAAAGGTGGAAGCCCTCTCTTCGGGAGACCTAACGGTGAAGATCTTTTTTTCCGGTTCCATCGTCAAGGGACCGACGGAGATCGACGCGATCCGAAACGGCATTGTCGATATCGGAACCGTTACGCTCCCCTATCATCCCGGCTCCATTCCCGAGTCGGTCCGGATTGCCGTGATGGTGCCTTTTGTCAGCGATTTCAACTCCTGGCTTTGGCTGGAGAGGAACACGGATTGGTTCAAGGGTTTCCTAAAAAAACTGGGCCTTCAGAGTATGTACAACGCCCATGCGGAATTGGTTCTTACCCTCGTGAACCCCATTGAAGATCTCATGAATCCCAGCCTCAAGGGGCGGAAAATCAGAGCGCCAGGGTTAGGCTTTAAAGAGGTCATCCATTATCTGGGCGGGGACACGGTCACGATGCCCTCGGCGGAGGCGCCTGCAGCCCTGGCGACGGGATTGGCCCAGGGCCTCTATACGACCCTGGATACGTGGGAGGCCGAGGGCCTCCAGACCCTTTGTCCCTACGTTTATCTCCTCAACACCCCGTTCATGACCCCTCACTGTATGAGCGAGGCCGGGTACAAAAAGCTGCCCGATTGGGCCCAAAGGATTATCGATCGGGCCGCCGAGGATACGGGGAAATATATGATCGATTGGGCGCGAGGCTATCGCCAGTCCCTCCTCGATAAATACCAAGGGCATCCCAAAGTCCGAATGGTCGTTCTCAACGAAGCCCAGATGGCGGCCTGGAGTAACCGTCTCAAACCTTTTTATGAATGGATGACGGGCAAATACCCCGAGCTGAATCGATACTTGGAAGACTGCAAAAAGGCCTGGGAGGCCACGCACACAACGCCTCCGCCCGTGATCAAATAATTCCCTTTCTCTCCTGCCTGATCCGGATCAAATCCCTTCCCCCCCGGCCTGGCGGGTACGTGAAGGGATTCGACCCGTTATCCTTGTCTTTCCGGGAGGTCGGGAGAGATTCTTGGATGGATGCCGATGAATATCTTCCGGAAACTTGACCGGCTCAGCGATTTCCTTCTTTCCCTTGCGGGAATGACCTGTTTGGCCCTCCCGGTGATTATCCTTGCCGTCGTGGTCATCCGGTCGATCAATCCTTCGGGCATGCCCCTTTGGTCGATTGATATCTGCGAACTTCTCATGTGGGGGATTACCTACTTGGGGATGGGAATGGTTTGGCGGCTGGGGAAACATGTGGCGGTGGATGTATTGGTCAAAAATCTTCCGCCCAGGATCGGGCGGATCCGTGAATGGGCAATCCCCCTCCTCCTCATGTTCATGAGCCTTATTCTTCTGGCGGGGGGCCTGCGGGTTTGCCTGGATTCCTGGTTGGCGCAGAAAAAAACGACCAATGAATTCCCGGAGTACTTCCTCAGCACCGCCATTCCGGCGGGATTGGCTTTCTTGGTGTACGAATTGGGGCGTTCGCTCTGGAAAAGAACCCATTGCTCGGCCTCGCCCGCCGAGCGTATCCCCTCCGGGCATTAAGAATTTGGTTTCCGATGGAATGGTTCACTCCTTTTCTTTTTGGTACGGTGCTGCTGGTCGGATTGATCTTCCTGGGCTGCCCGGTCGGATTCTCCATGTTCATCACCGGGTTCCTGGGTCTTGGCCTCTGGGTGGGCTTCCCTCAGGCCTTCGCCCTTTTGAGCTTCGATGGACTTTACCGCACCCCCGTGAGCTTCATGCTCCTGGTGATCCCCCTCTTTATCCTCATCGCCCAACTGATCGCCAAGTCCCGGGCCACCGATATTCTTTACCAGGCCTTTTGGGAACTCTTTTCGGGAATCCGGGGAGGGCTTTCGCTTGCGACCGTGGGCATGGCGACCATTCTGGGTGCCTGTATCGGAGCGAGTATCGCCAGTGTGGCGGCGATGGCCCAGCTCGGCTTGGAACAGATGCTGCGTCGGAATTACCAAAAGTGGCTGGCCGCCGGATCGATTGTGGGAACGGGGGGGTTGGCGATCATCATCCCTCCCAGCATCCCGGCCATCATGTATGCCTTTGTGGTGGAACTTCCCATTCTGGACATGTTTGCCGCCTGCTTGATTCCGGGGCTTCTGCTCGCCCTTGGATATGGCGCGATGATCCTGATCCTCACGGGAATAAAACCCCAGCTCGCCCCTTCCGGGCCTTCCCTCTCCGTCGGCCGAAGGGTTCAGGCCTTCGGGCAGATGCTTCCCTTTTGGGGATTGATCGTTTTGGTCCTCGGAAGCATTTTTTCAGGGATCAGCGCGATTACCGAATCGGCAGCCTTCGGCTGCTTGGCGGCTTTTCTCATCGCCTGGCGAAAAGGAACTCGGCAGATTCCTTTCAGCCATATCCTAAAGGAATCCGGTCGGGAGACTGCGATCACCACCTGTTATCTAATGGTGATCATCGTAGGAGCGAAATATTTCGGCCAATTTTGGACCTATACGGGAGTGATCGATACCCTATCGCGCTTGATCGGCGGAATCGGCGTTTCGCCCATGATCGTCCTCCTCTGGATGAATCTCCTGCTCCTTTTCTTGGGCTGTCTCATGGATGCCGCGGGGATCATTCTTGTGGTTCTGCCCATATTGGTCGCCGGATTGAAGCCGCTGGGATTCGATCCGGTCCATATCGGGGTGATCTTCCTGGTCAATCTCGAGATGGGGTTGGTCACGCCGCCGGTCGGAATGAATCTTTTTGTATTCCAGGGGGTAGCCAAGAGCTTGGGGGTAACGTATAATGACACCTTGAAAGGGGCGATCCCTTTCTTGCTCGTCAATGGCGTCGTGCTGGTGATCTTAGCCTTTTTCCCAGAGATTTCCCTTTGGCTTCCCCGGAAACTCCATTGATCGGAAGGTCGTTATGATCTTCTTCCTGATTGCGAAAATGCTTGATCTCTTGCTGACCCTGGGAATTTATGCCATCCTCATACGGGCCATCCTCTCTTGGATATCTCCCTATCCCCGTTTGCCGATCGCCCGGTTTCTCCATCGTCTCACCGACCCCATCCTCAGACCGATCCAAATGCGCCTTCCGCCTTACGGAGGAATCGATTTTTCTCCGATGATCGCGATTTTGATTCTCTTTCTCCTGCGCCACTTCCTCGTGGGAACGCTCCTGGAGATGGCCCGAGGAATGTAATGCGCGGCGAAACCTTGGGGTTGCTTCCAGCCGTTTTTCGATTCTGCCGAAAGGTGAAGTCCCGCGAATCCCTTCAACCCCAGACTCTGCTCATCCGTTCTTCCGGAGATTTATTTTTGTATTCCCCCATCCACTCAAAGACCTGCCATACAACTCCGAATCCATTCTTGGGTCCTATGAGAACCTCCTTGCGGACTCCTTCAATCTCCGTGTAGGCCGCCGTTTTCACTCCTTGGCTTTGAAGATGCTGGATGAACCGATCCAGGCTCTTTACTTCGAACCCGATATGCTGAACCCCTTCTCCGAATTTCTCCACATGTTTGGCCACAAAGCCCTCCGGGCTTGTCGATTCCAACAGGGTGACTGTACTTTCGCCAAGTTGAAAGATGGCGACCTTGTATTGCCCTTCGGGATTGACTTTTTCCACCACGAATTTCGCCCCATAGAGATCTTGGAATTTCCTTTTGGATTCCTCCAAATCCCTCACGGCAAAGGCGATGTGATCCACTTTCTGAATCATGATCCGATCCCTCCTTTTGGCGAATTGGAGAAAAAGCGGGGCTTTGCCCTTCTCCCGAAAGGAAAGAACGAACGCCCCTCCCCTGCCTCTCAGGGTTTCAATAAGATTTTAATCCCCCTCTGCTCCTTCATCGTCTCGATCGCCTGCCGGATCTCTCCCAAATCGAAACAATGGGTGATCAAAGGGTCCAGGCTTAGCCGGGGGAGCATCTGAATGGCTCGTTGGAATGAATAGGGCGAGAAAAAGGAGCCTCGGATCTCCAGCTCCTTCCGATAAATCGGAAAGGGAGAAATGGTGATCGTACTTTCCGCCGGAGGCCAGCCGAGGACGATGAGTTTTCCCCTCTCCCGCAGAAGGGAAAACCCCTGTTCGATCGCCTTGGGGAGTCCTACGGCCTCAATACAGACATCCACCCCGCGGCCCTCGGTGCATTCTTTCACCGCCGCCTCCAAATCCTCCGATCGTGGATCGACCAGACGGTCGGCCCCCAGCTTCCTTCCGATCTCCCGCTTAAACGCAACGGGTTCGGAGAGGATCGTGAAGCTGGCTCCCGTGAGGCGAATCATCTGAAGGGTGAGAAGCCCGATGGTCCCCCCCCCGATCACCAGTACCCGTTGCCCGGCTTTCAGCTCGATTCGATCGACGCAGTGCAGGGCAATGGCGGCAGGTTCCACTAAGGCGGCTTCCCGAAGGGAGACGCCTGGAGGGAGGCGATAGACCTGCTTCCCCTTTACCCGGACATATTCCGCAAAGGATCCTTGAGAGGGGCCCCGGATGGTGGAAAAAATATCGGTACAAAAGTTCTCCTCCCCTTCCCGGCAGTTGTAGCAAGCCCCGCAGGGCCCATTGGGATGGGCCACAACGGCGTCTCCGGGTTGAAAGCCCTTCACCTCCTCCCCGAGGGCTTCGACCACGCCGGAGAATTCATGGCCCGGGATGCGGGGAGGCGTGACGATCGTGGGGGGAAGCGCGCCTTCAATGATGTGAATGTCCGATGCACAGATCCCGGTGTGGGATATGCGGATGAGGACTTCGTCCTTCTGGATCTGGGGGATGGGCCACTCCTCGATCCGCACCTCCCCCTTGGCCACCCAAACCGCGGCCTTCATTTTATTCTTTCCCATTTTCTCTCTCCCTTTCCACGGCGCACCGTTGGCGGGTGAAGGGCCCTCCTCCGCAAGAGGAGGGATCACACCGACCTCAATCGGGCTTTGGACTTGAGCGATCCCCCCTGCATCGCTCCAACCACAGAAGTAAGGCCATGGCAATCAGCTTCGGCCCTTTTTGCCCTTGCCCTTCACCGGCGAGGACTTCTCGGTCTTGCGCCTCTCGAGGCCCTTGCAGAATCTGCGGGCCGCTCTTTTAATCTCGGCCACACTCACCTGGTGTTTCTCCAAAATTTGATCCGGGGTTCCAATGGTACAGAAAAGATCGGGGATTCCGATCCGTTTCAAAGGGCCCAATTTCTCTTCGGCCAAAACCTCCGCCACCGCGCTCCCCAGCCCTCCATAAATATTGTGGTCCTCAACGGTAATGACGCCTTTTACCCCCGTGGCTGCGGCGATCACCATTTTCCGATCCAGGGGCTTCAACGTATGCATATTGACGACGCGGCAGCGAATCCCCTCCTTTTCCAATTCTTCGGCTGCAGCAAGGGCTCGGCTCACGGTAATTCCAATGGCGAAGACGGCCACATCTTTTCCGTCTCGAAGGGCAATGGCTTTGCCGATCTGAAATGGATAATCGCTGTCGTAGATGACCGATTCATCCCCTCGACCGGCGCGAATAAAAACCGGTCCCGGGTATTCCGCCGCGGCCAGCACCGCTTTATAGGTCTCCACAGGCCCGGCCGGACAGACGACCGTCATATGAGGGATACTCCGCATGATCCCGATGTCCTCAGTGGCATGATGGGTACTTGCCAGATTGCCATAGGTGACCCCACATCCAAAGCCGAAAAATTTTACATTGAGGCAGGGGTAGGCCACATCGGTTCGAACCTGCTCGCAGGCCCTCATGGAGATAAAGCAGGCCATCGTCGTGACGAAGGGAATTTTCCCGCAGAGGGCCAGTCCGGCGGCGGCGCCGATCATATTCTGTTCGGCAATCCCAAAATTCAAGACTCGGTCTTTGTGATCCCTCCGGAAGGTGGGCACCACGGTACCCATATCAGCGGTCAATAGAAACACCCTGGGATCCCGTTTCACCAATTCCCCCATGGCCTGGTCAAAGGACTTTCGAGGGTCCCCTTTCTTAGAAAGATCAATTCGCACATCAAGAATATTTTTGGAAAAATCCCCGGTGGCTCTTGCACCCATCAACGCCCCTCCTTTCTTTCCCGAGCCTCGAGTTCTTCAAGGGCCTTGGCCGCTTCCTCCGGTGTGGGAGCCCGGTAATGCCAGGAGACCTGATTCTCCATAAAGGAGACTCCTTTGCCCTTCGTTGTATGGGCCACGACGGCCGTGGGCTTCCCCGCCGTGATCGGCACATTGGACAGGGTTTTGACGATCTCCGCCATGTTGTGGCCATCGATCTCCGCCGTTTCCCAGCCAAAACCCCGCCATTTATCGGCGATCGGGTCAAGGGTCATGATCTCCTCGGTGGGCCCATCCACTTGAAAGCGATTGCGATCCACAATTGCGATGAGGTTGTCCAATTTATAATGGTAAGCGGACATGGCCGCTTCCCAATTGCTTCCTTCATTTAACTCCCCATCGCCCAATAGCACAAACACGCGATATTCCAGCCGATCATACTTTCCGGCAAGCGCCATTCCCACACCGATCGAAAGCCCGTGGCCCAAAGAACCGGTTGAGGCCTCGACTCCCGGGATCTTGCGCATGTCCGGATGGCCTCCGAGGGTCTTATCGTATTCTAAGAAGGAATCCAACCATTCCTGGCTAAAATAGCCTTTTTCGGCAAGGCACACATAGAGGATCCCGCATTTGTGGCCGGCGCTCAAGATGAACCGGTCGCGGCGGGGATCATCGGGCTTGCGAGGATCGATCCTCAAGATGTGGAAAAAAAGCGCTGTCATGAGGTCCGCGGATGACAAGGCGGGACCGAGATGACCGCTCCCCGCCTTGGCCATCATCTTGACCATAACCTTTCGGAAATGATTCGCCTTTTTCTCCAAATCAGCGATCAGTTGCTGATCCACTTCGGCCATGAGTCCATCTCCTTTCAGGGGTTAAGAGAGTTTAAATCTCAAAACGATGACTGGCTTCCATTTACCATCGCCCACTTTCGGATTGATCTCTAATAAAACATTTCGGGATTCTTTGTCAACAGACTTTTGATAATCCCATCCCCATAAGGAAGAATCTTCTTGTCTAAATCCTCTAATTTGACTTAGACTGAATTCGATAAGAAAATGGGTATGTTCAGCGGGGGCATTCTTTTTTATTGCCGCGTATAAATCAAAGACGATGATCCGAATCGGTCCTGCCGGTTGGTCTTATGATGATTGGGAAGGGATCGTCTATCCTTTGGAAAAGGGGAAGAAGTTTGACCCCTTGGCTTATTTGGCTGAACTCTTTGAAACGATTGAAATCAACAATACCTTTTACCGGCCAGCCAACTTGAAAATGTCCAGCGCCTGGGCAAAACGGATCCAGGCGAATCCGGATTTCAAATTCACCGCCAAGCTCTATCGACTTTTCACCCACGAAAGAGAAAAAAGAACGCCTGCTGACGCCGATGCTTTCAAGAAAGGCCTGGACCCGCTCATCGAAAATGGCCGGTTGGGGGCCCTCCTGCTTCAATTCCCCTATTCATTTCATTTCAATTCCGAAAATTTAGATTATTTGAAAGAGCTCATCCAGATTTTTCGCGACTATCCCCTCGTTTTTGAGGCTCGCCACGCCTCTTGGGACCGTGCGGTCGTTTATCAATTCCTTCGAGAGCAAAAAGTAGGCTTTTGCAACATTGACCAACCTCAGGTGTCTTATTCCATTGGGCCTACCAAAAAAGTAACCAGCGAAATCGGCTATCTGCGGCTTCATGGCCGAAATGTAAAGGATTGGTTCCGCGAAGGCGCAGGGCGTGATGCCCGCTATGATTATCTATACAATGAATTCGAAATCTTCGAAATCGGCGAAAGAATTCGGCAAATCGCTGCGGGGGCAAAGGAGACCTATGTCATTACCAATAATCATTACCGAGGGAAGGCGGTCTGCAATGCCCTTGAGCTGAAAAAAAAACTCGGCCTCAAAATGCCCAAAATTCCCGATATCTTGTTGGAGCATTACCCCCGCTTGAGGGCCGATCCAGATGCCCCCGAAGAACCCTAATCGATCGGGCTTCTTAAGAATTCGAGCAGGGCCTTATCGGTGCCGGTTGTCACCCGTGATTCGATTTTGCCCCCCTCTCCTCTGCATCCCTTCGAATCGATCGGTGAAGCCGGTCAAGTTTGAAGATTGTTTCCATATCTTTAAGATTGCTGATGCCAGCCAATCCGGTTCGAATCATATTCACCAGTGATTCCCCCTGGGTCCAGGCCAAAATATTCGAAGGCTCCTCTACCACCAGGGTTAATTCCGGGCGAGGAATTCTTTGGCGAAGCATCGTAATCTTCCGGTCCTTCAAAAGCATACTGAAATTCCCACCCCCGGTCTTGACCAAAATCCTTCGATCCCAATTCGCTAAATCGCGCTGGGCCCGGGGGCTTCGGGGAATCTCTTTCAAAAACCTCTCCACCGCCCGGACGACTTGGGGGAATTTTCTCTGGGCATCTTCCGTTATCTCCGGATCTCTTAACTCCACACTCTTCCACCTCAGTGCCGTTTCTTCAATCCCATCCTTGTCGCGAAGCTTTGGCGGCACTTCTTCCAGGGGAACGGCAAAATAATCCGTTGAAAAACCCATCCGGTTCTTCCGGAAAATGATCTTCACTTTGGTCCCCCTCTGGAAAATCCCGGGTCTTAAGAACCCCGTGGTGGTAAAGACCTGTATGGGCAGGGCCGACTGTGAATCTCCCAAAATCACCCGACCCCGACCAAAGGGTGCATAACGGGCAAAGCGCGCATTGGCAAAGACCGTAATTGGAGGCGTACCGAGCATGTATCCCACCTGAGGCATCGTGATCCCCACTTCCAAATTGACCAAGCCCCCATCGCTGTTTTGACAGGTTGGACAGCGGGTCATATACGGGGGGCAAATGACCATTTGGCACTTCGGACATTTCGCCCCAATAATTCTCTTTTCCTTCATCACGGCGAGAAAGAAGGGGGAGAGTTCTCCTGCGCTGGCCCAATAGGTGGTGTACATGGCCTCCGTCCGCTCCAGGCAAACCACTTGATCCTCTGGGGAAATCGATATCCGACTCATCACCTTCGGGACTGCCTCATCAGGGATCACTTTTTCATCTCGAACCATCATCTTCATTTTTTTCATCAGACCAACCCCCTCCGAAGAATCGCAACCCCTCCATATTGGGCCGAGGAGGCCCCCGTTCCATGGACAAGGGCATATTCGAGGTTGCGCCTGATCAGTTCTCTCCTCGCCGACCATGCGGAAAACATATTGCTCCCCCCGACAAAGTGGCCCCCATAAATCAAGCCTCCCGAAGGATTGATCAATCGTCGGCCGTGGGGAGCCATGATTTTCTTTTCGATGATATCATCGGCATGTCCCATTGGAACGAATCCCATTTCTGCCAAAGTGATCTCCAGTTGGGGCAGAAAAGCATCGTGAAGTTCTACCACATCAATTTGCTCCGGCCCGATCCCCGCCATTTCAAAGGCCGCTTTGGCCGCGAGATGGTCCGATTCAATTCTTCCGGGCAGTTTATGGGGATGCCTGATTCCCCACCAATAAGGTTCGTTTGCGAATCCCAATCCCTCAATCCATATTGGGGGTTTTCCAGAATCTTTACAAATCTCCTCTGCAACCCCTTCCGCCGCAAAGATGAGACAACACGCTCCTTCGGTGTACACGCAGGTTTCCAATTTCTTAAAGGCGGGCTCGATAATCCATGGCGAATGCTCTACCCTTTCGGGAGTGACGATTTCATCTCTTCGCTGAGCATTGGGGTTATCCTTGGCCTGTTCACACATAATCCTTAGGATTTCGGCCCGTACTGGCATTTTCAAATCCTGCGGATATTGATCCATATAGGAAAGTATCACTTCCGCATAGGAATCAGCCGCGGTCGCTCCCTGATCGCGCTCAAACAGGGGGTCCCAGGACCAGGCGATCGTTTGAACAACTTCAGGCGTTTGGGTCTCGCTCATAAAATCATAGCAGTCTGTCGCCTTCTCTGCCCCGACACATAGGACGATGTCGTGTCTTCCGCTGGCCACCATGTCATGGGCGACCATGAAAGTATAGATCCCCGTTGCACCGCCATTGCTCACCCGTACGAGACCCTTAAAGGCCAACCCCATGTGCCCTTGGAAGGAGCTCTCCGGAATTGCTTGGCGAGCGAAGATATCGTTATATAAGCCGATGGCGCCGGCCTCCACCCGGGAGATATCCAACTTGGCATCCTGGAGCGCCCCGGAAACCGCCCACTGGCCCAGCTCCCAAATCGTCTTCGAAAGCCAGCGACCACGGCATGGGGTGGTGAAGGCCCCCACAATGGCCACCTTGCGTTTTGGAATTTTTCGCATTTTTCCTCCTCTTTGTATGCTTGGGCGTATCGTGGAGAAGGCCGCTTTCAACGGAAACGGGCAGAATATTTCAGGAAAATCCCCTCCCCTCCTGGAGTTGGCGAAACATCATTCTGCAGGAAAACTATCATTCCGAAAAAGCATATGTCAACCCTTCCGTTTTCTTTCCTTTCCACCTCCCCTCTCTTCAGGACATGCGATCAGTTGGAATGGTGCCGATGGCTTTGGGGTGGCGGGAGATTATCACGTTGCTTTGCCTTTCAGAAATCCTCCTCTGGGGAGGCCGAATTTTCTTCCCTTTCTTGACCCTCCATTTCCATGGCCTCATCCACCATCGCATCGAAGTCTTCGCCCATATCTTCCCCGAGTTCCTTGCCGATTCGTTTCATCCACCGGGCCATGCTCGCCGGATCATTTTCGTCCAGGTCTCCCAACTTACTCGGATCGGCCAGGGACTCGAGGCGACTTTCTTCCGAGCGAACCCGAGCCACACGGGAGATCAGCCGCGTCATCTCCGGGCTTCCACAGTGCTTGCATTTTGGCTCAAAGGCATTTCGAATGTTGAGGGTGAGGAAAGAGGAGACTTTGCCGCATGTTTGACATCGGTATTCATAAATGGGCATAAGAATTCATCCTCCTTGACAGAATGGCCGTTCTCCGCTCTAATGGAGAGGAATGATTCCTTCGGGCCCTTGAGCCCATTTTACTGAATCGCCGCCAAAGGAGCAAGGCGATGGGGGAAAAGCAGGCGCCTTCTCTCCGACCCCGGTTCCTATGGATATTTCTAATGCTTTGGGGTACCCTTTCGTGTACCCAAGCGGTGCGGGTGGATCGATCGATGCCTCTGCGGATTTCCCTGGAGCCCCTTCAGCCCATTGCCATTCTTCCAATCCCCATCCCCTCGGGATATCCGGGAGGGGCAGAGGAATTGGAGATTCGAATCAAAGAATCCCTATCCTCCAAGGGGTATCGGATCCTGGATCCCGCCTCGGTTTCAAAGATTTTAGGCGAGCTCGAATTGTCTTCGGAAAAACTCGTGTCAGACCCTTCGGCCCTTATAAAATTCCAGAAGGAATCGGGTGCCAAGGTTCTTTTCATGGCGAATTTTCTCGATTACCGCATTCGAAAACCCCAAATTCGCGAAATGACTTACCAAGTTTGGGACGGGGTTACCTATGAATATCAATCCCTGCCGACCTATTACCGAGGAAGCTTTTTCGCCCGGCTCAAGCTAACGCTCATCACTGCCGAAAGCGGTCATGTGATATGGCTGGCCGAAGGAACCTCGGAGGGTTCGAGTCTATCGGTCAAACCACTAACCCACCAATTGCTCTTTGAGCTTCTCGCCCAGCTTCCCGAGGCTCAAACATCTGAATCTCGCCAATAGGTTCATTCGGGTTTGTGAACTTCTTCGCTGGAGAGGGGATTTTCTCCATCCCATTCAGGCCGCAATTCCCTGGACATCAGCTCGTTGACCGCTTCCCGGGGATCCTTCCCCAAATACAATATCTCATAGACCTTCTGCGTGATCGGAACCGGAATTCTTCCGGCGAGAGCCATTTCATAAAGGGCTTGCGTGGCCTGAACCCCTTCGGCCACCATTTTCATCTTTCCCAAAATCTCAGGAAGCTTTCGACCCTCGCCCAGATGAAGACCCAATTGCCGATTGCGGCTGAGATCTCCGGTACAGGTAAGAACGAGGTCTCCCAAACCCGCCAGCCCCGAGAAGGTGCGTGGGTCGCCCCCCAGGTGAATCCCCAACCGGGTCA
>Ga0272448_1005445_pt1 | contig 14076 bp, 12 predicted proteins | sample YNPCB0191_FD_202220 | JGI IMG/M metagenome (GOLD analysis project Ga0272448, IMG submission 202220) | Hot spring sediment microbial communities from Yellowstone National Park, WY, United States - YNP-CB-019-1 | ecosystem: Environmental > Aquatic > Thermal springs > Hot (42-90C) > Sediment...
GTCAACCATTGATGTTGGCAGAAATTTTTAGTTTGGGTAATAAAAATTACCAATTAAAATTCATTAAACCTAAAGAATTCATCTTTGTGGCGCCAGGCCAATCAGCCGTATTTTATAATAAAAATGGTGAACTCTTGGGCGGCGGCATTATAAAAGGCGTGGTATAAATTCAGCATGCCTATTTACGATATTGCTTTTTATATCGCTATCTTTTTTATCTTAGGAATTTTAGCCGCGAGCTTGAAATTAAATTTTTTAATTATTTTAACCGCGGTTTTTTTAATCGCAGTTATATTTTTATTTGTTAGCTATTTTTTCTCTTACAAGATTAACCCGCGTAAATTTTATTGGTTAGCCGGTTTGTCGCTATTTATAATAGTCGGCGCTTTTTATTATTTTTGCTGGGATAATTATCAGCTTAAAAAAGTAAATATTGTTTTTGAAAAGGAAATTAATTTTCAAGGATTAGTGATTAAAAACCCAGAGCGCGGCAACGAACAAAAATTAGTTGTTAAACTTCAACCACCTTATTCAGGTAATTTATTAATTAAACTTCAGCCATATCCGAGCTTTAATTACGGAGATGTGATTAATTTCAAAGGGATTATCAAAAAACCAATGCCGCAAAGCTATGCTGATTATTTAAAAAAAGACCGAATTTGGGGAATAAGCAATTTTCCCAAAACCGAATTAATCGCCCAAAATCAGGGATCATTTATCAAACTTGGCCTTTTTAAATTAAAAGAAAAAATAATTATTAATTTCCAAAAAACATTGCCAGCGGAAAAAGCTGCTTTTTTAGCCGGCATTACTTTAGGAGAGCGAGCGGAATTTTCCAAAGAGTTTAAAGAGGTGATGAGTAATTCCGGCACTACGCATTTAATCGCGCTTTCTGGATACAATATTACTATTTTAGTTAAAGCCGTAATGGGATTATTTCTTTATTTTTTAAGCCGGCGCCGCGCTTTTTTTCTGACAATTTTGGCAATCTTAGGTTTTGTTTTAATGACCGGCGCTGAGGCTTCGGTGGTGAGAGCAGCCATTATGGGAACAATTCTTATTTTAGCCGAACAAGTGGGCCGGGTTTATAGTTTTAGAAACGCCATTACTATCGCGGCTTTTTTAATGATTCTTTTTAATCCAAAAATTTTAAGATTTGATCCTGGTTTTCAATTATCATTTTTGGCTTTATTAGGTATTGTTTATTTAGCACCAGTTATGCGAAAAATTTTTCACTTAGGCGAAGAGCCGGGTTTTCTTTATTGGCGAGAAAATTTATCCGCCACCTTAGCGGCCCAATTAATGACCGCGCCGCTTTTAATCTCTTCTTTCGGAAAATTTTCCTTTTTTTCTTTTATTCCTAATGTTTTAATCTTAGGCTTTACGCCTTTAACAATGGCTTTGGGTTTTGTAATAGGGTTTTTAGGTTTTATTTCTTTTTATTTTTCTCTCGTTCTGGCTTTATTTTTAAGTCTGCTTTTGTCTTACGAAATTTTTATCATAAAGTTTTTCGGCCAATTTTCCGGTTGGCAAATAAAATATTTCAGTTGGGAAATAGGAATAATTTATTATCTTTTTCTTATTGCTTTTATTTTTTATCATCAAAAATTTTCCAACAAAAAATCAGAGCATTAACGAACTTACTATTTAATTGGCTTGGATAAAACAACCTTAACAGATTTTGGTCCACTTAAATGAACCAAGCAAAAATTAAACCTTTAAGGAGGCAATTGGTTTGGTTTATTTGAATGAACCAGATTTACGTTTTAATTGCGCCTTGTATTTTTATTTTATTTGGTTCATTTAACTGAACCAAGAATTAATTTATAGCATTCCAGATAGAATTTTCTTTTTATAAAAAGCGTTTAAATTTCTTATATATTGCAGTTTTTGCCTTAATGAATTAGTTCTTCTTAAAAGAAGAATTAATCTGGTTCATTTGATTGAACCAAAAATTATTTATAATATTATCATAATGACTAATGTTAATAAAAAATATTTAGATAGTTCGCTAAAGAATGAAATCTGGGAAGAGTTTCTTAAAAAAATTAAAACCGCTCATTCAGGAGGCGATCTCCAAACGATTCTTTTAGAATACTTTACTCCTAGCGAAATAATTACTTTAGAGAAACGGCTCGGTATTAATTTGCTTTTAAAGCAAAATTTAAAGTATCGCGAAATTCAACAATTATTAGACGTTTCTAGAACAACTATCGGTTTTGTAAAGGGTGGTTTGAAGAAAAAGAAACAAGCAAGAATTAAAAAATCTTTTTCACGCTCATCGTCTGCGTCTTTTACAAAAAGAAAAGGCCCTCTGCTTCCTCCTCGCGGTAGAGGACGTTGGAGTTTTCTTCATAAATAATTTGGTTCATTCAACTGAACCAGGTTTTTGTTTTCCTATTAGACAGAAAACGAATTGATAATTTTGATAATGATTTCAATTTAATTTTATTAATTCCGTTAATAAATTTTGGTTCAGTCAATTGAACCGAAAATCTTAAGAAAAAGGAAAATAAAAAATATATTATTTAGAATTATAAATCAAAAATTCTGGTTCAGTTAATTGAATCAAAGCAAAAATTCTTATAAAAAAGAAAAATGGATGACAAAAAAGAAATTATTTTATTGATTTTTATTTTAGTAGTTTTTGATGTTTTTATTTGGTGGCAGGTTTTGTTTAATGGTCCCAATAAAAAAAATGCCGAGCTTTATTTTCTTGATGTCGGTCAGGGAGATGCGGAATTAGTGGTTTTGCCTGGCGGAGTAAAAATTTTAATTGATGCTGGGCCGAATAACCAGATTCTTAATCAGTTGAGTTCAATCTTTAGCCCCTTTAATCGCTATATTGACTTAGCCATTCTTTCTCATCCGCAAACCGATCACTTTACTGGTTTAATTGATGTTTTAAAAAGATACCAAACCGGTATTTTTATTTCTAATGGCCAAAAAGGAACAGCGCGCAGTTTTTCTGATTTAGAAAAAATAATTAAAGAAAATAAAATTAAAACCATTAATTTAGCAGCCGGTGATAAAATTCGCTATCAAAATAATTATTTAGATATTCTTTCGCCTTCTAAGGATTTGCTTTTGAGTAATGAACTCAATGATACGGGTTTGACAATAAAGCTTAACACCCAAGGCGCCAGTGCTTTATTCACCGCTGATATTGATTCTAAAATCGAAGAAGAGTTAAGCAAAAAATATAATTTAGACATTGATATTTTGAAAGTGGCTCACCATGGATCAAAATATTCTTCCAGTGAAAATTTTTTAATTAAGACTTCGCCAAGAATAGCCGTTATTGAAGTGGGTAAAAATTCTTATGGCCATCCAGCGAATGAAGTTTTAAATAGATTAGCTTTCGTGGGCGCCCAGATTTTTCGCACCGACCAAGATGGAACAATTAAGTTGATTATTAATCATTCTCAGATTAATATTCTAAAGAGGAAATAAGATATGAAAATTAACCCTTATATCTTCCGCGGTTATGATTTGCGCGGCGAAGTAAATAAAGATTTAAATCCGGAAATAGTTGAACATTTGGGCAAGGTTTTTGGCACTTTCTTAAAACGCCAGCAAATTAGAAAAGCCATAGTTTCTCGCGACTCCCGGGCAACCAGCCCAATTTATAGCCAAGCTATAATCAAGGGTTTAAATTTCGTTGGTATTGACACGATTGATATTGGCATGGAATTAATCGGTACTTTTTATTGGGCCCAATATTATCTAAATTGCCCGGCTGGTGTTTATGTCTCTGCCTCTCATAATCCAGTTCAATATAATGGTTTTAAATTTGCGAAAAATTTTTCCGAAACTTTGGTGGGTGATGAAATGCAACTTCTAAGGCAAATGACAGAAAAAGACGATTTTGAGCCGGCTCAAATATTAGGTAAAAACGAAAAACAAAGTATCCGCGAGGCATATTTTAATGATTTAATTAAAAGAGTGCCTTTAAACAAGAAATTTAAAATCGTGGTTGATCCGAGTTGTGCGACCGCTGGCGTGATTGTTCCTGATTTATTAAGAAGAATAGGTTGTGAAGTAATTGAAAGTAATTGTCGTTTAGATCCCAGTTTTCCCTTAGGCACTCCTGATCCAACAGAAATTTCTGTTGCTCAACGTTTAAAAGAAGTGGTTTTAAAAGAAAAAGCAGATATTGGTTTTTCTTATGACGCTGACGGTGATCGCATTGGCGTGGTTGATGAGAAAGGAAATATTATTTGGAACGATGTTTTAGTAGCGCTTTTTGCTATGGCTGTTTTAAAAGATCATCCGGGAGCAACGATTATGTATAACACCCTTTGCTCAAAATTGGTTGAAGAAACGATTTTAAAATACGGTGGCCAGCCATTTATGTGGCGCACTGGCCACTCATTTTTAAAGAGAAAAAACCAGGAAGTCAAAGCGGCTTTTATTGGCGAACTCTCGGGCCATTTTTTCTTCTCCGCTGATTTTTATAATCATGATGATGGCCTTTATTCAACGCTGCGCCTGCTTCAATATCTTTCTTTAACTAATCAATCACTTTCTCAAGCCATTAGTTTATTGCCTCAATATATTTCCAGTCCAGAGATTAAAGTCGGTTGCCCTGATGAATTAAAAGTTGGCGTAATAGAAAAAATTAGTCAAAAATTAAGAGCTGATTTTCCTCAGGCGAGAATTATTGACGATGAAAGAGCGGGTGATGGAGCGCGCATTGATGAAAATGATTCAATGTTGGTGATTCGCTATTCCCAAAACGCTCCTTATTTGACAATTAAATTTGAAGCCAAAACTCAAGAAAAATATAATCAGCTGAAAAATTATATTAATCAATTACTTCAATCCTACAGCGAAATTGACTGGTATTTTGGAGTTAATCTGGAAAGTCTAAAATAAAAAAGGGCGCTAAGATAAAAACTTAGACGCCCTACGTCGAGTTTTAACGGCTAAAATTTTGCCATCTCTGCCAATAACCCTCTAAACTTTTGATAGCCAAAGAAACAGCACCAATTAATAGTAAATTGAGCAAAAGATAAAGACCCATGGTCAATATTTTTTCAGGCCAATAGCGGTCGAAAATTAACAACAAGAACCAATTGAAAACAGCCGCTGACTCTAAAACCATCTTTCTCTTACCCCATTTATTCGAAGAAATATCCAAGCCTTTTATTGCTCCGAAGACGCCACTAATCATTAAAAAAACTTCCAGCAGGATTATTAACGTTACTAAGCCTTCGGTTAATAACTTTAACGATAAAACAATTGCTATGTTAGGCCAATAACGCCAAGCTAAAATAACAAGTAGTGGGCAGACAAAAATTTTATCTGCTAAACGATCAATAAAAGCGCCAAAATTGGTGATGGCATTGAACCTGCGCGCCGTCCAACCATCCAAACTATCAAGAACGCCGCAGGCGATCACAATAAAAAACATTAAAACCAGTTGAGAGCCGCTAAGAGCTAAAAATACTAACCACACTGCCAGAATTAGCCGTGTAATCGTAAAAATATTTGCCAAATTCTTTTTTAAAAGAACTGTCATTGGGCACCTCCTTATAAAGAGGATTTTTCGAAATTAAATACTTATTTTTCTAAAAAGTCAAATTTTAACAAATTTCAATTCGTTGATTCTTAGTTAAGAGTGTTTTAAAATTAAACTCAGTAGTAGACCGAGCACAGCAACGCCCAGCCGCTTTCTCTAAGTTGATTTCTTGTTTTGAAAAATACGGTTTTAGATGAAGTCCATAATATAATCATGGGCGTTGCAGAAAGCGAAGTGCCCGGCTCACTACCGGGTAAAACCCGGTAGTAGACCGAGCACAAAAAACTTAATCCGCTTTTCTTGACTATTTTTTTGTTTTGTAAATATATAATTTTTAAAGAAAAATAGTATAAGTAGAGACGTTTAAAAAACGTAGTGCTCGACTCACTACCGGGTAAAACAAATGTCAAAGAAAAATCGGCACAAGAATTTTAAACAAAAGTTTTCCGGTGAAGAATCGAAAGAACCTCTGCTTCATCCAGAAACTAAAAAAAGCATCTGGGCCATAATTTTTTTAGGTATTGCCGCAATTTTGATTTTAGCCAGTTTTAAAAGCGCCGGACCTTTCGGCGATTTCCTCTATCGTTTTTTTGAAAAACTTTTCGGCTGGGGTTATTATCTTTTACCTCTAATTTTTTTGGTATTAAGCGGCGTTTTTTTGACTTCAGAACATCGGCGAATTTACAAAACCACCTTTTTAGGTGCCACACTCTTTGTTTTAGCCGGCTTAGGTCTGATTGATATTATTTTGCCCGAGAAAGGAGGAATCATTGGTCATCTCGTTGGCTTTTTAGAAATTCCTTTTGGCTATACTGCCTCAATAGTCATCGTTATAGCCATTGGCATTGTTTCTTTACTTATCACTTTTAATCTTCCTATTAAAATAAAGAAATTTAAAAAGCCGGCTGAGGTAGGTGAGACATTGCCAGTTAGCGAGATAAAGCCACCTCCGGTGGAGGTTAAATCAGAGCCAAAAACCGAAGAAACAACCGAATTAGCAGAAGTTAAAGAAGAAAAAGAAATTAAAGTAGTACCTAAACCATCAACTTTTAAAACTCAATACTCAAGGCTTAAGGCCCAGGGTTATATTGCACCGCCTTTAGAATTATTAAAGTCTTCCATTGAAAAACCAACTGCTGGTGATTTGCGCGCTAATGCGAATATCATTAAAAGAACATTAGAAAGCTTTGGAGTTCCGGTGGAAATGGGAGAGATTAATATCGGACCAAAAGTGACGCGCTACACCTTAAAACCAGCCGAAGGTATAAAACTTTCTCGGATTACTGCTTTAAATCAAGATTTAGCTTTAGCCTTAGCGGCTCATCCGATTCGCATTGAAGCGCCAATTCCTGGAAAATCTTTGGTTGGTATTGAAGTGCCTAATAAAGCCAGTGCTTTGGTTCGATTAGGCAGTTTAATAGTTTATCCTGAATTTACCAGTTCTGGGCCTTTAGGTTTTGTTTTGGGCCGTGATGTTAATGGTGAACCAATTTTTGTTGGTATTGATAAAATGCCACATTTATTAATCGCTGGCTCAACAGGTAGTGGTAAAAGTATTATGATACATTCACTTTTAATTTCTTTACTTTACAAAAATTCGCCAGAGACTCTACGCTTTATTTTGATTGATCCCAAAAAGGTAGAACTTTCGCTCTATAGCAATCTACCCCATTTAATTTCACCGGTGATTACCGAACCTAAAAAAGCCTTAGCAGTTTTTCGTTGGGCAATTGAAGAAATGGAACGGCGATACGAATTGCTTTTAAAAGCTGGTTCAAGAGACATTCAAAGTTATAATAAAAAACATCCTGATGAAATATTGCCTTATATTTTGATTGTGATTGACGAATTAGCGGATTTAATGTTTGCTTATGGAAGAGAAGTGGAAGGCGCCATTGTGCGTTTGGCACAAATGGCCAGAGCCACTGGGATTCATTTAATTCTTTCTACGCAACGGCCTTCAGTAGAAGTAGTAACTGGGTTAATTAAAGCCAATATTACCTGCCGCATAGCTTTGCAGTTGCCTAGCCAGGTTGATTCCCGGACTGTGCTTGATACTGCTGGAGCAGAAAAGTTATTAGGCAGCGGCGACATGCTTTATGTTTCTCCGGAATTTCCTAAAGCAAAAAGAATTCAGGGCGCTTATATCTCTGAAGAAGAAGTCAAAAAAGTTACTGATTTTATCAGAGAAAATAATAAAAATTTTTGGAAACAGGAAGAATCTTTAACTTTTGAAAATAATGGTTTAGTAGCCACTCCAATTTCTGAAGATGTCCTTGAAAAATATGTTGAGGAGGAAGAGGATGAATTATTTGACGAAGCGGTAAAAGTGGTAGTTCAAGCCAAAAAAGCCTCGGCCTCACTCCTGCAGCGCCGATTAAAAATTGGTTATGCCCGAGCAGCCCGACTTCTTGATATAATGGAAGCCAAAGGTATTGTTGGACCGGGTGAAGGCGCCAAACCAAGAGAAGTATACAAAATCAACGAATAACGAATTTTTTGCGCTTTTGCGAAGCAAATCCCCGGAGGGTTTATTTACGAATGAATTTAATTCGTAAATTCGTTTATTCGTATATTCGTACAGATTCGTTATTCGTTGATTTATTATGGTTAATAACCAGTCAAAAAATTTAAGCGAATTGATTACCGAAACCTTACAGCTGCGGAATTTGGATGTTAAAAAATTATCAGAATTAACAGACATTCCGGTGTACTACCTCACAGCCTTAATAGAAGGTGAATTTTCAAAATTGCCGGCTACTCCTTATGTTCGGGGCTATTTGATAAAAATCGCCCAAATTTTAAGAATAGACGGCAATGTTCTTTTAAGGGCTTATAAGCAGGAGATTTTACTTCGGCCCATTAAAACTTCTGGCTCTCAAGACAAGTTACCATCTAATCGCTACGCCTTAAAACCATTACATAGAAAAACTATTATTATTGCCGGAATTATTTTGATTTTAGCCGTCATCTTTTTTGTTTGGCGAACCGATAATCTTTTAGGAACTCCCCAAATTGAGATTATTAGTCCAGCGGCTGATAACCTTATTGTGAATACCTCGTCAATCAAGTTATCTGGTAAAGTTAAGCCCGGAGATAAATTGACGATTAATAACGAGGAAATTTTAGCAGACAAAACTGGCCATTTTGAAAAAGATTTTTCACTCCAACAAGGAATCAACACTATTGAATTTAGAGTGAAAAGATTTTTAGGAAAAGAAGTAAAAGTATTTAGGCAAGTAATTTATCAACCGTAAAATTAGAAAATGGTTATTCGAAAATCGAAAAACGATTTTCTATTTTCGCTTAACGATTTTCGAATTTCCAAATATATTACCCAATGACCATTGATCAAACAATTTTCAATTTAATCCATAGTTTAGCAGGCAAATGGTGGCCTCTCGATTGGCTGGGCATTTTTTTTGCCCAATATCTCGGTTATTTAATAGTTCTTGTCGCTATTTTTATTTTTATCAAAGAAAAAAACTGGCGTCAGCGGATTTATTTTTTTGCCTTAGCCAGCCTTTCAGTGATTTTGGCGCGCGGTTTGATTACTGAAATAATTAGATTTTTTTATTATCGTCCAAGGCCATTTTTAGCCCTACAAATTCAACCATTAGCCGATCATGATGTCACCAGCTCTTTTCCTTCTGGTCATGCGGCGGCCATTTTTGCTTTGGCATTGGCAATTTTTTATTTCCTTAAACAAGCTCAGGAAAAGTCAAAATGGGGTTGGCGATGTTTAATTTTGGCTTTGCTGATAGGCGTGGCGCGGATTTTTGTTGGTATCCATTGGCCCAGCGATATTTTAGCCGGTGCCTTAATTGGATTAGTGAGCGCATTTTTAGTTAAAAAAATTCTTCCACCGCCGGAAAGTGGTTTAGTCACCAACTGTTGACTACTTTATTTGTCATTGCGAGCCGGCTCTTCTTTTTGTCATTGCGAGTCTGCCGAAGGCAGACGAAGCAATCTTACATTGGTGTGGCATTGCGAGCCTTCCCACTTGTCATTGCGAACGAAGTGAAGCAATCTTACATTAATGTAATTAGGTTGCCGCGTCGCTTCGCTCCTCGCAATGATATAATTGCCGCGCTCCTTGCGGTCGCTCGCAATGACACAAGAAAGGATCGCCATGGCCTTGCGGCCTCGCGATGACAGCGACTACTGATTACTGATAATGACAGCCGGTTATATGAATATTTTACGATCATTTTTTGGTGGTGTTTATTGGAAGAGGTTATCACGATCGATCGGTTAAGGCAAAAGATGTTCGAACATCCAACGCTGAAGGTGAAATTTGGAATTGATCCAACAGCGCCGGAAATTCACATCGGCCATGTAGTACCAATCATGCTTTTGCGTCAGTTTGCAAAAGCCGGTCATCACATCGATTTTATCATCGGAGATTTCACCGCTCGGATCGGCGATCCCACCGGGAGGGACACCGGTAGAGTTCCGTTGAGTCCGGAACAAATCGTGAAGAATATGGAGACATATACCAACCGGATCGGGAAGTACATCGATCTGCGTATGCTTCACATTCACTACAATTCCAAGTGGTTGAGTCTGATGACCTTGCAAGAAATTTTTGCCATTTTCCAGCAGATCAATCTGTCGGAAGCCATACAACGCGAAGATTTCAGAGCGAGGATGCACAATAAACAGGCAGTGTCGCTCGCGGAAGTCTGTTACGGAGTCTTGATGGGCGTAGATTCGGTTCATCTCGGAACTCATGTCGAGATTGGCGGCATTGATCAATTGCTGAATTTTCAGCAGTGCCGTAAGATCATGCGTCAATCTGGGATGGACGAAGAGGTGATTCTGATGACGCCCATCTTGGAAGGAACGAGTGGCGATGGAAAAAAGATGAGTAAGAGCTACGGCAATTATATTGCCGTCAACGCTACTCATGAGGATAAGTTTGGAAAGATTATGTCCATCCCCGATAGGCTAATCGGCCAGTACTTCCGTTGTTTCGCCGATGTTCACCAGCGAGAACTGGAAGAACTTGATACTTTCATCGGAGAGAACCCGATGGAGGCAAAAAAACAACTCGCTACCCTCATAGTTGCTACCGAAACAGGAAACATTGAGGACGGCCTACGAGAACGCGAATCCTTTGAGCGGAAATTCTCTCACAAGAGTATATGTCAAGAAGATTGTATTGAATTGATCGAAGACGCAAATACCACAATTTTAGATGCTCTAGCGAAAAGCGGTCAGTTCAAAAGCAAAAGCGAACTCCGCCGACTGTTTGAGCAACAAGGCGTGCGCTCCATGAACGAAAATGGAGAGGTTATACTCTCTCCTGAAATCGTCGTTGGTCAAGTGCGCGGCATTGTACGAGTCGGCAAGCACCGTTTCTTCCGGTTCGTTACGAGGTAGGAGGTGGACGATGATTGTATATAGTATTTGCGAATCGCCACACACACCTCCTAACGTCTTGCGCCTCGGCTTTAGCGTCTGGGCAAGAAATCACTCAAAAGGTTACTTGTCCATCTATCCGAAAGCGGCAGAGGAAGCACGAAAAAAAGCAGGATCGGAGAATGTTTTTCTCTGCGCATTAGTTGATGATGTTTGGCCTATGGTCGCATTGTCACGAACACCCAGAGAACAGCAAAACATTTCCGATCAATTCATCGCTCTGTTACCGGATCTTGGCTTCCATGAAGTCCACCTTGTGTCGGATTTTGTGAAAGACGTTGCTTTAGGGGCGTATCTACCCAATGCAACGAGGGTTACTGTGTCTGAATTTTGGAAACTTTTGCCACAAAGCAAGAAAAACATTTCAGACAACTTAACTCTTAATGAGATTCTTGGATTCCTTTGGCACATCCATGTGCTCGAAATCGCTCTCAGAGAGTTCCGATTAACAGGACTACTTGCAGGCATCAGGTCTGAGTTCTTCTATCTGACTGCCCGCAAGCTGTTGCCTCCCCATGATGTGTATTTCGTTAACACAACATAACATAAGCCCCTTTAGATGAAAATCTTCAGGGGCTTTTCTTTTTTAAATATAGCTTAAATCTTTTTGAAAGTAATTATATCTCCAATCTTTGCGTTTAATTCTTTAGTCCCATTTTCTCGTACTTTACCTAATTCCGGCAAACCAAAAGAGCTTCCAGGATAAATTACCCATTCCCCTGTTTCTCGACTCATCATTCTTTTCGCAAAAATTGCTTGGAGTGTCTTACCATTAACGCAAACTTTTAATTTATCCCCTTCCTTAAGACCAGTTAAATCACCAGTAAATTTCATTAATCCAAAATTATCAATATGAACTATCGTGCCATCAGGAATATCAAGCTTAACGACATTTTTAACATCAAAGGGGTGCCCCAATTGATTTAGAGGTTTTCCCATTGCTATCTGTGCCACCGCAGGAGCATGAACATATTTCCCGCCAAACGGAAAAAATCCAGGATCATTTAATTCATATAACTCCTCTATGTCAAAATCTCTAAAAAACCAAGTAAAAACTCCGGTATTTGCCCCTATAAAATAAAACCCTTTTTTCTTTGTTTTTCCAATTAATCGAGCGGGTCTCTCTTTCATTGGATTTAGTATTATAGAAAAGACAGTGCCTTCGGGATAAGCATCGGCCACTAAACGAAGAACGAAATTTCCATTGATAATCGAGAATGGAGTAACCGGAACAACTGGCTCAACTACTATTTCATCACTTTTGATATTACTCAAAATCACCCCTCTTAATTCATTATATGCTACATCAACGCAATCGGTTATAAAAACTATTCGTTTTTTCATAATAAAATTAGATTAGTTTATTGATTTGTTTTATATCAAAAAGTTTTTCTAAATCATGGCCAACATTATCTACTAAAATAATTTTTGCTTGAGGACATTTTTCTTTTTGAAAAAATAGAGAACTAGTATATTTGATTTTTTCATCCGACTTGCCGTGAAAAATAATAATGTTAGGATAGTTTTTATCTATTTTAATAAAAGATAGCGGATCTTTGCCGGAAAAATATTTATTCCAACTTTGTTTCTCTATCCCTCTAAATGCAAATTTGTAACCTCTTCTAAGAAACTCTAAATAAAATAGATTAAAAGCATAAAAATTATCTATAGCCTTTTCATCTTTTAAATATTCAAAAACATCTTTTTTGTGTAAAAAGAGCAAAGGAGCAAATAATATGACATTTTTTACATCTGTTTTCGATATTTTTGCGGAAATGACTGGATTACCGGCAAAACTATACCCTATTAAATGTAAATTTTCATAATTCCAACGTATTTGTTTGTTATCAAAAGTTTTTATTCCTTTTTTATTTTTTACAAACTTAACCGCCAACTCAACTGTTTTTTTGCAATTTTCATAAGTAAAACCTCCTCCGCTTAACCAGGTCCCTAAATAATAAATACTAAAAAAAGCGTTATTTCTATCCACCTTTTCACCAAAGAAGTCTTTATGTATAAAATTTGGCAAGCCAGGAAAAACAAGAAACAAATTTTTAACTTTAACCATATTCTTGGAAATGCTTTCCCTTGAATAATAGAAATGCAATGCTAAATTTTTGTAGACAAGTAGTTGGAGTTCCATATTTTTCTAAGTTAATAATATTTTTCCTTTTATCGCATCAACAATAATTTTTTTATTTACATATTTTTCTATTTTTTCATCAGCTATCACTGGTTCTGTTAAACAAGGAATATTAAACTCTCTCGCTATTACCGCTATGTGCGAAAGAATGCCGCCATTTATTATTAATCCATTAATAAGTTGAAATTTTTTTATCATCGAGATGTCTGTTTTGCATTTTATTAAAACAACATCACCCTTTTTTATTTTATTAAAATCTTCAATATTATTGATAACACGCAGAAAACCTTTAGCTACACCTTTACAGGCAGGGGTACCTGTTCCAAGAATTTTATTCTTGTCAAAAACATAATTGATTATTTTTGGATGTTTATCTAGTGTCGTAATATCTCTACTCTGAAAAATATATATTTCCTGGCCGTTCCATCCCCACTCAATATCTTGAGGATTGCCAAATACTTTTTCAAGATTTAATGCCATTTTTGATAACTTTTTCAAAAATTCATTTTGCAAATTATTTATTTTTGTTTTCTTAAACTCTTTCAATACTGGTTTTTTGTGTCCGCTGACTACGGAATCTCCCAAGCCTTCTGTGTATTCGACAATCATTTTCTTATCATCTTGGTTAACTGGATCGGCGGTAAATATTACACCGGCAATTGCTACCGGCGTCAATTCTTGAACGACAATTGCCATACTTTCATATTCTAATCTGACACCGTTTATTTTCGCGTATATTTTGGCGTTATCGCTAAACAATGATTGATAACACAACTTAATCGCTTTCAAAATGTTTTCTTCGCCTTTTATATTAAGAAAACTTGAATATTGACCAGCAAAACTTAATAGAGGTGAATTCTCGCAAGTCGCCGAACTTCTAATAACTAAAGGTTTATTGTTAAATTCTTGGCTGATTTTTTTAAGAATAATTTTTTGATATTTGGTAGGAATTTCAAATTTAGACCAATCATAATTAAAAGGATCG
>Ga0272448_1005446_pt1 | contig 14076 bp, 9 predicted proteins | sample YNPCB0191_FD_202220 | JGI IMG/M metagenome (GOLD analysis project Ga0272448, IMG submission 202220) | Hot spring sediment microbial communities from Yellowstone National Park, WY, United States - YNP-CB-019-1 | ecosystem: Environmental > Aquatic > Thermal springs > Hot (42-90C) > Sediment...
AGGTGAGGCTCGAACGGGTCGGCATCAGCTCGCGCACCTGTGTCATTAACAGGTTGCGTTTCTTTTGTTCGGTTTGCGCATATTCACCCCCACCAAGCAACATATCCATCGTCTTGCGGTACAATCGCCATAAAAGCGAATTTTTGAAACTGTTCCACAGCCTGTCGCTTGTCGCCTGTGCATCTGCAAACGTCAGCAGTGCCAATGCAGCCAGTGTAGCCGGCGTTTGAACCACCTTCGCAAAGTGCCGGATCACAGCCGGGTCGCCCAGGTCGCGCAGTTGCGACAGCCGCGCCATGTCAAGGTGATGCGCAATCAACCTGTGCAATGTTTCGGTTGCTGCTGCATCCAGGTTCAACCGCCGCGCAACACGCTGCGCGAGCTGACAACTGTGTGCAACGTGATTGCCGTGGCTAACCCCCTTGCCTGTATCGTGCAACAACAACGCAAGATACAGCAGCTCGGGCCGTTCGAGATTCCGGAAAAGCGCACCGTACTCGGCATGGGGCGGGTTTCTGGCTTCGCAAAGCTGGTCAAGCTGTTCGATGCACATGAGCGTGTGCTCATCTGCGGCGTATTGATGATAAAACTCGTGTTGCACGAGGCATGTCAATCGGCCGAACTCGGGCACGTACTTGCCCAACAGCCCGACCTCATGCATTGCGCGCAGTGCAGGCGCCACGTTGCCGCGCTGCCGCAGGATCGTCAGGAATGTCTCCGCCACATGCGGGTCCTGCTCAAAAGCGCGGTCGGCCAGGCAAAGCTCGTTGCGAATCAGTTGTGCAAGGTCAGGATGCAACTGCACGCGTCGTTGTTGTGCGTACAAGAACACGCGCATCAACCGACGCGGTTGCTCGCGAAAGACGCGGTTTGACTCAGCCACAATCTGGCCGTTGCAAAACCTGAATCCGTCAAGTGCATTGTCTTTGCCGGCTGCCGTGCCGTGCGTACCGAGCATGTGACCAAAGGGCAGATGACGCCGTTCAGCCGGGCCAAGCGCCATCCGTTGTTCGAGCGTGCGGCTCAACAGGTGGATGTTGCGCATGTGCGTATAAAGCACGCGCATGAATTTCTCAATTCGCACACTCGGCGAGCGGTCTTTGTACCCCAGGTTAAATGCGATGGCCGGCTGCAGATTTTTCGTCAGTGCATCAACCGGCCGGTTGGTGTGATAGTGCATTTCGGTCCGCACACGCAGCAGAAAATCGTATGCAGCATCGAGCTGTTTGTGTTCGGCGGCGGTTATGTAGCCGCGCGCTTCCAATTCATCAAGTGTGCGCACGCGGTACTTGAACCAGGCCATCCAAAGCAGGTTTTGGTAATCGCGCAGGCCGCCGCAACCGTTTTTGATATTTGGTTCCTGCATACAGGCTGAATTGCCAAATTTGGTCCGGCGCTCGGCCTGGTCGGCCAGACGCGCCTTCAGAAATTCATCTTCATGCCCGAGGACGCACCTTGACAAGATTGCCTGCTCGAACTGCTCGAACAACGCGGTGTCACCTGCTATCAGCCGCGCTTCGAGCATCGAGGTTTTGGATTGCATGTCGCGATTTGCCAGCCGCACGCATTCGTCAATGTTGTGCACCGCATGCGACACCTTCAAGCCCATGTCCCAGAGCGGATACAGAACATGCCGGACAATAGTTGCAATTGGCGAGCCTGGCGCAGTGGCAGCTTGTGTCTTGCCCCCATGCAAAAACATGAAATCTATGTCACTGTGCGGATTAAGCTCGGCACGGCCGTACCCGCCCAGCGCAACCAACGCCAACGAAAGCTGTTCGCTGCTAAGCTGCTCTAAGGTTGCCTCCAGTGCTGTCACCCACAAACTACGCAGCACAAGGTCAATCACAAATGCGCGTGCCTGACACAGCTCGCGTCCACCGCCACCAGCCCGATGCAACAGTTTCAGCCGATGTGTTTGCAGCTTGAGAAACGACTTGTACCGCGCCAGCTCGACACTCGCAGGTTTGCCTTTCAGCGCCACCAACCGCGTCTCGGCATCAGCGCGAATTTTTCTGAGCAACTCCTGCATGCACAAATAAGGTGGGCGCAACACGCCGCGAATGCAAGCGCATGCAATAATGCCAGCGGCGCAAACCGTCACTCCCAATGCAAAAACCCAAGTGCGCGCAGGTGCGTGACCGCGCCCGCAGGGACAAAAATCGAACGATCACTCGGCCAAATCGAGCTCCAGGTCCATATCGAAAAACATTCCGCCCCAGGAATCCGTGCCAAAAGCCGGGTTGAGAATCTTGTTCCTCTCTTCCGCAGAAACGCCCATCTGGGTCAGCCATTGTTCGGCTGCCTGGCGATTGGAACTTTGCCATGTGTTGCCCACTATTTTGATCAGTTTGGTCCGCAGGTTTGTGTCGGCGACTTCGGACACCCACTTGGCCGCGTTCTCCGGGTTGCGCCACAACTCTTCCATAATGATGACACGCGCCCCGCTATCGCGCTCCTTGCCAGTTGGCAACTGGCGCACCCAAGCACCAGCCGACTCGACGTCTTTCGCCGCCCACCTAAGAACAACGCGGGGTAGGGCACCCGCACGGGCTTCACCGGACGGTAACGCACCCACCCAGTTTGCTGCTGCGGCAGGGTCTTTGCGCGCCCACTGCTCGGCCACGGTCACTGCGGCGCGGCTTTGCGCATCACCGGTTAGCATCGTGCCCACCATTTGAGCGGCTTCCTCGGGCGAATTCCGCGCAATGGTAGTGCATAGCCCCTCGATGAACCCGGTGCGAAGCGGTCCTTCGGGCAGTTCACTCAATTTTGCTTTTGCGTCTGCAAGCGCTTCTCTGGCCCAAGCGGTCCCGATGGCAACGGCAGCCTTTTCTTGTTCGGCACCGGACAAGCCCTGTGCATATGCAAATGCAGCCGCAGGATCTTGCCGAGTCCATTCTCTTAAAACCTGCTGTTGCGCCCTGTCACGCGCTTCACCCGCAGGTATTTCATTCAACACTGCAATTGCCGTCGAGATGTCCTGGGCAGCAAGCGCGCCGGCCGCTCGGCTTATGACCCAATCGCGGGTTGATCCTTCGGGCAATGTCGCCAGAAGTTTCAGACCGGTCAACGGGTCTTGCTCAGCCAACTGCATCCCCAGCAGACCAATAGCCTGTTCGCGGGCTTGCCCGTGAGGAATGTGCTCGAGCAACTTCATGGCCGCTTCCAAATCCTCGTCCGCAAGCGAGAAGACGGCCCGGTGCAAAGCCTCGGCACGTTCTGACTCAGGCAATTGGTTTGCAAATGCGACTGCTTTCTCGATGTTCTCCTGCGCAATCTCGCCGATGAAGTCCCGCAGCACTGCGCTGCGCAGCGCCGGGTCAGCCAATCCTCCCACGTATGCTTCGGCTTTGTCGGGATCGGACTGACACCACTCGCGCAGAACCGAGCCAAGCAAAGACTCGCGTTCATGCGTGTCCGCCAGCCCGACCACATATTCCGCTGCGGCTTTGGGCATTTCTTCAGCCCATTGTGGGATTATTGTTTGGAGGGCTCGCCGCCGCGCTGAGCTTGTCTTGAGCGATTCAGCCCAGCGCAGCGCTTGTTGCATGTCGCTCTCGGCCATGGCACGTGCGATATCGGGAATCAAGTCATTCGCAAGTCGCCGGTCAGTCACACCCTCCAAAAGTGTTGCTGCCCGGGCCGGATCGTTTTCGGCCAGTTTCTCAAGAACAGCCTTCACTGCCGGGCGCCATTCCTGTGTGTTACCCAGACTGTTCGCCCACGCAAGTGCGCCCTCGGGATCGGACTCGGCCCAACCACTTCCAATCGCAGAAAGCGCCTCGCGCCGTGCAGCAGCGGACTTGAACTTGTTAAGCGCTTGCAGGGCTGCCTTGGGGTCTTTCCTGGCCCAAGCACGACAAACATCCCCAAGTTGCAACCGCAGTGTATGTGAATCTGCATTGGCCACGAGCAAATCAAACGCCAGGGCCGGGTTTGTCTCGGCGAGGTCGTCTGCCAACCCCAGCAGTGTTTTTCTGCGCTTTTGCGGATCGGCCATCTGCTGCGCATACGCAATTGCACCCTGCGGGTCCTTTTCCGCCCAGCCGGCAAGTACGGCTGCAGTGCCTGAGTCGCGCTCACGTGGGTCGGATAGCGCCGCTGCAGCAGCCAGTGCGCCGGCCGGGTCTGCCTTGGCCCACTGCTTGAGTAAAGCGTCGCGCGCGTTAGCACGCATGCGTTTGTCCGGTAACGCCTGGATCTTTGGGAACAACGCCGCAGCAGTCGCAGCGTCAACACCGCGCATTACCTCAGTCCACGCATGAATGCACCCGTCCCATTCATTGCGCTGGGCTTTTGCAATGATCATCTCGATTTCAGCGGCAGACCGCGTGAAAGCTTGTTCGTCAGGGGGTTGCACAGCGGGTTTGGTTGCCTCGGGCGCAACAGTGCCGGGGCTATTGGCAACCCCGATTTGAGCGGGCTGTTGCCCATAACTTTCACCTTGGGCACCGACTCGTTTTGCAAGTACGTATCCACCGATTGTGCCCAAACAAAAAGCCAGCAAAACAATCAGCCAGTTCGTTTTCATGGTTGAAAAATCTTCCGGTTAAAGCCTGCAAAGACCAACGCCACACAACGCCCAGCCCAACAATGCTTCCAAGCCGTCTCCATAAATCGGCATCCGATATTTCCCGGGTCGAAACATTGCTCTTGGTAAAGTTTGTTTCCGTTCGTTTCCAAACGCCGACCTGCACGTTTCGTAGCCTGCAACGTTTCCCACCGCGCCACAAACAAATTTGGATTGTGCCAGTGCCGGATTAAGCCACGCCTTACGAAGTCAAGCCGGTGCCCCGCATCAACCGGTGTCGCCAAAGCATTGTCGGCAGCGTTGGTTTTGGTAGATTCGGGGCTGATGCCAGCAGAGCCGGATGCAATCCTGATGAGCCGCGTCAAGCGGGGTGACACCGCCGCATTCGCCGAGCTGGTTGACAGGTACAAACAGCCGATTATGAATTTCATTGCACGGCTGTTGGGGGATGAAACCGAGGCAGAAGACATTGCACAGGCAGTGTTTGTTCAGGTGTACCGTGCCGCATGGCGGTATCGCGAGTCTGCTAGGTTTAGGCCCTGGCTGTACACAATTGCGCGGAACTTTTGCCTAAACGAACTGCGTCGGCGCGCGCGGCATCCAGCCGAGCCGCTCGACTCGGCGCAGCCGGCCCAGGAAAAACCACCTGCTCAACAGCTTGCGGATGCGCGTGCAACCGCGCCGGTAGCCGCGCTGCTGCAGGCTGAGCTTGAGGAAAAGATCGAGCAGGCACTGGCTGAGCTGCCGCCCAATCAGCGCATGGCAATTCTGTTGTGTCGGGATCAACAGCTCAGCTACGAAGAAATTGCAGTCATTTTGGGCTGTTCACTTTCGGCAACCAAATCGCTCATCTTCCGCGGACGCGAAGCGCTCAAGGCACGGCTCAAACCGTACCTGCAGACAGGTGCATGGAAACAGGCCAAAAAACCGAGCAACTTTGAGCACGGAACGGTTTAATTATTTGTGGCAATGACCGCAGCTAACAACGACATATACAAGAGACTGCTCGAGACACTTTGGCGGCGCCAGCTCACTGAAGCCGAAGCAGCCGAGCTGCGCAGTTGGCTGGCTGCGCATCCTGAAGCTATGGCAGAGTTGGCTGCCGAGGAAGACCTCACCGCTGTGCTGAGCCGGCTGGAAGACAAACCCGTGTCACCGGACTTTACAGCGCGTGTACTTGCGGCAGTTGAATGCGAAGCGCCTCGATCTACAGCAATTGTGGATTGGTTGATTGGACATGTTACAAGGCTCGGCTGGGCGGCAAAAGCTGCGCTTGCCGTGCTTGTGTTTGGCCTAGGTGTGTTCGGGGTACACCAGTACAGGGTGGTAACCCGGACGCGGCTTGCTGAAAGTGTTGCCGTGCTTGCCAAAGTTGACCAGTTGCCAGGCCCGGATGTGTTGGTTGACTACGATACAATCCGACGGTTCGGGCAGTTGCCACCACCGGACACAGAACTGCTTGCGCTGTTGAAATGAACATCTTGCGGCCACAGGGCTGGATGCAGCTCGGGGCGGTTGTTGTTCTGGGTGCGGCCACGCTCGACGCGCGTGCAGGCGCGTCGGGAGCCATGCCCGCAAGACAAGCCGCACAAACCCAGCAGGGACCAACCCAAGCCGAATCGCTGCGGCAGAACTCGCTCACGGTTAACTCGCCTGTTGATCTGTTCCGGCTGATGCTCGATGCCGAGCCGGATGAACTGGAGAAGTTGCTTGCGGATCGGCCACCGGAAAAACGCGACCAATTACTTGTCAAGCTCCGGCAGTACCAGGAAATGGCACCAGAAGAACGCGAGCTGCGCCTGCGCGCAACTGAACTGCAATGGTACGTTGTGCAGTTGTTACCGCTCAAAGGCACAAATCGCCAGGCACGTCTTCAGGAAGTGCCGGCTGACATACGTCGGTTGGTCGAAGACAGGCTGACGCAATGGGACATCTTACCGCCGCCGTTGCAGGAAGAGATGATGCAAAATGCAGAAACGCTGCGCCGGTACCTGCAGCTTGACACGGGCAACCCCGTGCCGCAACCGCCGGACGAGTCGGTCCGCAAAGCGCTCAGCAATACATACAAGTTTTTCGAGTTGACCGAACGTGAACAGCAGGAAGTGCTCGGTATGTTGTCTGAAACCGAGCGACGCCAGATCGAACGCGCACTTGACTCGTTCAGGAAACTGCCGCCCGAACTGCGTGCGCGGTGCATACGCGCTTTCGGCAAGTTCGCCACAATGACACCTGAACAACGCGAGCAGTTCCTCAAAAATGCCGAGCGGTGGAAAGCAATGACCCCGGCTGAACGCCAGCGTTGGCGTGAACTTGTCCGCCAGGTACCAATGTGGCCGCCTGAGCCACCCGCACTGGACGAACCGCCGTTGCCGCCAATGCCGCCTTTACCGCCTGACTTTGAACTTTCTTCGGCAACAAATGCAGGCACGATACCGCTGAAATAGCGCGGGCACGTTTTTCTCGCAAACACGAGTTTGATCCGGGATCGTTCCAGGTGCGTATCTGCGATAAAATAAATGCGATACCGACTGGTTTGCACCAGGTGCAATGTTGGTGTATTCAAACGGCATAAAAAATCGGCATGCGCGGGCACAATGACGCTATCCGGACGCGCCGGGCGCTGTCGAGTGTCGGCAGCCGGCAACCTGACCGTGCACAATGCATCCAACGGCTTTTAACCTGGGGTCGCTGACCGTCACATGGTACGGTGTGATGGTTGCAACTGCATTTTTAGTCGGGTTATACCTGGCCAGCCGACGCGCACGCCACAGTGAAATTGCAGCGCAACAGGTTGCAGACCTCGGTCCGTGGCTTATTCTCGGCGCAATCGCAGGTGCGCGCGCAATGTACGTTGTGATGTTTTGGCATGAAGACTTTGCCGGTAAACCGATTTGGGAAATTTTCATGATCAGACACGGCGGCCTTGTGTTTTACGGCGGGTTGTTCGGCGCGGTCTTTGCCACATGGTTGTTTATCCTGATCAAGAAGTTGGCGACCTGGAAAATGGCGGATGTACTTGCTCCGAGTATCCCGCTCGGGTACGCCATCGGCAGAATCGGCTGTCTGCTCAACGGTTGTTGTTATGGCCGGCCAACTGATGTGCCCTGGGCAATCCGGTTCCCGGCAGAGTTGCATCCCACACAAGGCGTGCCAGTTCACCCCACACAAATCTACGATTCACTTTGTGGCATTGGGCTGTACATGCTGCTGGCATGGCTGTTCCAGCACAGGAAGTTCGACGGGCACGTGTTCGGCGTTTTCCTCGTCGGTTACGCGATGTGCAGGTCGCTCGTCGAATGTTTCAGAGGCGATTATCCTGCCGACAAGTTCATCGGCCCATTCACACCAGCTCAGGCATCAAGTGCTGTGGTTCTGTTCTGTGGCGTGGTGTTACTGGTAGTGCTGGGCCGGCGAAAATCTCCGGCACATCGTTGAACCGCAATGACCTACAACAAAACAAAAGCCGACCCGGGCAATGAGCCGGAACTAATTTTGATTGGCGGCCCAACTGCAGTTGGTAAAACCGACGCCGCACTGTTGTTGGCTGAACGGCTCGGAGGCGAGATCGTTGTTGTTGACTCGATGCAGGTATATCGCGGACTTGACATTGGCACGGCAAAACCAAGCACTGCAGACCGCGCCCGTGTGCCGCATCACTTGATTGATGTGGTCGAAGTAACCGACCCGTTCGACGCGGCGAAGTTCGTCCAGCTAGCACGTGAAGCCGTCGCGGAGATTCAAGCTCGCGGGCGTGTGCCAATTTTATGCGGCGGTACAGGGTTGTATTTCAAGGCGTTCCTCGCCGGTTTAGGCCAGGCGCCGGCGCCTGACCCGAAGTTGCGTGCGGAGCTTGAGGCAACGCCGGTGGCCGAGCTGTTGCGCGAGCTTGCCGAACGCGACCCGGCGCTTTACGCAAAAATAGACCGGAACAACCCGCGCCGTATCATTCGCGCTGTTGAAGTGATCCGGCTGACCGGCAAGCCATTCTCAGCACAACGCGCCGATTGGCAGACCGAAATCTCCAATCCGCAATTCAAAGTTCGGTTTTTTGGCTTGAGCCGTGCACCAGGCGACCTGCATGCGCGGATTGACGCGCGTGTGGACGCGATGTTCCGCGCCGGCCTTGTCGAGGAAACGCGCCAACTGCTACAACGCGGCCTCGAGCAAAACAAGACGGCAATGCAAGCCATCGGTTACAGACAGGTTGTCGAGTACCTGCGTGGACAACGGTCGCTCCCGGACACAATTCAACTTGTCAAAATCCGGACACGTCAGTTTGCCAAACGGCAGATGACATGGTTCAGACGCCAACTGAACTTGGAATGGATTAACCTTACCCCGAGTGACCACCCAAACGTAATTGCCCACAGGTTACTCGCAGCAATCCGGAAAAACGCGCCCGGTGTCAGAGTTTGATGGGGGTAAGGGCGCACCCACCAGACCGTATCTTATGCGTGCCCAGTGAAACTTGTTACGCAACGGCGCGCGGGCGTCCGCGCCCGCAGAAATACGCTCCGGTCAACGCTACTATCTCCAAGCTTTTACATCACCGGTACTGTTGCACCCCAAGAAAGACCTCAAACCAGTTCCGCTCACCGGTTGGCCGATTCTTCACTGCCGAGGCGCAAAGACGCAGAGCAAGCTAGGGCGCGTCCCGCATGTGCGGGACGCGCCGCTATCCTCACGCTCGAAAACGTCCGGCGGGCAGAGGACTGCCCGCCCTACCAATGCAATTGTCACGGCGTGTGACTGTCTCGGTCGCAGAAAACCTGCGGCCAAGATAACAGGCGGCGCGCGGGCGTCCGCGCCTGCAGAAATAACACTGCGCTTAACATTGCTGCTTCACCGTTCCTACTGCTCTGCCATTTCCACACCACCAAAAAGACCTCAAACCAATCCTGGTCACCGGCAGTCACTGCGGCCAGGATGGCCGCGCGCCAAATCTACCCAGGCGCGGGACCGCACCGGTCCTAGACGAGCTGCGGCCAAGATGGCCGCGCTCCAATCCGCCCAAACGCGCACGACCGTCTCGCTCGCAGAAAACCTGCAGCCAAGATGCCGGCGCGCCAGGATGTTACGGCGCAAGTGGAACCTGTTATGCATCGGCGCGCGCCTGTCTCAGCCGCAGCAACGTTACCGGTTTTTCCGGAAAGTATGGAGCCTGCCCGGTTGCGAGATTACAACGCGATCCGCTATACTACGCAAACCGTACAGCCCAATGCCGCTGTATGCTGCCGGCACGCCAATTTCAATGCACACCTTGGCAGTGAAACAGACTGGCCATTACGTCGTTCTTGGTCATTTTGCATATAGCCGTTCGTGCATGTGGCCAGAATTGGCCATTGACGAAGTGCCGCAAGATTCCGTCTAATTGGAGCGAATCGCACGGTTCGTGCGCGTTCAGAACGCGAAAGAAACAAACAAACCTAACTGCACAATGAAAAGGCTAGCGTTAGCCGTTCTATCGTTGGTTGTCCTCACAACGGTTGCATTTGGTGCAACTGCATACGTCACCAAGTCCGGCAGTACGTGGACTGGGAAAGTTGATGGTACAGTGGTTTACACTGGTACCAGTTACAATGCCGCCATTCAGGCGTGCATAAACGCAATGAGTTCCGGCACAATCTACATCCGGAACAGCGGCACATGCGAGGCAGACTATGGTATCGCACCCAAAGACGGTCTCACACTCGATTACGGCGGCACGCAGTCTTACGGCCAGAGCGGGACAATATCTGTCATCCAGCTCGACCGCAAAAGCAGCGTGACCATCAAAAATCAAAAGATCACGGGTTCGCCCAGATACGGTATCTGGTCGCGCAGCAGCAGCAGCATAACGTTGAGCGGGTGCAATTGCGACGTCAGTGGTGGTTTGATTTACAGGTTCGATGACAGCAAAAGCGCCGGCTCACGTAACATCAACATCAATAGCATCACCGCCAACGGCGCCACTGCACACGGGTGCGAGACATACACCGTGGACGGGTTTTACTGGAGCACGGTCACGGCCAATAATTCCGCCGGGTGCGGTCTGCTGTTGAACAACACAATCAACTGGTCCGGCAGCTCGGTGTACGCATACAACTGTTGTTACGGTGGTGGGTATGCCGGATTCCGTGTTGCGAACTCGAATCAGAAGGGCACGGTAAACTACGTGGATGCAAACCGGTGCGGTCGCGGGATCTTCAGCCTGACCCAGAGCCGCGATGCAACGGTTAACAACTGTTACATACGGTACTGCAGTGGGATCGGTATCTGGCTGCAGGATACCTACAACACAAAGATCAAGGCCGGTACGGTTGAAGCATGCGCAGGTGGTTGTTACAGCATAACAGGCGGCTCAGGTAATTCAGTCACTGTGACCTGCAAGTAAACACACCCGGCTTTGGGCGAGCTGAAGACTCGGAACGATGCGGGACGTTGCGGCGGACATAACCGTAACGTCCCGCTGATTTCTTTGCCTTGAAAAACGGCAGCGTCGAGTCATGATCCTGCCATGAAAAAGGGCATTTACGCCGCTGTTGCATTTGCGCTGGGTGTGTGCGTCGGGTACATGGCAGCGCGGTCGTTTCACGCTCGTACCCCGGCAGGCACAACCGGCGGCGTACCCGGAACAGAGTTGCTATCGGACAAAAAAACCGCGCTTGCGCCCGGCAAAGGGCAAATTGCATTCGGGCTGACACTCCCCCAGATCATCGAGCGGATCAATCAAGAATGCAGAGCGGGTGTCTGGCGGCGCACGCGTGAGTGGGACCAAATACTCGGGTCACTTTCAGCCGAACAATTCGCCCAGGTCGCCGAGGGCATCAAGACCGCTTTAATGTCGCCCCTGCAAGATGAGTTGCGTCGGGTCTTCATTCTCAAGTGGAGCGGGATTGATCCGGCGGGTGCACTGACGTTTCTTGTTGACTGGCCGGCGTCAGTTACACGCGACCGGCTTGTTGTTGCGGTGGTACAGGAATGGCTCGGGCGCGATCTCGACCCGGCAATCGAATGGATAAAAAGCCTGCCGGCCTCACCCCTGAAAAACGAGCTGCTGAATCATGCCATCTCGACTCTGGCACGATACAACCCGGCAGCGGCATTGGAACTGGTGAACCTGCTGCCGCCGCAAATCCGCTCAACCAGCTACGGCGCAATTTTCGGTGCATGGGCGGCTGCAAATCCAAAAGAGGCACTCGCACAAATCGAAAAACTTAATTTACCGCTCCAACACAGACTCGCTGCGCTTGAAGCGGTGTTTCGGGCCTGGGGCATGGCAGACCCGAAAGGCGCACTTGCTTGGGCGGCTGCGATGCCAACCGGACAGAACCGCAACCTCGCAATTCGCCATATCCTCAGTAGCTGGGCGTCGGTCGAGCCGGGGGCGGCTGCCGAATACGCGCTTGCACTACCACAGGGTGCAGAACGCAACCTCGCCGTAACAACACTCATCGAGTTCTGGCCAGAGTCAGACATGGAAACCGCTGTCAAGCTTGTTGACGCGCTTCCGGCAGGTACAGCACGTCAAAATGCACTCCGGTTTTTGATGCCGACCTGGGCAAATGCGGACCCTGAAAAAGCGCTCGAGTATGTGCAGAGTATGCCGGCGGGTGCCGCCAAAAACGAGTTGTTAAGCAACGTGATCATGCTCTGGGCACTTGATGACCCGCAAAAAGCGCTCGATGCAGCGCTCAACCTACCCGAAAGCAGAACCAGGGGCGAAACGCTGCAGGCAGCCATGGCGCAGCTTGCGGCTGTTGACCCGACAAATGCACTTGCCCGCGCGCGTGCAATGCAATCCGATAAAGACCGGCGCACGGCGTTGCACGCTGTGGCAAATGCGCTTGCAACCGACAACCCTGCTCTTGCAGCTTCAATCGCCTCTGAGTTACCCCCTGGCCGCGAACAACTCGAGACACTGCCTGCCATAGCCAGGGCTTTTATGAAGGTTGACCCGGCGCAAACGCTGAGCTGGCTCAAATCGTTGCCAGACGGTCTGGGCAGGCGCATGGCATACGAGACAGTGGGCGAGATCATGGCCGAAAGCAATCCGCAACAGGCCGTGCATTGGGCTTCTTTACTCAGTGAATCCGAAGGCCGCACGCGCGTGCTCGAAACCACACTGTCGAAATGGGTGCGCGAAGACTCCTCAGGCGCGCTTGCCTGGCTTGACAAGGTCCAACAACCCGAGTTGAAAGCTGCTGCAGCCGTTGCAATTGCAGGTGAACTTGCATATTCGGACCCTGCAAAAGCACTCGAGCTTGCCACGCACTTCGCAACTCAGGACGAACGCGGCGGTGCAATTGCTCGGATTGCACATGTCTGGGCGCGGCAGGATTTCAACGGCGCTCTGGAGCAATTGCAACAAATGCAGGTCGGCCCCGAACGCAAGCAGTTTCTCGCAGCCATTGCAACGGTTGTGGCCGAGCAATCGCCCGCGGAAGCCGCTGCGCTCCTGGAACGGTTTGCCTCAGTCGAAGTTGACCCGTCAACAGTCCAGGTAATAGCCACCGAATGGGCAATGCACGAGCCTTCAGCCGCAGCAAACTGGGTATGGAACCTCAACGATCCACAACTCAAACTCTCGGCGTTGCAGGAGGTCACAACACAATGGGCGAGTGTTGACCCCGTCAGGGCCGGTCAATGGCTGGCTACGTTGCCCGCAAACCCAATCCGTGACATTGGTTTTGCATCGTACGTGCAGCAGGTTGCAGTTGAACGACCACAGTTTGCGGCGCAGTGGGTTGAAATGATCGAAGACACCGCCCTGCGACAAAGGGCAATCCTCACCGTCGCGCAATCGTGGCTGCGCGTTGATGCACACGGCGCAGAATCGTGGCTGCACAAAATGAAAGTCTCTCCGGACGCAATATCCCAGTGATACAAGCCCAGATATTGTTTTCGGCAGGCGAAATTGGGGCTTGACCCCAGAGTTTCACGCCGCTCACGTAGCCCAGAGTTCCAAGTGTGCCCCCTGCCTGTCGTGCTCGGCTCGGCACAGCCAGGCGACAACAGCGGGTTCGTCCTGCAGGGGTAGTATGCACCATAATGGTTTCGCCGCGCCAGCACTGCAAGGTTGTGAAATATCCGGCATAGGCAATGTTTTCGGCGGGCCGTTCCCGCGGCTGCAGGACGAGCTGCGTGCGCTACCCATCGCAACTGCATTCTTTAGATTGGAGTGTTTGACCCGATGTTGGTAGGGAGGGTTGGAGCGGCAGTCTGTGACCGCCGGGTTTTGTTAGCCCATATTTGCGGGACTGTCTTGCTGCACCCGTGCTGTGGAAAAACGGACGGCGTTCGCAGAACGCCGCTACAAAAGCTGTTGAGTGCCGCGCCGCTCTGAGGCGCAGTAAGGCGCCGTGTGTTCGAGCGTAAGGCTTTTATCCAAACCGGCTGCTGTGTACGCTCGGGCTATGCCAAACTCTGGACGACGCGGAAGTCGTCAATCAATCGAACCGAAAGCGGTGCTGGAGCACCGCGCTCCAAAAACTTCTCCTCCAATCCTTCACAGCAGAGGCGTAGAGAGTAAGGTAGGGCGCGCAGTCCACTGCGCGCCGGGG
>Ga0272448_1005447_pt1 | contig 14073 bp, 17 predicted proteins | sample YNPCB0191_FD_202220 | JGI IMG/M metagenome (GOLD analysis project Ga0272448, IMG submission 202220) | Hot spring sediment microbial communities from Yellowstone National Park, WY, United States - YNP-CB-019-1 | ecosystem: Environmental > Aquatic > Thermal springs > Hot (42-90C) > Sediment...
CGTTCTCCCCTGCTCTGTGCGTGCACGTCGTAATCTATAGCGTTCCAGTAGGGAGGGCTGGTAACGGTCAAATCCACCGTCGTATCGCCCAGAATGCTCAGATCTCTTGCATCGTGAACAATAATGGTATCTTTCATATCACACCGCTGCTTCATCCTCGTCTTCGTCATCGTCCTCGCGAGGCTTCCTCCTGCGCTTATCGGGCGCGGCCTTGATTTCCGGCTCCTTCTGATCGGGAGCGGAGACGGTGGCCAGGCATGGCGGCCCCAGGAACCCGTCTTCCTGAAGCCTTATTTCGCCGTCGATGAACTTCAGCGGCTGCACCACGGGCGACAGCTGCCAGGCAGTATCATCGGGCAGCACCATGATGCGATAGGGGCCGCGCGACAGGGGGATGGGCACTCCGTAGAAGGGGAACACGCATACGTCCTTGCCCTCCAGCGAGGCCAGATGCCACGCCAGCCGTCCGGCATCATCGCCGAACATCCTCAATACCGGCCACTCGCCCTCCGCGCATTCCACCACGCAATAGCGCGGACGACGCTCGCGGGGGACGGGCGCGGCGCAGGAAGTCTGCGATGAGGCGGAGGTACGGTTGAAATACTCCGCCGCCTCGTCCGACAGCAGCCCGCACAATCTGTCGAAAGCCGTGATGCTTTCGTCATCATCGGCCGCCCAGCTCAGACCGCACAGCTTCGCTCGTGCCGACTGGCTGAGATGCCCCAGAAACGTCTGAAAAAGAGAATCGCTCTCCGTAGCCGACATGGTAATCCTCCACTGACGGAACATACCCGACGAGCACCGTCCGCGTCTCTATTTTCACCGGAACCATGTCCGGCAGCTTGATATCGGGCGGGATTACGCTCGCCGAGGCTGTCACGTACTCGCGCGGCATATCGCTGGTGTCCATCATGAGATGAACAGGCCCCAGCATGGTTATGAGCGCGCGGGTCTTCTCCACCCAGCTGTTGATCTGGCTCTCCAGCGAGCTGGAGCTGATCTTGTCCAGGCGAATGTGCACCCGCCCCAGCACGGCCAGCACGTCGCGGGATTCGAAATGCGCCACTTTGTGCAGAACGGATGGAATGATCTTCTTCATGCAAACCCCCGCAGAATTTCCTCGTATCCGCGCCGGCTGTCCTCGGGCAGATCTTCCAGCCGTCGCAGCTTCAGCCCCACCGACCCTGGCGGAGGCAGAACCACAGGCTTCTCCAGCACCGCGCAGGGGTTGTCGCCGCGGAACAGCGCTTCCCCGTAACGCAGTGTAGTTGGATCCGGGGGCCAGGAGCGCAGCGCGGGCCTGGAGCTTTTCCAGTCGCTCGCCGCCTGCAGCGCCAGACGCCATTTCGTGGCATCCAGCCCGAACGACACTATCTCCACAGCCGTCGCCTTATCCATATCCGCGGGATGGCGATCGTGCCACAGCGGATCCAGAATCGTTACATCCTGGGCCCCGATGCGGAACACCTGCCTGGCGGGATGATCCACCAGCACCACCGAAAGGATGAACTCCTCCAGCGCCTGATACATCTCGCGCTCTATGCCGAAAAGGACATAATTCCACTCGCTGTCGCCGTCAGGAGCATCCAGACCATCGAAGATACGCCTCTCGAAGCGGTAGTACATCAGATGCGGATTGCCTCCGCACGAGCTGAGAAAATCCGCCAGAGGCTGATCGGTGAAGCGCCCGTAGAGATAGGGGATGGCCAGGGTGAAAAACCTGTACCCCGAGAACTGGGCAAGTCTTTCACCCCGGCCGAAATCCATCCTGTATTTCGGAACTACATCCATGTCATTCCGCATCAGCTTCGAGCAGGCCTATCTGAGTGGCCAGCTCCGCCGCCACCAGCATATCCCTGCCCGGATCCTTGTGCGGTCCATTCCAGCCCTCGAACTTCTTGTGCAGGTTGCGCGCCTGGAGAACAGTCCGCCAGGACAGGTACCTGCACTCGCCGGGCATCACTATGTCGGTCAGATCCTTGTAGGCGTAGTTGCCGTACCACAGGCCCAGCGGGACCTCCCGTTTGACTTTAACACTATCGCTATCCGGATACCACGTGCGCGGCAGGCTGCACTCTATCCCGAAAATCTTCATGAAGAGCTTTATGTCGAAACCGACGAGGATAGCCTGCACGGATTCCCTGTCGGGAGGCAGCAGGGAATGGGGCCAGGCGCTGTCGTAGCCGGAGCTCTTGAGCCACTCCCACACGCGCACGCTCAGCGGCTTTTCGCCGGCAGCGGCGCGATATATGTCATATCTCCTGGTGGCGGCATCCAGCAGATGCACCTCGTCAAATGTCGCGGTGTACGGCTGCTCAGCTGCCGCTTCCCTGATCTTTTCCGCCAGCTCCGATCGCCAGCGCGCTATCGTCTCCTCGTTGCGATAGTTCGCCGGAGGGTCGAACTCCTCCGGTGACGGAAGCAGATCGGGTATGTCCACCAGTTTCGTTCGGAATGTCACGAGAATCTTGTTCATGCATCTCTCCTTTCAGTGTCTGCAACAGAGCCTGCAGCTGTTCATATTTCTGCCGGAAATCCGGGCAGGGCTGCGGCTCCTCGTGCATATGCTGCATCGCCCACGCATATATCGCCGGTTTCTCTGTCCGAAGCCACTCGGCGAAATACAGCGCGTTGCGATGAACGGCGAATCTGCCCATCTTATGGCACAGCGGGCACAGCGCTACGCCGTTATCAACTTCCAGCGCCAGCCATCCGTAGCGCTCCTTGGGCAGCACGTGATGCGCGTTGAGGCGCGTGCTGTCACTGGCACCGCACATATCGCACCGCCCGTGCCGGCGTATTACCGCCGACCAGGCTGCCAGCGCCTTGCGCCGCCACAGCGGGCTGCACGCCCGCCGTTTCTGCGCGCGGATGCGCCGCCCGCGCACGGTCATGTCCTTGACCTTCTTTCTTTTAGCCATCAGCGATTCCTCTGCCCCCGAAAACGCCGCGCGCCTGCAGGCGGGAAGATAGCCTCCGCGCCGCTCTTCACTTCGGGCAGCGAATCGGGGGACGAATCGACCGGGACCGGAATATTTCTCTTTGCAATAGTCTCCCTGACATGCTCCGCTTCACCGAGTCGGCGATACTCCTCGAACAGCAGGTGCACCACATAGGCGTCCTGCACCGCCGAATGCATGTCGCTCAGCGAGAAACCGTGCTTCTCAGCAAAGCCGTATTTCTCCAGACAATGCTTATCCAGATTGTAGTACACACCCTGGGCCTTATGCGCCAGAATGCGCGACATGTATCTATCCAGCGTCTCATCGCGACGCGGCAAGGCAACGTCAGGAGGCAGCTGGCTGGCCTTCTCCAGCGCCCCGGTATCTATGAAGCGCGGTCGCCCGTTAAACGGAGACGGCAGCTGCAGATCCTTCTCAAAATGCATCAGCAGCATCTTAAGATCGAAGTTCAGCCCGCAATGACTGATGATCGTCAGATTCTGCTTGTCCGCCTCGTTCAGCAGGCTGTGGATAGCCTTGAGCACCTCATGCGGATGCTCGCCCTCCTTCTTAAGCCGCTCGGGCGTAATATGCCAGCGCCGCCCGTCCAGACTCATGACCCGCTGCAGGATGGCCAGCCGTTTATCCAGCCACGCCGGCGGGACTGCGTCGGGCAGCATATACCAGTTGAGCAGCGTACCGTTGCGCTCCACTGGTTCGCGGTTTCTGACCAGGCAGTGACCCCATTCCAGAATCAGATCCTTACGTGGATCGGTTCCGGTGGCCTCGATATCCACGGCCATGTAATCATCGGGAAGGCCTCCGCCCGTCAGCCGTTTTATATTCTCCATCAATTGGCGCATTATCAATCCCGTCAGCCGCTTCTGCGCAGCATAACCCATGACTCTCTCCTTTCAGATATATCAGGATGCCGTTCTGAATGCCCGCCACAAACGCCGCAACCACCGCAAACCTCGATACAGCGGTCGCAGCAGACGGGGACGGCGCATGATGTCCATACACTCTTCCCCTGATCGCACAAGCTCGCGCACGTCCGAACAGGGGCCTTCGCCTTCGATGGTGGCTTCGCGCGCACCATGAAAATACACGCCCGTGAGAATGACGCCCAGCGCGGCCATGATGATCACCTGTACAGCTTCGGGCTGCTCCAGCCAGCCGCAGCGCGTCATGACATCGTCCATCGTCTCCTCGGGCTTGTCGACCGCGCCCGCCACGAAACGTATGAAAGCCTGCATACCTCTGCCCAGCTGCTCATCGGTAACATTGTGCTCGGCAGCGTAAGCAGCGAGCGCGGGCCAGCGCCTTTTCTCAAGAAATCCCGCCACCGACATGGTGACGAAGTGGAAATTGTGCGCCACATCGCGGTTGGCAGAATACAGACGTGGATCGTCCCGGCTCAGACGTGCCTGCAACGACATGCGTACTCCTTTCGGCGAGATTATACAGGACAAATATGCCGCGGCAAACACTGGCAGCGCAGGCACACCGGCCCGGAGGTGACCGAGCGCGTATCCACCAGCCTGATTTGCCCGCAGACAGAACACTGACCTTCCACACACGATTCCAGACGTACCGCTGCCGGGCATTCGTTCCATCCGGCAGGACACTGATGGCACAGCACTGTCGGAGGATAGCCCCGCGGACAGGTGAAATTGCGGCGGTCACGCAAATCCAGCAACCGCCTGTTGGCCGCGATATCGGAAGCCGCGAAGCCTATGCGGCTGTAACGCGGCTCGCTTGTTTCGCCGGCCTCCAGCAGCACGCGCAGGCGCAGCCCGCACAGCTGCAGCGGATGGCAGTAAACGCGGCGGGAAGGCTCGCGCGACTGCTTAGACGGCCGCCGCCTGGAGAACCCTCCGCGCACCGCCAGCATGCGACATTTTTCCGGCGACCACTGCTCCACAATGATCAGCGGGCAGGCGCTGCCGGCCAGAATGGGCATAGCCACCTGCCAGTGCGGGCGGGAGTGCATCAGCACCGCCGACATGCGCAGTATGAGCACCGGCGCCCATTCCCTTACGCTCTGAACTACCCAGGGCTGCACCGCTCTGCGGCGCAGCACAGACGTGTTGGCCGCCAGTCTCCAGGCTGCATCGCGCAGAGATTCAGCCGTGAGCGTCTGACCGGCCAGATAGCGCAACGACTCCCTCACGTTCTCCAGCGGGATGGCAGCGGGCAGCTGGCCCGCAAACGCCGCCACCAGATCATCGAACGTCTGGCCCGCGATGACCTGCCCGATATAGGGCCGCGCCCTCCCGCGAATCCGATCGCGCAGCCTGAGTACGCGCATCACCGCCACGCGCGACATGCTCACGCCGCTGTCGGCAACGGATTCATCCATATCATGCTCCTTTTCCGCCGCACGAGAGGATCTCGCCCTTCAGCTCGAAATCCTGATGAGACATGTCCGGCGGCTGCCCTTCCTTCCAATCTTTGAATATGGGCGGCAGACTGGCTCCGCGGCGAGGGGCCATGACCGCCGTATCATGCAACGCTACACCATTGAGAACTCCTTCAGTGAACTTCACTATGGGCATGTGCTGCTGATACAGCGCCACGCCCAGCGACCAGTCTCCTCCGTTATGTTTGAGCTCCGGCCAGGGGTAATCGAGTTTCCGCAACGCCGCCATGTCGGCTACCCACCAGCCGCCCAGAACAAAAGGCAGGCGCTTTCCCGGCACCAGCGGGCGATTCGTGTACCACGGACGCGTCCTGACCCCGTGCACTTCCCACAGCTGCACGCGGTGATAACGCCAGAAACCCATCTGAACGCACAGGCGGCACTGCCCTGATACCTGCCTCCACCAGCGTGCAGCGTCTTCGCACACCAGCGCCGAATCGTCATCGAACCACATCACGTGCGTAGCCGTGATGGGATTATCACCGTCATAGAGCATCCGGCGCATGACCGGATACTTGTAGCGATTATGGGGGCTGGCGTCGTAGAGCAGCGCCCGCACCGGCGAGCGGGACAACGTGTTGCGCACATATGACCGCAGCTCGTCGGAACCGGCGTTGATGCCGACGCGCAGATCGACGACGCAATCCGACAAGCGCGGCATGATGGAAGACAGACAACGCCTTATGTATGCAACTTCGCCGCCGTAAGCCAGAGCGCAGATGGTGAAAGTCGCAGACACGACTCACCGGTTGGCATCGAGCACGCGCACCTCGACGTTGCCGCTATAGCCGAATTGCCGCAGCAGCATCTCGAAATCCTTCTCGCCGGCACGGGACACGTACAGCGTAAAAGGATTGCCGTACTCGGCGGCCAGACACAGCGGCGTGTGCTCGTCGTCGCGCACGAGAACCTGCGCGGCCTTGAGCACGACAGGCTGCTGCCCTACTGCTGGAAGAACTTCGACAATCATCGTCCGTACATGCGGCGCAGATAAGCCAGCGCCGCCGCCCTGTTCTGCAACGAGGCGAAACTCCGCTCCGAAAACGGAGTGCCGCCATCGACTGCCGCCGCAGTCTTGGGAGGCTCAGGCACAGCCGGCTGGATAGGCTCTATCGGAGGAATGGAGCTCTCGGCGCCGGGCGTGCCGCCGCCCTGCTGTTGCTGCATACCGAACTGCGTCATGTCCTCAGGAGTGACCACCATGTCCGACGCCGGTATCTTGATGCCCAGCGTGTCGGCGATGCGGGCCAGCATCTTGAGGATCTGAATCAGCGTCACGTTGACGTCGATCTTCGGTTTGAGCTGGTTATTGCCGCCGGCAGGAGGAGCCGCCATAGCCGGAGGAATCATCGGCGACGAAGGCGGAGGCGCGGCCCCGCCGCCGGCTGCGGCCATATCCGGAGGCGCACCGGCGCCAGGTGGCATTGCGCCACCGGGGGGCATGCCGGCGCCAGGAGGCATTCCGCCGCCAAGCAGCGCCATCATCAGCTCAGGAGGCAGCCCGCCAGGAGGCAAGCCGCCGCCGGTCGGCATCCCCGCACCGGTCGGCATCCCCGCACCGGTCGGCATCCCCGCACCGGGAGGCATGCCGGCCAGCGTCGGATCCATGGAAGGATCACCGGCGGGGACAAATGCGTTCTTCTCCCGCTCGCGCTGACGCGCGCGGTCGATGACCTGCTTGGCGAGTTTGACCAGTTCCGGATTCACCATGCGTATATCCTCTGTTGTATGTACAACCCCAGTCTATCACAGCGGGCAGTCGCCAACAACCGCTTCATCGCGGCCACTGCCACGAAGGATCTTTTGACAACCGCCGCGCGTATCTGGCCCGGGGGCAGCCACAATACGGATCCCACACGGATCCGCAATCGATAATCGTATATCTGTCCGGCTCATAAACAGCATCCAGCAGCACCTCGGCAGCCATACCGCAGGATATGCATATTACCGCAGCATCGCCGCATTTACGCGCCGCCTCGCGCGTCTCCTGCGCGAGCCTGTCTACAACCAGGATGCTGTCTCTATCAGGAGTGAAGACGAACTCCCGTGCGCCTATCAGCTCGCTCAGCGGCCCTTTCATGTAGGGCGGCCCGACGACCACCACCGGGCGCTTGCGCAGCTCCGCAAGAAATGCCCGCCAGCCATCGAAGCATTCCGGATGACTGATGGTGTGATGAAATACGTCGGAGTCATACCAGGGTCTGTCGAGCAGGCCGATGCGCCGCAGATAATCATCTATCGCCCTGCCGAACAGCTGCAGCGCCAGCTGATGCGTGGAAAGCATGTACGGAGGACGACTTTCCAGAACCGAGCGCAACGCTGCTCCCAGTTCGGGAAGGTAGCGGTTGCCGTCGCGGTTGGCCCCGGCCGTTACGCCGAAGATGCTTATCCACTCGCCATCGCCGTAACGGCTGAAAGCAAAGGGCTTTCCCTTCCGCAACAGCTCCACAAACATATCTATCTTTGTTGGCGCGATGATCATGTATAAAACCGCAGCGCCGGAGTTTCCCCCGGCGCTGCAGCCAAAAGGAGGTGCTCTCAGAATGAAAAACCGCTTATCTCCTCTTTCAGCTTAGTACATACCTCTCCGTTTTCAAATATAAGTCTGCCGTCCACGCTTATGCCGGATACGTTGAAAGCGCCGGATTCACCTGCTGGATAGTAGAACAACAGAGCCCAGGTGTGCGTAGATGCGTGGTCCAGATTGTTTCTGCTGAGAACGCTGCCGCTGAAAACGCGGAACAGCACAGAATCGGTACCCGGACGAACCACGGTAAGCGGCTTGGTGTGATAAATGGTTACTACCTCCTCCGAAAAATAACCTTCCACGCAGTACATAAGCAGACTCTCAGCGCTCAGCACCGCCATGACCTCATACGCGCTACCCAAAAACGGTATGCCGTAATCTGCCCGCAAAGTCTCTAGCGGTTTACGCACATTCTGCGGAAAAAAGAGCGCTCCCAGGCCGAACACGGGATGGCGATACGCACGGGGAAGATCTTCTATACGGTTAACCTTGAAAGCCTTCAGCGCCGCCGCTCGCATCTCGGCGGCAAACTGATCCTCCAGGCGGGTAGCGTTGTTCCAGGTTGAAGGCGCGCGGAAAAGTGGCGACGCAGCGCCCGAGTCGTCCGGCGACGGCCAGGGCAGCACGGGCATGCGCGGAGGCTGCGGTGAAGTGGATGGCGCGCGCGAAGGCGGCAAACTCGGTGTTTCTACTACAGCGGGTGGCTCAGCGCTTGCGGTCTTCTTCTGGGCCACATCGCGCTTCCCTGCGACGCTGAACAGGCCGAAATACGCCGGCACGGGCGGTGCGATATGTACAGCCAGCGCCAGCACAGCGACAGCAAAGCCCACTAGCGCGCTCATGCATGCGATACGGACACGGTTAGTGTTATCCATCGTAATCTCCTTCGTTATTATGGCTGCACAGCGCAGCCGTTTCCAGAATATTCGCGCACAAAAAGAAGCGCGCCGCAGCGGGCGCGCTTCCGGTGACTAAGCTTCCGATGAACGGCAGACTACTGCTCTTTGCCGGCAACCTTGTCCTGATCCGCAGTGCTCTCGGCCGGTTCTATATCCTCCTCTTCCTCCGGCACATCCCCTTCTGTGTCCTCGAAAATGTCCTGGTCAGCGGCATCCTCCACGTCGTGCGCAGCTTTCACAGGAGTCGGCGACGCCGGCTTGCTGGACAGGATGCGCTGCACGCGCTCCATGTTCTTCTTCAGCCGCTCGTGATAGCCGGTAATAGATTCCTCCAGCTGGCACATCTGCGCTTCAGCCTTAACCAGCAGGTCCAGCAGCTTCTTATCCACCTTGTCGGGCGGCATCTGGTCGATCTCGTCAAACAGCGGCCCTTTGAGAGACTCCAGCCTGTTGTTCAGAGCCAGCAGACTCTCGTACAGCACTTGCGCGCCGGCGATGACGCTGGTCGGCTTAGCCGGTTTGCGCCCGCCCTTGCGCACATTCTTCTTGTCAACACCTGCCGCCTCGGCGGCCAGCTGCGACGCGCTCCAGCCGTGTTCTATCGTCGCCTTCAGAAGACGCTGACGGTCATTCTTGTTCTTCACCTTCGCCAGAACGACCAGGTGGCGATAGGAAAGATGATTGCCGTCAGCCATGCGCCTTCCCGACAGCGCCTGTACCTGCTCGCGCGTGAACACAATCGTCACGTTGCGCATGTCGTACAGGTCGTTGGGATGCATCTTGAGAAACGTGGCCAGCTGCTCCACGGCGTTGGCCCCGTACCTCGCTTCCTCAGCTATGACCTTGGCGATATATACGCCCATGTCATAGCGGATGAGCAGATGACCGTAAGCTTCGCGGGCCAGCATGCCCGCCAGCTTCTCGGCCAGCTTCCGCAGCTCGGGGGTCATCTTCTCGTATACGACCGCCGCCTCCTTATCGAGCTCCAGTTTCAGCGTCTGTTCCTTCTCCTTCGCCGTCGTCTCCAGTACTGCTGTACGTGACATAGGTCACCTCTCAAAAAACGTTTTTTAGATCAGCCAGCGGCTACGGCCGCCAGCCGCGCCCGTTATTGTAAATGGCCGCTATCAGAGCGGCAAACGGCTGCACATACAGCCGTTTCTCCGTCTTCGGATCCTTGTAGACCTGGCAAAGCCCGCTGGTCCAGAACTGTTCCGATTCGTCATTATGAATGATCATGCCGTCGACCATTCCACGCCGCGGAAATATCAGTCCGATACTTCTCCCTGACGCTGCCGCTGACGCGGAATTATAGAACTGTCGATAGGCAATGACAAACGGAACCCACTCGAATTTCTTATAACGCGCAGGCTCAGTCGAGTAGGGATCGCGATGGACATGATAGTTGTAAGGCGTGCGACCGCCTACGGCTCCCGCCGTCCAGGGGACAGCCAGCCCGCACAGCGTATGCGTCCCGAAATAAAACGGGAACGTCGGATAGCGCTCGTGAAAGGCCGCAAAGCGCAGCTCGCGTCTGCCCGTCGTCCTGAACCAGTCCTCAACCAGCTGGCGCAGCACGGGCGCGCCCAGTCCGAAGCGGCGCACGACGAAACGCACGCGCGCCGCCTCGAACTGCACCTCCTGCGCGAGAATACGACAGTCGCCCTGGCTCTGCGCCGAGGCCATAAGACGTGAAAACGGTTTATCGCTGGTCATGGCAACCTCTCGCTGAGCTTCTGCAGCTGCTCCAGATAATCGCCGGCCATGAGCGGCCGCCGCTTTATTCCCAGAGCCGACCGTAGCATATCGCAGATCTTCGCATCCTGCTGAATCAACCGCCCCAGCTCGCTCCAGGGCATGGCGTCCTTCTCCTTCTGCCCCAGAGTCGCCGACCAGGCGCGATTCTCCACGTCGCTGGTCTTCAGCGCCTTTATATGAAATCCCAGAGATTCCAGGCGCTGCTTCTCGCGGCCCTGCAGCCCGACAAGCAGCTTCACCAGCGCCCAGTCCCAGTCCCACACGGTCTTCTGCCGCCAGTGACGCGGATCCGCAGGGTCGGGATATCGCTCATCGGCCACCTCCCACCACAGCATGCGCGTCTCTATGCTGCGATGCGTGGGGCCGAAGCTGTTTTTATAGCACCTCATGCGCACGACTACTCCTTCCCAGCCGTTCTCCGGATCGGCGCACGAGATGCGGGATTTGACTACCTGATTCTCTATCTCGAAGCTCTCCTGGAAGCAGACCTGCTTGCCGCCGGGAATATTGCGCGTCTCGCGCCCCATATCGTCCCGGCTCGGCTTGACGTGATTGACGAAGACTATCGTGAACGGCCAGCCGTCGATATGCTGCGGCAGGCACTTCATGAAGGTCGTCAGCGACAGGGCCTCCACGGCGAAACCCCTGGAGGCATAACCCTGATCGCGAACCTTCTCCTGCGTCTCGAAGCTGGCCTTGCTGGTGATGGCGTCAACCACAAACAGCAGAGGAATGGTGCGTCCCGGCCCCGGCTGTTCCTTGGTACCGATCAGATTACGCTTCTGCGTCTCTATCCAGTACTGCAGACGCGTCTGCCATTCCTCCAGAGAGCTGGTCCGATCAACGATAACCGACACCTCATCGTCAGCAAAGCCCACGATGCTCTGCAGCAGATCGGGACTGAACTTCGTCTCGTTCTCCAGCAGATGGCTGCCTCCGCCGGCGGCCCTGAACCAGCGCATGTACTCATAAGCGGTAGCGGACTTGAGGCTGCCGGGCAGACCTACCTGATGAAATATCAGCCCCAGCGGCATGCAGTCCTGCGCTATGAGATACTCAAACGCCAGGCTCGGGCAGGGAATGCCGACGATGAGGTTGGAGGCCTCATTGGCGGCCATCACGGAACTATGGCCGAACTTGGCGCGAGCAGCCTCGACCTGCGCGCGCATGTAGGCGTCCAGGGTGCGCCCCGCGTTCTCGCCTCGCCATGCTGCCAGCACTTCCTGCTGCTTCCTGGTCAGCTGGCGCTGATCCAGATTCACCGTGGGGCGAACAGGAGTAGCGTCAGCCAGTCCCGGCTTCTCGGCAGGATCCGTCCGCGCCTTCGGCTGTGATCCGCCGGAGGGCTTATCAGCTGGTTCCTCCAGATTGAAATACTCCTCGTCTGCAGGCGCCTTACGTGGTTTTCTTTCACTCATAGCGACTCCCTTGCCGCTGCATTCTACAGCAGGCAGAGCGTCCGGGCTACAGCCAGCTCAGCTGCAGCCCGGACTGTGCTCAAACCAGATCTGCCACGCGGCATTCCTCGGAGCAGCACTCGGGCAGAGTCATGTCTCCCGTGGCGATACGGCGAACCATTTCCGCCACGTGCCGCCGTGCGTCAGGGGCAAAGGAATAATGGTTCGGGTCCTCCAGGGGCCACATCGTGCACTGCGAGGGCGCGGCGCGCAGGATGCCGATCAGCGTAAGCGGCACCTCTGTGCCCGCGACAGCGGACGCCAGCACGCACATAAATGCCGCGTGATACTGAAACGGATACCAGCGCGTTTCGGACTGCGCGCTGTAGAGGTCATACTGGCACATCACCAGATGCACTATGCCTTCTTGAGGATGAACATAGTCCAGACGCACCTGGCACGGCATGCCCTCATACTCCACCGCCAGAACCCCGTTCGCCACGCCCGACGAGAGAAGATTGCGCGCCCGCTCGTGTTTCTGCACCGCCTCGGCCATCGCCTCGATGATGACCAGCTGATCGTCGTGCAGAGCCGGACGAGTCTGCGTCGCCGCCCACTCCCGGAATGCCGCAGAGTCGCGGCCATACGGCAGACCGATCCGCTTGTTCGTCGGACCATTGATCGCGTATTCTTCCTCCAGCCGCTCGCGTCCGCAGAGAATCCGAATCCGCGCGGCCGCATCAAGCAGCTCCGTCTCGCGGTAGCAGTTGTGCGGATGAAGGGGCAGACCGGCGCGAACCTGGCGATACAGCGCCGGACACTGCGACCAGGCCACGACCTGCTCAGCCGTCAGATACTTGCGACTTCTGGCTTCATATGCCCTGTCGGACATATGAAGCAATTTGGATATCAGACAATCGTACCTCATAGCACCTTCACTACAGAAAATACACACCGCTGGCAGCGATGCGGGTAGTTGCCTGCCCACTCCAGACTGGTGCGATCGTATTCTATCAGCCGCTCCACAGCATACTCGTTCTGCTGCTGCGCGCGCTGCAAATCGTCTTCGCTGACGTCCAGCCCCGCCACGTCGTGCGGCATTTCGCGCTGCAGCAGAATGATGTGCGCCGGAAGATCCACGGGTGCCGGCAGCCCGCGCTCCGTTGCCGCCAGCTGCAGCAGAGATCGCGTAAAGGCCAGCTTCCGTACAGTCGGATCCAGAGGCGTCTCGCGTATGTTCTGCCGGCTGGAGAACACCAGAGCGTAAATGCCCGCATCCGGCCCATCGCCGGGACGGAACCAGTCGATGCGAGCCTGGCACATGGCGCCCGCGTAGTTCGCACGCACCACCACGCCAGCCGATCCGTCCGTCAGCCGCGCCTGCAGCCAGCCCCAGCTCCGGCAAACGTCGGCCAGGCTCTCGACCAGATCGGCGTCCTCCAACGGCATCAGATGCTTGTACCGGTACTCATAGGCGGCATAGCCCTGGAAAATGCACACACTGACAGCCTCATCCCTCAGCTGCCGAGCAGCGCGCTCACGATGCCCGTCGTACAGAAGCCCCAGACGCCGATCCCGATACATCAAAGGGCAGCGCCGGAAGATCTCCAGTCGTTCCGGCGTGAGATACATGCCCTCTTTCGACAGGTATTCCCCCACAGATTCTTTCCTCAGCAAACTTATCAGCTGCTCGTACTTCATAAACACCTCCCTTCGTTGATATGCTCAACCGCAACGGAACCTGCAGAAGCCTGCAGGCTTCAAAATCCCAGAAAGCAGACAAGCACAATCAGGCATGTCAGGGACAGCAGCACAGCCAGCGGGATGCAGCATCCCATGGCACGCCCCATCTTTCTCTGCCTGCCGGATCGGGTGAGGGGAATTCCAATCTCCCTCGATATCCTGGCTTTTGCCGCAGAAATACCAAGAGCGCGCTTCCAGGAAAACGAAAAGCCGAATTTCCGTCCCATTTTACCTCCGCAATTACTTCGAGAGGGCAAGCGCTGCTTTGCCTTTTTCGAGCGCCGCCGTGTCGCCCGCATTGCGTCCAGGGGGACACGGCGCGATCACGGCAGGCGGTTTTCCACGCAATTACAGCCTCGCCGGCGCGTCGGACGGCTCACAGGTC
>Ga0272448_1005448_pt1 | contig 14066 bp, 16 predicted proteins | sample YNPCB0191_FD_202220 | JGI IMG/M metagenome (GOLD analysis project Ga0272448, IMG submission 202220) | Hot spring sediment microbial communities from Yellowstone National Park, WY, United States - YNP-CB-019-1 | ecosystem: Environmental > Aquatic > Thermal springs > Hot (42-90C) > Sediment...
TTTAATTTTTAATGTTCTTCTTTTTTAAGGAAACCCGTTGTTTCCTTTACCATCTAATTTTTAGCATATTTTAATTTTTTTTGTCAATATGAAGTATTGCTCTTGTCTTATTTTTTTGATTTATGGTAAAATAAAAGAAATAAATAAAATAAAAGAAATAAAATTAATTAAACCTATGGCACAAGATTATACTAAAGAACAATTATGGGAAATTTTTGAGAAATTGCCTTCTGATTTAAAACAAGCGATTTTTTCTGAAGAAACAGCTGCTTATATTAGTGATATTTGTTTAAGAAATAAAGTAGGCGGCAATAAAATTTCTGAAGTAGCGCGTTACACTGGCCGTGTTTTAATGGGAATTTTATCAATTGAGGAATTTCAAAAAATTTTAACCAGCCAACTGAAATTAGAAGAGGATGTAGCTAAAAATGTTTTTTATGAAATCAATCGCTATATTTTTAACCCAGTAAAAGATAGTTTAGCTGCGCTAACTCAGGCGCCAGTTACACCAGCGCCAGTAACACCAACAACACCAACGCCTGCTCCTCCAACCAAAGAAGAAGTTCCCAAAACAACACCAACTAAACCCGCTGGTCGTGATGTTTATCGTGAGCCAATTGAATAAATAAAAGAATTTTTATGCCTGAAGAAGAAATATCACCACCAAAAACTGAAGAAGAAACATCACCGCCAAAAACTGAAGAAGGAAAAAAGCCAGAAGAAGGAAAAAAGCCAGTTGCAGCAAAAAAGAAAGGCGGTTGGTTTCAAAAGATTCCCACTGATGTCATTTTATCACCGGGTGGTATGGTTTTGATTTTTTTCGCTTTGTTTATGGAAGCAATGGATTTGGTTTTGCCTTCAGATGTGACTTTATATTTAGATCAAATTATTGAAATACCTTTAGAGATAATTTTTATGATTATGTTAGTGGTTATTGCTAAAGTCTCTGTTAAATCATTAATTATACCATGGCTTATTGAACGCATACCTGAAATAAGCGATTATCTACCCACTTGGCTTATTCGTCTTTTAATGTAAATGCTCTTGACAAATTCAGAGAGTAAATTAAAATCTGAATAGTAGCTATTTTCAGTTTTATAGAAAGGTCGGAGCTACTGTAAGATAAATTATCAGCAAATTCAGAAACTGAGTTCTGCGTCAGCAGAGCAAAGGTAATGGCGATTCGCCTAATTAAACAAATATGACCGAACAGAAGAAAAGCGATAAAGAATTTCTTGAATTTATAGTTAAAGCATTGGTTGACCATCCAGAAGATGTTAAGGTTGATCGTCAAGTTGATGAAATGGGCGTGTTACTTTCTTTGAAAGTAAATCCCGAAGATATGGGCCAGATTATTGGCAAAAGCGGTTCCACTGCTCGAGCCATTAGAAATTTGGTTCGTATTGTTGGGTTAAAAAATCACGCCAGAGTCAATTTGAAAATCGAGGAACCAGCTGGTGGCCGACCAACTCACGAGAAAAAAGTTTCTTCAATTGACGATTTAAAGTTATAAATCGTCAGATTTACAGAAGAGTAAAAACCGTGCTATAATAATAAGCACGGTTTTTACTTGCTTAAACAAAGTATATTATGATTAGATTTGATATTATCACTATTTTCCCTAAAATTTTTGATTCTTATTTACAAGAATCATTAATTAAAAAAGCGCAAGAAAAAAAGAAAATTGTTGTCAAAATTCATAATTTGCGCGATTTTACTAAAGATAAACGAAAAACAGTTGATGAGCGGCCATTTGGTGGCGGTTTAGGTATGGTTATGAAGGTTGAACCGATTTATCGCGCAGTTTCAAGTTTAAAATCAAAAAACAAAAAACAAAAAGCAAAAATTATTCTTTTTACGCCGCGGGGGAAAAAGTTTAATCAACAATTAGCCCATAAACTATCTAAATTAGATAGAATTATTATGATTTGTGGTCGCTATGAAGGGGTTGATGAACGAGTGGCTAAATACATTGCTGATTTAGAGTTGTCAATTGGTGATTATGATTTAATGGGCGGGGAATTGGCTGCTTTGGTGGTAATTGAAACAATTGCTCGTTTAATTCCTGGAGTAGTTGGCAAAACTGATTTTTTAAAACAAAGAATTGCTCCTAATAAAGGGTTTTTTGAATATCCTCAATATACCCAACCAGCTGCTTTTAAACCAAAACCGGGCGTGAAGTGGCGTGTACCCAAAATATTGCTTTCTGGTCATCATCAGAAAATCGAGGAATGGCGAAAGAAGCACGGCAAAATAATTGGTTCACAAACAATTGAAAAATAAGAATTTATTTGCTAAAATAAAAAAATAATGGGTGCGTCGGATAGCAGCAATTCCACTTGTCTGTAAAACAAGTGCCTTCGGGCTTCGCAGGTGCAAGTCCTGCCGCACCCACCTTGGGATATCAAAAAGCAAATATCAAAATTTAAAAATTAATGAGGTGCCAAGATAGCTCAGTCGGTAGAGCATCCCCATGGTAAGGGGAAGGTCCCGGGTTCAATTCCCGGTCTTGGCTCTAAAATAAATTTATGGCAGCCAAAAAGAAACAATTTGTAAAATTACAGTGCCAAGAGTGTCAACGAATCAATTATATTGTGCACAAGTCAAAACAAACGAAAAATCCCGATAAAAAACTGGTTTTGCGGAAGTTTTGCGCTTGGTGCGGCAAACACACTCAGCACAAAGAAACAAAAAAATAAGATGTTTAGAAAAATCGTGGGGGTTTAGTTTAACGGCAAAATAGCGGTCTCCAAAACCGCTGATGGGGGTTCAATTCCCTCAACCCCCGCAAATTTTAAATTTTGGTTAATTATGACTTATACACAAATTCATCTCGTATTTTATTTTACTTTATGAATAATCAAACTTTAACAATTATTAAATATCCTCACCCTCTTTTAAGAAAAAAAAGTGAAGAGGTCAAAGAAATTACTCCGGAAATTGAGCAATTTTCTCAAGAAATGAAACAAGTAATGATTAAAAATCAGGGTGTGGGTTTGGCTGCGCCCCAAGTGGGCGTATTAAAAAGAATTATTGTGGCGCAAACTAAAAATGGTTTAGAAGTGTTAATTAATCCAGTGATTCTTAAAAAAAGTAAAAAAAAGGAAATAATGGAAGAAGGTTGTTTGAGTTTTCCTAAATTGTTTTTAAAAATAAAAAGACCGCGCGAGGTAGAGGTTGAATTTTTAAATCTGCGCGGCAAGAAGAAAAAAATTAAAGCATCGAGTTGGGAAGCGAGAATTTTTCAGCATGAAATTGACCATTTAAATGGCATTCTATTTATTGACCGAATTCCTTTTTGGCAGCGCTGTTTGATTAAATATCAATTAAAATTTTCAAAATAATTTATGGCTTTAATTGAAAATTTAGTCAGACAAGGCTATTTAAAAACACCACAAATTATTGAGGCTTTTAAAAAAATCAAACGAGTTGATTTTTTACCAGATAATCTTAAAGATTTGGCTGAATTAAACGAGGCCTTGCCCATTGGTTTTGGTCAAACTATTTCTCAACCTTTGGTGGTGGCTTTTATGTTGGAATTGCTGCAACCAATGCCTGGTGATAAAATTTTAGATGTAGGTTTTGGTTCAGGATGGACAACCGCTCTTTTGGCTTATATCGTGAGTCAAAAGTCAATTACTAATTCCCAATCACCAATTTCTAAACAAAAAGGACGGGTGATTGCAATAGAGCTTGTGCCAGAATTAAAAGAATTTGGCGAAAAAAATATTGCCAAATATAACTTTATTGAAAAAGACATTGTAAAATGTCTTTGTGCAGATGGTTCAAAAGGTTATCCTCAAGAAGCGCCTTTTGATAAAATTTTAGCTTCAGCCAGCGCCGAGCAGTTGCCACCAGCCTGGTTAGAACAATTAAAAATTGGTGGCCGAATTGTTACACCAATTGGCAATTCTATCTGGCTTTTTATTAAAGAAACAAAAAATAAAATTAAAAAACAAGAATATCCAGGTTTTGTTTTTGTGCCATTAATTGAAAAATAAATATGAAAAGAAACAAAATTTTATTTCTTACCCTTTTGGGAATTTTAATAGTCTCTTTTCTAGTTGTTTATCTTCGTTTAATTTATTTACCACTTAATCCTTCTTCAACTGGAGAGGTTGTTTTTCGGGTAGAAAAAGGCGAGGGCGCTAAAGAAATTGCTTTAAATTTAGAAAAAAATCAGCTAATTAGAGATGCTTTAATGTTTAGATTTTATGTTTTGTTTAAAGGCATTGCTGGCTATCTTAAAGCCGGAGATTATCGTTTATCACCAGCCATGAATATACCGCAAATAGCCGAGAAAATGTTTAAAGGAGATATTATTAAAGAGAAAATTGCTATTATTGAAGGTTGGAATATTAATGATGTGGCAAAAGAATTAAACTCTAAATTAAATGCTGATTTTAAACTAACAGAATTAAAAATAGCTGATTTTCAAAAAGAATTTAGTTTTTTAGAAGACGCGCCAGCCACCGCCAGTTTAGAAGGTTTTTTGTTTCCGGATACTTATGAAATTGTCAGTGGTACTCCATTAGAAGAAATTGTGAGAAAAATTTTGAGCAATTTTGATAAAAAGTTAAGTTCGGATTTAAGAGAGGAGATAAAAAGACAAAACAAATCAATTTATGAAATAGTTATTATGGCTTCTTTGATTGAAAAAGAGGTTCGAACCAAAGAAGATAAAGAATTGGTTTCGGGAATTTTATGGAAAAGATTAAAGGCTGGTATGCCATTGCAAATTGATGCCACAATTAGTTATTTAACAGGCAAGAAAACAGCCAAAATCTCAATTGCTGAAACACAAATTGATTCGCCTTACAATACTTATAAATATCCTGGTTTGCCCATTGGTCCAATTAGTAATCCTGGTTTAGAGAGCATTTTAGCCGCCATTTATCCTCAAGAAAGTAATTACTGGTTTTATTTATCAACACCTGATGGGAAAACTATTTTTAGTCGCACCCTTGAAGAGCATAATTTAGCCAAAGCCACTTATTTAAAATAAATTATTGTGTTATAATAAAATATATGACCAACAATAAAAAACTAATTGGTAAAAAAATTGCTTTAATTATTGCTTGGCGCGATTTCCGTGATGATGAATATTTTATACCCAAAGAATTATTTGAAAAAGCAGGCGCGGAAATAAAAAATGTCAGCACACAATTGGGTCAAGCCCGTGGTGCTGATGGTGGGGAAGTAGAAATAGATTTAACACTGACTGATCTTAAGGTTAAGGAATTTGATGCCATTGTTTTTGTTGGCGGACCAGGCGCTTTAAAATATCTTGATAACACTCTTAGTTATGCGATAATAAATGAAGCAATTAAAAATAATAAGGTTTTGGCAGCTATTTGTATTTCGCCAGTTATTTTAGCGAAAAGCAATCTTTTGAGCGGTAAAAAAGCCACTGTTTGGTCAAGCTCTTTAATTAAAGAGCCAATCGCTACTTTAAAAGAACACGGTTTACTTTATGAAAATAAACCAGTAGTGGTTGATGGAAATTTAATTACCGCCAATGGTCCGGCAGCTGCTCGGGCTTTTGCCGAAGCCATAATTGAAATTTTAAAATAAAATTTATGCAAATTGATTATAAAAGAATTATTTTTTGGGCTATTCTTTCTTTGATTTTTATTGGCATTGTTATTTTTTTAATTATTAATATCAGTCAAGAGAAAAAGATAGAAATTCTTTGGCCTATCGGAGGTGAAGCATTAAAAGCTGGCGAAACTTATCAAATTAAATGGCGAGCCACTAGCAATGTCAGTAAAGTAGGCATTTTGCTAATTAAAGGAGAAATTAATCCAGAAAGTCGTTGGCTGGCTAAAGATATTTCCGCGCGCGAGGGCAAATATGATTGGCCAGTGTTTGTTTGGGAAAAAACTGGTCAGGATTATAAAATTGCTGTTTTAGAATATCCTTGGCAACAAGGAAAAGCGGTTGCTTATTCTAATTTATTTACTATTACGGGCCCAGAATTTGCTTCGTGCGATCAATTTTCTATTGATGCCGAGTGGCCATTTATACCCAGTGATTATCCTGGTTTAAGAAGAGTTTTTATTACGCAATCTTCTTATGATGGCAATTTAGGTAATTTAGATGGCGCTGATGCTAAATGTCAGACTGAGGCTGAGAGTCTTAATTTAGGCGGTCAATGGAAGGCTTTTTTGGGTAATGATAAAGTTTTAGCAATTGAGCGAATTAGTCACGAAGGAATTTTTGTTGAAGCAACTCCACAAGGAACTTTACCCTTAAACAAAACCTGTTACCGACTTTTGGGCAAGAATTTTGATGAGTTTTTTAAAAAATTAACCAATTATCAACTTAAAAATGAAGCTAGTTTAGATTCAGAATTTATGAAGAGACTAAAAGATATTTGGTTGGGTCGGGTAATTTCAGAGAGTAAAAAAGAATGTTTGTTTATGCCGGACATTATTGGCGGTGAAAACTCGCCTAAAAATTATAGTTTGACTGCGACTTGTCAGAATTGGACAACTAATGCTAGTGAACTTAAAAAATCAGAACAAACAGAAGAACAATTTCCTGAGTGTTATACGCCAGCTGGTAAAAAAATTGCTGCTTTGGGATTGGGTGGTTTGGCGAGTGGTTTAATTGGTGACGGTGCGAATCAATTATTTGTTATTGATGCAGCTGCTTCTTGTGCTAGTGAACATCATTTACTTTGTATTGAAGAGATACCTCAATCCGCGACTTCTACTGCCAAATAAGACTTGACAAGTTTTTTTAAAAAAATAAAATAAAATTATCCACAGACAGCAGGTTTGTCTTCAGAGACAAATAAATCCTGCCGAGGATATTGATTAATAAATTTTTGTATTTTTGTCTGTGGATTAACCACAGTTTTTTTATGGCCTTAACTAAATTAAAGAAACAAAAAATTATTGAAGAATTGAGCGAAAAAGTTAATAAACAAAAGGTAATGGTTTTCTTTGATTTTACCGGTTTGCCAGTAAAAGATTTATCAGTTTTGAGAAAAAAAATGAAAGCAGTTAATTCAGAATTAAAAGTGGCTAAGAAAACTCTATTAGGATTGGTTTTAAAAAAGGCAGGTATTAATTTAGATGTTAAAAATCTGCGAGGGGAAATAGCTGTGGTTTTTGGTTATCAAGATGAACTAGCGCCCGTTAAAGTTGGCTATCAATTTTCACAAGAAAACCCAAATTTGAAAATTCTCGCTGGATTTTTTGAAAGACAAGTTAAAAACAAAGAAGAAATTATTTTATTAGCGCAATTGCCAGGTCGGCCGGAATTATTAGGTAAATTGATTAATAGTATTAATAGTCCTTTGTATCAATTAGTCAATGTTTTACAAGCAAACATTAAAGGTCTAATAAATATTTTGGCAAGAGCCAAAACATAATTTTTAATTTTTAAATAATATGGCAGAAGAAAAAAAAGAAACTGTAGAAGTTCCGGAAAAATTCAAAAAACTAGTAGAGGAAATTGAAAAGATGTCTGTTTTAGATTTGGCTGAATTGGTTAAGATTTTAGAAAAGAAGTTTGGTGTTTCAGCAATGCCAGCAATGGCTATGGCACCAATGCCGGCTACACCAGCTGGCGCACCTGTTCCAGCAGCTGAAGAAAAATCTTCATTTAATATCGTTTTAACCGCCGTGGGTGATAAAAAAATTGAGGTGATTAAAGTGGTGAGAGATGTGACTCAAAAGGGATTAAAAGAGGCGAAGGATTTGGTTGATGCGGCGGCTAATGGCCCACAAGTAGTGAAAGAGAATGTTAAAAAAGAAGAGGCTGAAGAAATTAAAAAGAAATTTGAGGCTGCTGGCGCTAAGGTAGAATTAAAATAATTTAATTCTACCTTTTTGGTTTTTTAAGCGCTTCTTCGATTGCAGCTTTGCTATTCTCAACAAACTTTTTAATAAGTTCTGGATCTTGAATTCCAGCAAATTTAGATTTTTTAGTAAAGTAGTTATCAATTTCTTGCCAGAAAGCCTCTTGGCTTAATTTTTGGAGAGAGGGTTCAGTAATGGTAAAAATTTCTTGATATATTTTTTTAATTAAGTTTTGATAAAAAGGTCTTTGTAGTCCTTGTTGTATTTTTTCTAAATCACCTGATTTTATTTCTGGTAAAAGATAAGAAAGGCTTTCTGTTGTCTGATCAACTAAATCAGTAATTTTTTTTCTAATATGTGGGTTTTGTATTTTATCTAAGATTCTTTCCGGTTTTTCTTCTTTAGTCTTTTTAATCACTTCTTTTTCTTCCTCTTTTCTTTTTCGGTATTCTTCAAAATCAACCACCTCAGCCAATGGTTCTTCTGGTTCTTCAGCTGATGATGGGGTTAGAGCCGCTTGCTGTTCTGGTGTTCGTTCTTCTTTTTCAATTTCTTCTTTTGGTTTACTTATTTCTTTTTTTACTTCTTTATACCGACTGCAAGTAGGATAATGATAGGGCGGTTTAGCGCCACATTCTGGGCAACCAGAACCCATTTCTTCTGGTTCTTCAGATGAAGGATTATTGGAATTAAATGGTTCTCTTATTTCTTTCATAGTTTTTTATTTAATAAAAAATTAAATATAATAAATTATTTTTAAAGAATATCATATTTATTGTAAATTGTCAAGACGGTAAAGTTTTAATCCATTAAGCAACCAAAGAGTTTGGCCGTTATTACTTACTGTAAAATCTAACAAATTATCAAATATTTCGCTTTGGTATTGTTTAATTAATTCACCATTCTTATTAAGAATAATTATTCTTTTCTGCGCTGGTTCTAAAAGATAAAGATAGGGAAGAGATGGGTTGGTAAAAATTTTGGAAAGATTTTTTACAGGAGGAAAAATTTCTAAATTAATACTTTTTTGGTATTGGCCAGCGTAATATTTCTCAATAACATTATTAGTTGTCAGCAGCCAAATTGAACCGTCAATAGCCATTGATTGATAAGTAAAATCTGGTTTATCTTTGGCTTGTAAATAAATTAATGGCTTACCCCATTTTAATTCAGTTATTAAAGGATATTTGATAATTGAATTATTTTTTTTGTCTAAGAAGTATAAATGGAAATTATATAAAGAAAATTCATTAAAATTGCTTTCAGACAAGGGTGAGTCAGCTATAGATATAGGCTCAGACAATTGATTATCGCTTAAAATTAATATTTGGTTCGGTGGCGCAAAAAAGAATAAGCGATTGTCAGACAGAGCCATTAAATGAATTTTTTGCCCTGTTTTAATCATTTCTGATTGGTTTTGTTCTGTGAGGACAAAAATATCTTCATTATAAGGATTTAAAAAATAAATTTTGTTTTTATAAAACAAGAGTTTTTCTGGCACAAACTCTTTTGCTTTAAATTCAAAGACTGGTAGGGGATTATTAATTTCTACTAATTTGTTTAATTGATAGAGATTGGGCTTGATAGTTTGTTTTAAATCATTAAGTTGTTGAGCGATTGATTCTGAGGGTGAGGTTTTAATTAGGTTAGAAATTTCATTCCAGATTTTTTCATATAATTGTTGAGCATTCTTTTTCGCCGAAGAAGTATAATCAGCCATAACAAAATAAGCTTCAGCTTCGTTAATCTCTTTTTGGATTTGCGTTATTTTGTTTTGATAGGTTTGGATTTTTAATTCTTCTTTCTTTTGGAAATAGAAATAGCCAATTAATAAAAAGAGCAATAAACAAAGCGTGATAAGAATCTGTTTTTTTGATTTTAATAAACGATTTTGATTGATGATATTTCTAATTTTTAATAGTTTTAATTTTAGCCAAATTAATAAATTTAATCGTGAAAACCAAGAGAGTTTTCCTGATTGCTTTGGCGATTTAAGAGAAGATAATTGGTGTTTGAATTGAAATTTTTTAAAGAGATGTTGCAGCCAAGGATCTTTTAAAAGAATTTCTTTTTTCTGTTTAATTTCTTTTTTGGTCAAAGCAATTAATAAGCAAACTCCCTTTAAATTAGTAAATTTATCTTTGGCATTATTAAAAAGATTAATCAACCAGCGTTCAAAACCATTTTTCTTTAGCGGTTCAGTATTTAAAATAGTAGCTGCGTTATGGGCAATTTCATTAATTAAATTTTCAGCTAACAAAGTGGCATAAACAGGGGGATTACTTGCCAAAATAATATCACCTTCACTTAATTGGCCTGAAGCAAAACTGCCAAAAATTTTTAAAGGATAAGGTTCAATTTCTTGAAATTTTAATTGTTGATCAATATCAATCAATTGGCCTTCTCTTAATAAAACAAGCTTCACTTCGCCCACTTTAGTAAAATTTATTTTAATGTTATGATTTTCTTGGGGGATAAGGGAGATAATGGCAACACTTAAATTGCCCAACCAACTAACATCTCCTTCTTTGGCAATTTTCGCCAAATGTTCATTGGCAATTTTAATGGCTTGTTGGAGTGATTTTTCTGGTGTATTGGCTAACGATTGATAATATTCGTTTTTTATTTTTTGCGCTAAAATTTCTAAAAAACGGTGGTGTTTGGGCAGAATGTTTTTGAGAAAGCCGACTATATATAAGTAACCCAATTTTTTTTCATAACTATGACTGGGTTGAAAGGCAAAACTCTGAAAAATAAAATCAGCATGGCCAGCCAATATTTTTTTAGGTTTAGGAGGATTAAATTGGAAATTAAAAACCAGCATATTGTTTTATTATATAATTTTTATCAAAAAAAGAAATGGGTTTGGATTAGCCCACTATTGACTTTTTCGGATTTTTTAGTATAATAAAAAAACCAAATATGAATGATTTTGCTTCTCAATTAAAATTAATTTTTCTGCCTTGTCAGGCTAATAATTACAAGCCGCGCTTTTTAGATAGTAAGTTTTTGTTTTATTACGCAGTTGTTTTATTGCTTTTAAAAATTTTAATTGTGCCCATTTTTCTTTATTTTCCCAATACAGCCTTTTTTGCCGATATTACCAAAAATGAATTGATTAATTTTGCCAACATTACGCGAGCCAATTATCATTTGCCAGCCTTAAAAGAGAATCCTTTATTAAATGAAGCCGCTTATTTGAAGGCTAAAGATATGCTGGAAAAAGGTTATTTCGCCCACTATAGCCCTGAAGGATTTAGCCCTTGGTATTGGTTGCAAAAAATTGGTTATCGCTATCGCGCAGCTGGTGAAAATTTAGCCATTGGTTTTGTTGAATCAGAACAAGTTCATCAAGCTTGGTTAGATTCGCCTTCGCATCGGCAAAACATTCTTAATCCCAAATATCAAGAAATTGGCATCGCAGTGCTTAAAGGAAATTTTCAAGGCAGTGAAACTACAGTAGTCGTGCAATATTTTGGTTTGCCAGTGAGTTCAGGTTTAGCCCAAACAACTCCAACCACTACAACAAATAAATCAGTTGTCCAAAAACCAGAGACTAGTGAGGCAACCACAACCACAACTGGAGAATCTACTAGTACAATTGAGGTTGCTCCTACAGCGTCTGAAGCGACTAGTAGTGGAGAACAAGCATCAAAAGAGGCAGTTGCTCGAGAAGAAACAACTAGCACAACGCCAACGCCAACTGAAGAAGCAGTGGTGACTAGTCCAGAAGTTGGCCCTAAAGAATTAGTTTCTGCAGCCACTGCTCAAAAATTTGAGAAAACACCTGCCTTTTTATTCTTTGAGTTTGTGACCGGTCAATACTATGATTTAATTCAGAAAGTTGTTTATGGTTCTTTAACTCTAATTATTAGCTTATTATTAGCAACAGTTTTTTGCGATATCTTTATTTACCGTCGGTTTGAAATTCAATATAAAGATGTCATTTTCAAAACAATTGGCTTTGCTGCTTTGTGGTTTATTTTGGTTTTTTTGGATAAAATGACACTTATCCAATTGATTGCTTATAATTTTAGAATTGGCTAATTACAATGCAAACATTTAAACCTCTTTGGAAATATTTTGTCATTTTGTTTTTATTAATGGTAATTATTTTTAACTGGGCAGAAATTTCCTGGATTTTTAACTATCGAGTGGTGAGCAGTTTAATCAGCGATTTTTTTAAAAAAATAGATATTTTGCCCCAAAAAGAAGAACCAGTTCCAGAAATTAATTTGCCGCCAGTAGAAACAACTACTATTGAAGAAAAAACCCAGTATCAATATGTGGAGAAAGAAAATAGCATTGAAATTCCTAAAATTGCTATTACCGCCCCCTTGGTTTTAGCAGTAACACCAGAACAGAAAGAAACCAGTGGCTTGCATAAACTTTTAGATTCGGGCGTGGTCCATTATCCTTATTCAGCTTTGCCTGGCGAGCCGGGCGTTACAGTTATTTTGGGCCATAGCGCGCCGGTGGGTTGGCCCAAAATAAAATATGATTGGGTTTTTAGCGATTTAAATAAATTAGAATCAGGCGACGAAGTTTTTATTAATTTTAATCATCATCAATATCCTTATCGAGTTAAAGAAAAAGTAATTCTTGAAAAGGGCGGGGAAATTCCTCAACCTTCCACTGATTCTAAAAATATCTTAGTTTTGGTGAGTTGTTGGCCACCAGGCAAAGATCTTTATCGCATTGCTGTTTTTGCTGAAATTGTCCAATAAACCATAAAACATCTCTTGTTCCTTGACAAGGTCTTGACAAATTTTTAAATATATAGTATATTTGGGCTAACAACTAGTTCTTTCTATTTTTAAATATATAAGGACCGGGTAAAAGATTGTGTTAATAAAAAAGGAAAGGAGGATAGAAATGAAAAAATTAATAGGATTGATTGTTTTTTTCTTAACCGCTTCAGTATTTGGAGCGGTTAAGGAATGGGCAAGAGTCGGGCAGGCCCCACTCATTCTGGGTGGGGTCACGGAGCAGAATCTGAAAATTAAACTCCTACAGTATAAAAATGATATATTGAAGGGGTTGACTGCGGCTGGTGAGAAACAACCGGTGGCGATTTTACAAGAATTGGTGGATGCGGCCCCGGGCATCGAATGTGCATTGCCTCAAGGCACTACCTTTGATTATATGATATTCAAGGGTGGACAGGTGATTGGCCGCCCGGTGAAGTGGATTGGCGAGACTTCTCTCCGTGGTTTCTTAATTAAAACTACGGAGAGAGAATTTTTTGTAGTGGCTGGCTGCGGTAACATTGCCGCACTACCATTACAAAAAAAAGAGGCGGAGGCATCTCCGTCTTCCACCATAATTGTGGTGGAAGAACAGCCAGCGCCGCCACCACTAACACCACCTGCTTCTTGGCTCGCGACTTGGTCGCAACCCAGAGATTGGTACTGGGAACAGTCATATTCATATTATGGTGGGTATTACGGTGGTGGAGGATATTATTATCCTCATTATCACCACCATCATTATGATATTGGTCGACCACCTGGTGGCGGAACCAGGCCACCTGGTCAAGCCCCGAGTGGCGGAACCAGGCCACCAAGTAATGGTCGCGGCCCCACTGTTCATACTAAATAATAAATAAGAGGAGGAAAGGAATTTTTCTTCCTTTCCTCCTCCTTCTATTTTTGGAGCTATAGTTGGTTAAAAACAAGAGAGGTCTTGACAAATTTTTAAATATATAGTATATTTGAAACAACTATAGTTTTTAGAGCAATGAATCGTTTGGCTCTAAAAATAGAAGAAAAATAAATTTTTTCTTCAAATTAAAATTAAATTAAATAATAAACATATGTTCAACAAACAATTTAATCAAACAATTAAATATGGGTTATTTTTAGCCATTACTTTAGTAGCGGTTTTTGTGCCAGCTGGTTTGCTTTTGGCACAATGTCCAGATGAAACTGAGTATGGCGACACCTGGGCCACTTTGGTAGGCGAATTAAATGATATGGGTGGCGTTTCTCGGGTTGAAGTTTGGTTTCAATATGGGCCAAACACCTCTTTAGGTTATGAGACACCTCATCAAATTATGACTCACACCGGTCTTTTCTGTTATCGCTTGACTGGTTTAACTCCTAACACTACTTATTATTACCGGGCAGTATTAAAAAATAAATATGGAACTACTCGTGGTGCAATTTACCATTTCACCACTTTAGGTAGCCAACCTCAACCAGTTACTGTAAATTTGTACGCCAATGGTGCTGATGGTTCATTGACTGTGCCTTA
>Ga0272448_1005452_pt1 | contig 14056 bp, 10 predicted proteins | sample YNPCB0191_FD_202220 | JGI IMG/M metagenome (GOLD analysis project Ga0272448, IMG submission 202220) | Hot spring sediment microbial communities from Yellowstone National Park, WY, United States - YNP-CB-019-1 | ecosystem: Environmental > Aquatic > Thermal springs > Hot (42-90C) > Sediment...
GCGGCGACTTGCACGACATCGGCAAGAATCTCGTCGCTATGATGCTCGAGGGCGCCGGCTTCGAGATCAACGACCTCGGAGTGGACGTGAAGCCGGAACAGTTCGTAGAGGCTGTCAAGGGCGGCGCGGACGTGGTGGCGCTGTCGGCGCTTCTGACGACGACAATGCCCGCAATGAAAGAAACCATCGAGGCGCTCGAGGCCGGTGGCGTGCGCGACAAGGCTGCCGTGATGATCGGCGGCGCGCCCGTTACGCAGAACTACGCCGACGAAATCGGCGCCGACGGCTACGCCCCTGACGCCGCAAGCGCGGTCGACAAGGCAAAAGAGCTGCTCAAGATACAGTGAATTTATCGTCTCGCCTCTGAGAGGAGCGATGGCGAGGGGTCCTTGAGGCGCGTGCATAATGACCTCCCTCTCATGGGGCAAAGGGTTAGGCGAGAGCGCAGGACTACGCATCGCGGAGCCGCGAAACCCACGGAAGCGCGGAAAGGAACGTCATTATTGATTTCCTTCCGCGTCTCTGCGGGTTCCACGCCTCCGCGATTCTTCTTCTGGACGGGTTCTCACCTCTGACCTCGGACCTGGGTGGCGCCACTGGCTTTTGGTTCCGCCTTTGTCTATAATTGACCTATGGGTAACCTGACGCCTCGGACGTTTTGCCTGATCTGCGTCGCGATTGCGCTCGGCGCTTTTGGCCAGGTTTTTCTCAAGTGGGGGCTGCCCCCTGGGTCGATTGCGGGCGGGCACGGCCTGTTGGCAACCGTGGTCGCTATTCTACATGCTATGATGACTCCCAAGGTGCTCGGTGGGCTTGCATTCTACGCGGTGAGCACTCTGTTTTGGCTGATGGCCGTCAGCCGCGTAAGACTCAGCGTAGCTTATCCTCTTATCAGCATGAGCTATCCCCTGGTCGTTGTTCTTTCGGCGACGATTCTTCATGAGCAGGTAAGGTGGCCCTTCGCGGTAGCCGGGCTCGCATTCATAAGCGCGGGGGTGTCGTTCATTGGGCTGGGACTCGGCAGGGGCGCTAAGGAGGTTGACGCGTGCAAGGGCTGACCCCGGTCACATTCGGCCTCATCTGGGTGACGCTGATTCTGCTCAGCTGCGGACAGGTCCTCATAAAGCTCGGGTTGGGAACGCAGGGAATACCCGTCGGCTCGAATCCCGCGCGCACGGTGCTCAACATCATCGCAGCGGTGCTTCGACCGAAGGTGATAGCGGGTTTCTCGTTCTACGTCGTGGGGACGCTGGTCTGGCTTTTTGTGCTGAGCCGGGTCAGCTTGAGCATTGCGTTTCCGATGTTCAGTATGAGCTATTTCCTGGTGGTGATTCTCTCTGCGACTGTGGTCAAGGAGCGTGTCGTATGGAAGTTTGCGATTGTGGGCCTGGTGCTGATAAGCATCGGCGTGAGCTTCATCGGCCTATCCAGCCCGCCCAAGCCGTTAACGCAATCGCGGCACTCCCCGCAAGCCCTGAGTAGGCTGCGGGACGCGGCCTTATCGAAGGACGCGGCATACTGCCGCATCCAACACCGACTATGACTACCCGACGCGTCCGGCCTTACGCTCTCTTTGCGGCCCTTGTGTGTATCTTCCTGTGGAGGCCGATCTTCACGGGCCGCGCGCTGCTGCCGGGCGATTATCTTGCCCGGATGTCACCCTGGAATGCAGTCGAAAGTCAAAAGTCAAAAGTCGAAAGTCCACAGTGGAACCCTCTCCAGTGGGACGCGATCTCCCAGTTCTATCCCTGGCGGGTGTTCTATGCTCGCTCGATGCGCGCGGGTCGCATCCCCCTCTGGAACCCGCACCAGCTCTGCGGCACCCCGTTTCTGGCCAACGGCCAATCGGCATGCCTGTACCCGCCAAACCTGATCTTTCTCGTGGTTGACCCCGTCACCGGCTTTACGATCTTCGCGGCGCTGCATCTGTTTTTCGCGCAGGTCTTTATGTATTGGATGATGCGCGAGCTGGGCCGGAAGGAGTTTGGAGGAGTAGTCGCGGCGATTGTGTTCGCGTTCTCGGCGTTTTTGGTGTTGTGGCTGGAACTGCCGACGTTCGTGAGCGTGGCCGTGTGGCTGCCGCTCGCGACAATGCTCGCGAACAGGGCGGTCGAGCGGCGGTCGGTGTTCCACGGGATGCTGTGCGGGCTCGCGCTCGCGATGACGTTTCTTGCAGGCCATTTCCAGATCGCGTTCTACGTCGTTCTGGCGACCAGCCTGTTCTGGCTGTGGAAGATGGTCCAGGTCTGGCGCGACGAGGGCAAGGTCTACACCATCCTCAAGGTCATCGTGCCGTTTGTCGCCTGCGCCCTGATTGCGATCATGATCTCCGCGCCGCAGGTTCTGCCGACTCAGGAGCTCAGCGCCAACTCCCACCGCGTTCGCGAGGTGACCGAGGAGGGCTACTCACGCTTCATCGATAATGCGCTCCCGACCTATCGACTCGTCACCGCCTTCGCACCTGGGTTTTTTGGCGATCCAAGCCGGGGCAATTACTATCTTCTGGGTCGGGTGGGGGACAGCACCCACGTCGGCAGCGTGGCCGACTACATGGAATACGGCATGTACGCAGGGATCCTGCCGCTGATGCTCGCGCTGATCGCACTTGCCTCGATCCGGCGAAAGTACGTTGGCTTTTTCGTCATGCTGGCCGCCCTCGCACTCCTGACCGCCACCGGCACGCCGATCAACCGGCTCTTCTACTTCGGCATTCCCGGCTTCTCGTCTCTCGGCGGCCCAAATCGGATCTTGTTGCTCTATCTGTTCGGAATTGCTGCGCTGGCGGGGTTTGGGGCGGATTGGCTCGGCGAGGACGTCGATGGCACGCTCTCCTATTTCGGTCGCAAAATGAAGACGCCTCAGTTTGTGGCTTGCGCTGCCGGCGGTGCATTGGCCGGGCTCGCGGCCGTGTCTCGCGGTCTTGCGAGTTCGCTATCACAACCATCGACGGCAGCGTATGAACTATTCCTCATGCTTTTCGTTGCGTCTGCGGCCTTGGTCTTCGCTCGCGCAAGACGCGTCTTGGGAATCGGCACGTACTCGGTTCTGGCAGCTGCGCTCGCAATCGCCGACCTCTTCGCCTTCGGCATCAACTACAACGCTACCTGTCCGCGCTCCGAAATCTACCCCACAACGAAGCTCATTACCGAACTACAACGCCTAACGAAGAACGGCGAGCGCATCGCGCCGATCAATGCCGACTGGAGCCTGTTCGAGACCCCCAATGCCATCCTCCCGCCCAACGCCGCGATGGTCTACGGACTTTACGACGTTGCGGGCTACGATTCGCTGTTCATGCGAACGTATCAGCACAGACTGGCAATTATCGAGGGCGTCGATCCAAGCCCGCCGGAGAATGGCAACATGGTGCTGGTGCGCCGTTACACACCCGCGCTGAGTGAACTGGCCGACTACGTGATCAGCCGCGAGCCGACTGATGCTCCCGGAGCAACGCTGATGTACAAGATTGTCGGGCTGAACATATACAAACTATCCATAGGCGGCATTCCGCATTCCACATTTAGCACTCCGCATTCCGAACGGACCTACTCCTTCCGCCTCGGCCTATTCCTCATGTGTGTCGGGGTAGGGGCGCTGACCTGCGTCGGGGTATATCGCGGCTTGCGGTATAGGAATCTGGCGAAAAGATGAGCAAACCTGATCGCTCGGAACTGAGATGGGTGCTAATCTGGGCAGTCGCAATCGTGCTGCTCGCAAGCGTGCCGTATATCTACGGCGCGCGGCTCACCCCGCCCGGCTATACGTTTCTTGGCCTGACCCACAACATCGACGACGGCGCGGTCTACCTATCATGGATGCGCCAAGCCGCCGACGGTCGCTTTTTTATCCGCAACCTCTTCACCAACAATCCCCAGCCGGCGCGGCAGTTCAACTTGCTTTTTCTCGCGATGGGCTGGTTCGCGGCAATCACCCGCCTGCCGCTCATCATCGTGTTCCACCTGTTCAGGGTTGCATTAGGAATTGCGCTGATCTTATGCATCTGGCGGTTCTCGAAGCTGTTTTTGAACGATTCAAACCAGCGCAAGTTGCTCGTCCCGTTGGTCGGCGTATCTGCCGGAATCGGCTGGCTTATCCCGTCTGCCGTTATGCCCACGGGCTCTGTTGACGTCTGGCAGCCCGAGGCGATCACGTTTTTATCCATCTATCTCAACCCGCTATTTCTGGCCGGCCTGCTGCTGATGCTCGGCGCGTTCTACTGGCTCGAACTCGCCCGCCGCGAGGGCAAAGCCCGATATGCCGTCTGCGCCGGTCTGCACCTATTGGTGCTCGGCAACGTCCACAGCTACGATGTCCTTACGGTCGCGTGCGTTTGGACTGCGTACATTGTCGTCGTGTGGGCCATCGCTAAGCGCTTTCCGACAAGGACAATCGGCCTGAGCGCGCTCGCAGCGCTTATCGCCGCGCCCTCGATGGCCTACCAGTATTGGATTTACACAATCGACCCCATCTTCGCCGCCCGCGCCAACACCGAAATCGCCTCCCCGCCGATACTGTCCTTTTTTGAAGGCTACGGTCTAATCCTGATCGGCGCAATCATCGGCGCCATCTTGCTGATCGTGCGCCGCCGCAATACCCAATACTCAACATTCAATGCTCAATTGCTTCTTGTGTGGTCCGTCATCGGCTTTGCGATTCCCTACATCCCGATCGCCCAGCAGCGAAAGCTCGTGATGGGCTTGCACATCCCCCTCTGCATCCTGTGCGCATACGCCCTGAGCCGGCTCCTGCCGAAGCTGCCCGGCACGCTGGGCCGCACGGTGTTCATGGCGATACTCGTCGTCGCAGCCGGATCGAACGCCCGCTTCCTGGCAACCGATATGGGGCTGCTCGCGATCGGCCATACGGCTACGGATCACGCCGCCTACATGTCCGACGACGAGCTGCGCGCCATGACCTACCTTCGCGACCACGCCACCCCCCGCGATTCCATCCTCGCGCCGCCGACGTTCTCCCTTTTCGTCCCTGCGTTCACCGGCAAGCAGGTCTACTACGGTCACTGGAGCGAGACGCCCGATTACACCGGCCGCAGAGCGCGATGGGCTTCCCTGGGATTGGAGTGGACCGGGCCGGGTTACTGGATGAATGTGGTTCGCGAAAGCCTCGCAACCTACTACGTCTCCGAGGAGCGTTTTTTCGATCCACCCGATCCGCTGAGACGCTACGTCGTTAGATGCTTCTCCGACGGCGACGTGCGGATCTACCGAGTGACGCAGGGGCGCTGACGGCCCGCGCATTTCGAGCGGACGGCTGCACATTGCCGGTGATGGATGCGCGTGCTATAATACCAGAGCCATGCCTGATCCCTTTGTCAGCATCATAATCCCCGCTTACAACGCGCAGGACTACATACGTGCAACACTTGAGTCGGTGGCCGCGCAGACCTACCCCGATTTCGAGGTCATCATCGTCGATGACTCTTCCACGGACAGCACCGGTGAGATTGCGATGTCATTTGCCGACGATCCTCGGTTCAAGGTGATTCGCAGGCAGGTCAACGGGGGAGTGGCCGCGGCCGAGAACGACGGCGTGCTTTCGGCGCGCGGTAAGTGGATCGGGCTGTTGGGCGCTGACGATCTGTGGATGCCCGACAAGCTGTCGAAGCAGGTCGAGCTCGCTCGCACACATGACGACACGGCCTTGATTTTTGGCAACGGCATCGAGTTCAACGACGGCGGCGACATCGGGCCTTTCTATAGGGAGCGACGCAAGTTCCCGGATGGCGACGTATACTTGAGGGTTCTCGGTCGAAACTGCTTTTGGGCGAGTTCCGTTATGGTCAAGAGGCAGGACATTCTCGACGCGGGCTTGTTTCGTACCGACCTGCGCGCCGCGGAGGACCATGATATGTGGATCAAGATACTGCGCAGGGGCGGAATGGTTCGCGGTGTCTGGGAGCCCATCGTCAGGTACAGGATTCACGCCGCGAGCGTCAGCCGGGACAGGTCCGTTGTGTACGGGTGCGTCGTTGCCATGTACACGGATGCCCTCTCCAAAGCCCGCAGTTTCGAGGAGACTGCCGTAATACGCAAAGCGCTGGCCAAAGCCAAGGCCGACCTGCTCCTGGCGCAGGCTCACAAAGAACTGCGTACCGGCGGTTCCCTGCGCACAATCAGCTCGATGCTGATCAGCGCGTGGGTGACCGTTCCGGGCAAACCCAGACCGTTAGGATGGACCGCGCTTTCCATGCTGGGCATGCGGGCGAGACTAATAAAGTGCTTGTCCCGCCGATGGTAGGTGAGCAAAGTAGAATGATCTCCGCCATCGTGCTCAACTACCGCAGCGCCGATCAAACACTCCAGGCTGTGCGGAGCATATCGGAAACGCTTTGCGGCGAGAATGCCGAGATCATTGTTGTGGACAACGCATCCCGCGACGGCAGCGCGCATACCATCCGCACTGCGTATCCTCAAGCCCGAGTCATAGAGCTTTCGGCCAACCTCGGTTTTGCCGCGGGAATGAACGCGGGCATTCGCGAGGCTTGCGGCGACTACTTGCTGCTGCTCAACAGTGACGTTGAGGCGCTGCCCGGCGCACTCGACGCAATGCTGAGCTACGCGCGCGCCCACGCCGATGTGGGTTTGACTGCCCCACTGCTTATCGATGACCGAGGAAACGCCGCCCGCAGCTTGCTCGTTCAGCCGACCGTGTGGCGCGTGCTTCTGCCGATGCTTGGCAAGCTTCGCTACAATCGGTGGCGCGGGCGGATCGCTGCAGAACCGATGGATGTGGAGGCGACGGAAGGCGCGGCGATCCTGGTAAGCCGGACAGCCATCGACAAAGCCGGGCTATTGGACGAGGACTTCTTTTTCTACCACGAGATCGTGGAGTGGTGCTTGCGAATCCGCGACGCCGGGTTCCGGGTGGTGCTCGTTCCGAGCGCACGGATGAAGCATCTCTGCGGCGGCTCCACTGGAGGAATATGGCTGCCCGCGCGAATCGAGCTCAAGAGGTCCGAATATCAACTGCTTGAAAAGCGATTCGGCGGCGCGGTGAAGCTTCTGGCTGTTGCGCGCGACACCTTGTCCGAGGCGGTCAAGTGTGCGTTTTATCGCCTGCCGGGACTTTCGCGAACCAGGCTGGCGGCGCACGCAGCCGTGCTGAGGTGGATTCTGATGGGTATGCCGGGTCGCCGGGAAGAGCGCTACAGGTCCAGATTCGGGGTGTGGGACTGATGATCGGGCGTCGAACGCGCATTGCTGCCGGAATATGTGCCTATAACGAACAGGACTACATCGTGTACGCGATTCGCGCGATCTATGATTTCGCGGATGCGATCGCCGTCAGCGTCTCCACCAAGCCCTGGAGCGGCGGCGGCGAACTCCCCGATCGCACTCTCGATCTCGTGCGTGAGTTTCCGGATCCGGCCGGCAAGCTGCGCATCCAGACCGGACAGTGGACAACGGAAACCGATCAGCGAAATGCCAATCTCGAAATGGTGCGAGGTGCTGCGGAGTACTACATGATCGTCGACGCCGACGAAATCTACACACGCGAAGGGCTCAGCCGCCTCCGCAGCTACGTCGCGTGGCGACCACACATCGGCCAGTTTCGAATGCGCTTCAGAACCTATTGGAAGACCAACCCGTTCTATGTCATCGACCCGCCTGAGCCGCTCAAGGCCTACACTATTACTCGAGTCAGGCCAACCACGCGTTTTGTCGGGCTGCGCCGCACCAACGAGCGATGGAGGCGCGCCATCCCGCGGCGAGTGGTTGAGTGTCATCATTTCTCCTATGCCCGCCCTAACGAAAGCGTGCTTCGCAAAATCCGCAGCTTCAGCCATCGCGGCGAACTCGTACCCAACTGGTACGAAAACGTCTGGCTGCGATGGGACGAAGACCACTCGCTCGAAAACCTGCACCCCGTCCACCCTGCTGAATACAAGCGCGCCGTTCCCGCGGACATCGACTCCCTGCCCGAGGTGATGCGCGATCACCCTTTTGCACGATGGCATCCGCCGGAATTCGATAATCGATGGTGCTTGGGCCTTGACTTGCCGCGCCCCTGATCCTATAATGGAAACGCGGCGGCAAGCGGCAAAGACGAGCGATCTTTGCTCTCTCGCCTTTGGTGTTGCGTGGGCCTATAGCTCAGTTGGTTAGAGCGCACCCCTGATAAGGGTGAGGTCGTTGGTCCGAATCCAACTAGGCCCACCAGGGGGCTTAGCTCAGTTGGGAGAGCACATCCTTTGCACGGATGGGGTCAGGGGTTCGAGTCCCCTAGCCTCCACCACGATCATCCCTCCAAATCCCGGTATTACCTTCAGCACGCCATCCATTCCTCAGACGGCATAACTCCCATGTAAGCGACAACCGCACATTGAAAAAGTGAATACCAGGCTTTTGTATGCAGCGCAGCGAGAAGCGTGCTTACATAGGCAATTCTCGACGATCTTGTAGCGCTCAATACTGAGTTTTCCACGTGTGAAGATTGAGTCTTGGGCATTGTGGGGCGGCAGATTGCCTGGCCGCCTGCGCGCTGACAATCCTTGGACACCGATAAAGGCAAACTCCGAGTGATCGGAAGACGCAAAGCCGACGGGGCTTCACGCGCCGGAGATAGCAACCCGCATCCGCTGATTGAGGGATTCCGGGGTCCGGAGGTCGGGAGCCGGCCGGGCTGCCGAAAGTCAAGTGGCACGTGTAAATCGCCTGCCGGTGTCCGGAAAGAAAGGGGGTACTTGGCGGGACTGTCGTATAGCCGGGCGCTCCGCGAATGACTGCCGAGGTTCCACTGCAGCGGTGTTTGGGGTGCGAGTTCGCCGTTGCAGTCGAGCTGGGGTGGTTGCGGAGCCCCGGCGTTTTCCTGTACGCGCTACCGGAACAACTGCGCGCCGGCGCAAGTCTACCACAGTAACGAACGTCGGACGGCTCGCGAGACCAAGAAACGGTGCCTGTGACAACTGCTTGTAGTTCCCACGCGAGCCGTCCGTTCGCATTCTACGCTCGATCGCATCCTCCGTGTTCCCGCGCCGGGCAGGACAACGCCCATCCGCCGCATAACTACCTCGTGGGTGCCGCGTGACTGCATCATTGCCGGTCGTGCACTTGTGCGCCGACCGCTTCGCGAGGCATCTCGGCGCCGGCGCGTGTGGTCGCTGGGTAGGCGCTCAGAAATGACGATAGCTGCGCGCCCGTCATTACGAACGGACGTGAGCAATCTGCTTTTTGGCGTAGTGGAAAGCAGACGCTTCGGTCTCCGACTTTGCAATGACGGTCCACGGCAAGACCGAGCAGTTGCGTCGTTGGGACGAATCCGTCGATAGCTGCGTATATTGATATAAACCGAGGCAATCGCGGCAAATGATCTGTGCTGGTATCGACATCGGGTCGTTGACCACGGACGTCGTGATCCTGGTCGACGACGAGATAGCTTCGTATGCGATCGTGCCGACGCTTTCTAGCAGCGAATCGGCGGCGAGAGAGGCATACGGCCGAGCGCTTGCGTCCGCCGGCCTGACCGCGGGTGACGTAACCAAAGTGGTAGCTACCGGCTACGGCCGCTCCAGCATCGACTTTGCCTCGAAAACCGTTACCGAGATCACCTGTCATGCTATCGGCGCGCGCAGGCTCTTTGCGGACGCACGCACCGTCATCGACGTTGGCGGCCAGGACAGCAAGGTAATAAAGCTTGCCGGCGACGGCCGGGTTGAGGACTTCGCGATGAACGACAAATGCGCGGCGGGCACGGGTCGCTTTCTGGAAGTAATGGCGAGATCGCTCGATACCGATATCGACTCCATGGGACGCCTGTCCGAGCTTGCGGCCCGAGACGTTCGCATCTCGAGCACCTGTACGGTTTTTGCCGAGTCCGAAGTAGTCGCGCTTGTCGCAAGTGGAGTTGCCAAGCAAGACATAATCCGCGGGCTGCACCGTTCGGTTGCGGAGCGCATCTACGCGATGGTTGCAAGGCTTCGCGCCGAGCCGCCGTTCGTTATGACCGGCGGCGTTGCCAAGAACTGCGGCGTGGTTGCCGCGCTCGCCGAGCGCCTCAACAGCGACCTGCTCGTGCCTGACGAACCCCAGATCGTCGGTGCGCTCGGCGCAGCGATTCTCGCGCAAGGACGCCGGTCGCAATCCGCTGCATGATACTCGCGATTCGAGCCGGCGGGCTGCGGACGGGCTTTGTCGCCCCTGTAGGAGGCGGCTTGGGATCCCTGCTGCACCCTTAGTACACCTCTCCCACACTCGTATCCAGCGCCTGGCCGAAGTTGCCCATCCCGAAGTTGTCCAGGTATGGAAACGCCTTTATGCGCACGTTAAAGTATACGCCTCGGTTCGTGTAGAACCCGCCCTGGTCCACGAAGATTATCGACGCCTCCCAACAGTGCAGGTCGCGAGTGATGCGAACGCTGCGGTAGTCGAAGCTGTTGGTTAGGCCGTTCCAGCCGGCTATTGCCTGTACGTGGGTCTTGTCGCCGACTGGCGTGTCCAGTGCGCCGCGCAAGACCGCGAGCTTGCTCAGTGCCGGGTCATACCGCGAGCCCAGATCGAACTTGAACTTTTCGCCCGCCCTGACTCGCACCTGGTTTATGACTTGTCTCCACTGGCCGCGATTGAAGTCGTAGCCGGTTGCCGTATACAGCAGGAAGCTCGGTGACGGCTGTACGCTGAACCTCAACACGGAGTCCTGCCATGGAAACTTGGGCTGCTCGAAGTTGTATCCGCCGATAACGCTCAGCTTGAACTTCTCGCTTTCAGCTATGTCCAAGCTTGCATTGAGAACATTATACCTGCCTACGTAGTCGAACCTGAAAGGCGTATAGCCGCGCGGCCGTTGAAAGCGATATGTGAGAGAGAATGTAGAAGAATCACCCAGTTTCTTGGACAACTGTCCGTCCACATCCACGGCGTATTGGGCCGTATTGTCGCTGTAGACAAACTGCTTGAATCCGGCCCCCGCCAGCGCCGTCCACGTGCGCGAGAGCGTATACTGGCTGCTCGGTGAACTGATATCGAGCAGCGCGCGATCCTTTTCGTTTGTGGGAAGTTCCGTGAACTTGCCGTAACTGAACCTCATTCTGGCGGGCAGATTGAACGGCAGGATATGGCCGAGCCGCGCGGTATCGGAGGCGATCGAAACCTCCGGCAGCCTTTCGATCCCGCCGAACCGGCCCTTTCCCACGAACGCTTCGTCGCTGAGGTCGGTAAGCTTTTGAGCCGAGATGTCCCAGTCGAACTTGTCGCCGCGTTTGGAAAACAGCGTCTGCGAAACCAGCCTTGCGCGCGTCCCGGCGCTGGAGTTATAGGCAGTGTAATCGAAGCTGGTATTTAGATAGGTCCGCAGGCCGAACTCCCGTCTGTCGCGTAGGTTGGCGGTTGTGTTGACGGTGCGCGCGAAAACGTTGTTGATGGACTGGCCATAGGTGAGCGAGGTTGTGGCGCCGGTGGTCGTTCGCGTAAACGAGATCCTGTTATCGAGCGACTTGCTCTGCGGAGCATAGAGATAGCTGTTGGAGCGCAGATTGCTGGACACGTTTACCATTACATCGCCGATTCGCTGCGAGTGGTTGAACCTGCCGGTCAGCGTTGTCTGGTCGATGTTGCGATCGTTGATCACGTAGAGATACAGCCCGCCGAAGCCGCCGGCGGTCTTGTAAAAATCCTGGATGCCGAATCCGATGCCCTTGCGTTGCATCAGGTCGGCGTTAAGGAACGTCATGTTCGACTTCGATGCGAACGCCGTATATCCCAGCTTTACGTAGTTGCCTTCCTCGGCGGAACTGCCGACCCGGGGGATCACGCTCGGGTTCTGCGTGATTTCCTTGATCGGAACAGCCAGTCTGCGCAGGGTGAAGAGCTTTCGTCCGAGTGCGATGAAGCTCGCGTCGCGAAAAACGATCTTATCGTTGGGGTAGACGGCCGCACTGCGAGCTGTGATGTCGTAGTGCTCGTGGGGAAGGTCGCACGTGGTCAGCGTCGACCCGAAAACCGATACCTGTCGATCGCGAATCCCCGATATGCTTTGAGCCGCGGTGAAGACCGGTGCTTTGAGATTGCCCTTGGCGAACTCCGGCGTGATGGTCATTTTGGCGGGCCGCACCATCCAATCGAGCGTGTCGATGTTGATCTCTATCCGCTCGCCGCGCGCCTCTTGCACGCCGATCCTGAAGCAAACGTTGCCTTCGAAAACTGCCATCCGGGTTTTGAAGTTGACTTCGCCGCGTTCTGCGGTAACCACCAGGTCCCGATACCGCGCCGTCACGTTGCCCGACACGGTCGTCAGCAGCGGCTTGCCCTCCTCGAACGTCGTCCGTACGGAGTCCGCCGAGAACACGATGTAGTTGCCGGGCTGTTTGGCAACGGGCGTGGGGTGGGGAACCGGCCCGACAGGTACCGACGGCGCGACGGGCGACGGCGTCTCGGTCAACGGCCCTGGAACCGGCGTGACCGGCTTGAGCTCTTCTTCTGGGGGCGGCGCGGTGATGTGCGATTGCTCGGTCCCGGGTGCGGGCTCGGCGGGCAGTGTCGCATCTGCGGCCGGCGCCGCCCCGGTGCACGCGAGCGCCAGCGTCAGGCACACTATCAGCATTCGCGCGGCGCGTTTGCAGTTGACAGTCGAAAGTCGAAAGTCGAAAGCCAAGGCAACAACCTTCTTCGACTCTAGACCTTAGACTTTGGACTTTGGACTTCCTTCTATTCGACCCTCCAGAGCAGGAAAGCGCCGAGCGCGGAGAAGATGATGACCTCGCTCCAGCCCGCTATGGCCGGCGACAGCCCGCCCGCCTCGCCGAGCACGCGGCTGAACAGGATGACGTTCCAGTAGAAGAACAGAACCGTGATACCGATAAGCACGCCCATAAACCCCCCGCTTCGACCGAATCTCAGACTCAGCGGACCCACGCACAGCATCAGCACCAGCGAACTGAGCGGAATGGCGAGCTTATAACCGTACTCGAGCCGATACTTGTCGGCATTGAGGCCGCTCTTGCGGAGTACGTCCATCTGTTTGCGAAGTTCTCCGATGGACATCGCCTCCACGGGCTTCTGCGATTCGCTGACGTAGTCGGTGATAGTGCGGTGCAGGTTGAGCTTCATCGTCCTGAAATGGCCGTAGAGCTCCGGATCGCCTGATTCACCCATTCGGAATATCGTGCCGTTATGCAGCGTCCAGACCCGGTCTCGCTCCGTCGCATATTCGGCTGTGGTGAGGGTCGGGAAGCCGTTGACGCTGGCGGGCGGCTCGTAGATGTGCACTTTGTGCAGCACCATATCTCTGCCCTTGCGCTGAACGGTGTTGACGTAGAAGCAGTAGTTGTCGGCCCAGAATACGACTCTCGCCTGGATCGGAAGCGGACCGGGAGTGTTCCAGAGTTTCTGAAAGACTTTGGTGCTCTCCTTCTCGGCCCATACCATCACTTGTTCCTGGAAAAGATACGCCACCCCGCAGATCAGCACGCCCACGACGAATACCGGCAGCAGGATACGTCTGACGCTCACCCCCGCCATCCGCATCATCGTCGTCTCGCTGTCGCGCGTCAGCCTGCTGATTGCAAGCGAGCAGCCGAACAACGCGCCCGCGGGCAGAGCGAGCATAACGAAATACGGCGTCTTGAGCAGAATGTAGTAGAGCACCTGCGGCCATGCGGCCAATCGGCTCACTATGAGGTTGATATTGTTGTAGACTATGTTGCCGACGAGCAGGATCAGCACCACCGCGAACCCCGCGATGAAAGGAACCACCATCTCCCGCGCGACGTATCTATCAAGTGTCTTCATTGCTAGGCCTGATTCGATTATAGCATAGGCAACAGGAGAACAGGTCACAGGGAACAGCTAACAGGGAACAGCCCACTCCCTCCCCGCTTCGGGGAGGGTTGGGGTGGGGTCTTTCCGCTCCCCCTCCCCGCTTCGGGGAGGGTTGGGGTGGGGTGCTTGCCGCGGGATCAGGACCAGCGTTTTCCCGTCCATTCCCTGCTCCCTATTCCCTATTCTCTCCTGTTGGGCTATAATTGCAGCGTGGAAACGGAAGCCATGATCACTCTTGACGGAGTGTCTGTGGAATACGAAAACGGCGTGCGGGCGCTCAACGACGT
>Ga0272448_1005455_pt1 | contig 14053 bp, 12 predicted proteins | sample YNPCB0191_FD_202220 | JGI IMG/M metagenome (GOLD analysis project Ga0272448, IMG submission 202220) | Hot spring sediment microbial communities from Yellowstone National Park, WY, United States - YNP-CB-019-1 | ecosystem: Environmental > Aquatic > Thermal springs > Hot (42-90C) > Sediment...
TGCTTGAGTCGAAAGGCTGGTACATAAAATCCGTGAATCACCTCTTGTGCCTGTAAATCCAGGCGCGTGCTTTGATTCACAGGTAAGTGCAACTCATGACTGGTAAGGTGATTCGGATACTCAAATGTCCACTCCCACTGTTTCGCCATTACCCGGATTTGCTCAACAGCAGGTTTAGGTTGAGCAGAAGCAGCATAGGCAGGAGCGTCTAAAGGCGACTGAACTATTTGTTTGAGTCCCAGAATGTTTAACTGCTGGTAAATATTGATATTTTGGATCGCGATCCATAGGACAAGCAGGGTTGGGGCGACTGTCCAGAGAATTTCCAGTTTGGCACTGCCTCTAGATGGATGTCCCTCACTGTAGTCGTCCGGCTTTGCCCTAAAAAAGAGGGCAGAGTAGAGCATCATGCTCACCAGTCCCAGTAGAACAAATGTGCCGACTGACACCAGAAAACTAAATAAATCGTCTACGCGCTGCGCTTCTGCGGTTGCCTGAGGGGGCATCCAGGTAAAGGCTTGCTGTCCCATCCAACGGCTGATGAGCATTACTCCAGCAATAAAAAGAGCAAGTAGAAAATATTCAAGCGCCTTTAGCATTTCATATCTCTAGCATTCTGATTTCAAATCAGGACAGTTCGCTGAAGCTCAGGCATAACATAAGGGAGAACAACAGATTCTGCCTCTAGCTAGAGGCAGTTGCAATTTGCCTATCTCTAAATGTCTTTTATAAACTATCAGCTTAAGAAGAAGCTAAACACGTTTTGCTTGAAACAACTTCTATCCAAAGAGCAGGTAAAATTTCACTGCATTTTCACTTTCTACTGAAGCCTTGTAACAGCAAGAATACTGCCACTCTAGCTTGAGACGGACTTTTCATTTAACAAAGAGAGGCATAATTGAGCTGATAGTTCGCGATCGAAGGGCACTTGAGCAATCCTCAAAAATATCACCTGATGTTCTATAGCAATTCAATCACCCAATAACATTTCTCCTGTGTATGGAATGGCAAAGGGCATCAATTCTAAAACATGCATAACTTTCTATCGGATTGCCAACAAGATTTAGAGCCATCTATTTCATCTTTTCCAGCAATTTCTGATTATGGAGTGATTGGCAACTGCCATACCGCCGCATTAGTCAGCCAAAGGGGATCGATCGACTGGCTTTGTTTACCCTGCTTCGATTCTTCCTCTCTATTTGCTCGCATTCTCGACCTAGAACGGGGAGGCTTTTGGTCAATTCAGCCCTCAACGACCTTTGAGAGTAGCCATCAGTATTTAGATAATACCAATGTGCTGCAAACAACCTTTACCTGCAATCAGGGAACGGTATCACTGCTAGATTTCATGGAAATCACAGACAGTCAGCATCCTCATGCACCAGGTAGAGTCATGCGCGTTCTGGAAGGACTGACTGGTACAGTTGAGATAACCTGCACTTGTGTTCCCCGTCCTCATTATGCTCAGGACATCCCTCAGATTCAGGTTTCTGGTGGTCAAGCAACATTTGATCAATTTCAAGTCAATGCTCCCATCGATTGGCAATTAGACTCGCAAGCGCAGAGCTTGACCTGTTGCATAACGCTTCAAGCCGGAGATCGCGTCGCCTTTACCCTTGCCACTCAATCTAGCCCAACGCATCATGACAATCCGCATGATGCGTTAGAGACTGCGATCGCCTTCTGGCAAAATTGGGCAGACCAATGCACCTACCAAGGACGCTATCGGGATTCTGTGGTTCGCAGTGCCTTAGCGTTGAAGTTAATGACTTACGCCCCATCGGGGGCGATTGTTGCCGCACCTACCACTTCATTGCCGGAAGAAATTGGCGGAGAACGCAATTGGGACTACCGTTACACCTGGATTCGGGATGCCTCTTTCACGCTTTATGCGCTCTTATTAGCAGGCTACTCTGATAGCAATCGCCCCTTTTTTGATTGGTTAGAGCGAACGGTTCGGGTAGAAAAGACGGGCATTCAAATTCTCTATCCCATCACTGCGGACGGGCAAACCGTTGAGCAAACGCTTGATCACCTACAGGGTTACCGAAACTCTCGTCCTGTCCGAATTGGCAATCAGGCAGTCGGGCAAGTGCAGCTCGATGTTTACGGTGAAGTATTGAGTGCGGTTCACTTTGCCTGGAAAACCGGAAAATATAACCCTGTTGACCTCTGGGATGACATTCGCCCGATGCTAGATTGGATTGTCGAACACTGGCAGGAGCCGGGAAGTGGCGTTTGGGAAGTGCGCGGTGCAAAACGGCATTTTGTCTATGGAAAAGCGATGCTCTGGGTGGCGTTAGATAGCGGGGTTGACATCGCAGAAACACTGCATTTACCGGGAGATTGCGATTCCTGGCGACAGGTGCGCGACCAAATTCGAACAGAAGTATTAGAAAAAGGTTGGAGCGAGAAGCTACAGGCGTTCAAGCAATCCTATGAAGATGAAACGCTAGATGCGGCAAATTTACTGCTGCCGATCGTGGGTTTCATTGAAGGGACAGATCCGCGCATGGTTTCCACGATCGATGCCACGATCAAACAGTTAGTTTCTAATGGCTTATGCTATCGCTATCGCAGCGCTGATGATGGGGTCAAGGGTAAAGAAGCCTCGTTTGTGCTGTGTACGTTCTGGTTGATCAATGCGCTGATTTTGGCAGACCGAATCGATGAAGCGGCGGCGTGGTTTGAGCAAATGCTGTCTCGCAGTACATCTTTAGGACTATTTGCCGAAGAACTTGATCCAAGCAGCGGTGAACATCTAGGCAACTTTCCGCAGGCTTTTTCTCACATCGGGGTGATTAATGTCGCGGTGTCGTTAGCGCATATCGGTCACACTGGCGAAGTTCAGCCTCAACATAAGGCAGCAGCGGATGCAGCCAAACGGGGTGGAGGTGGGGTAGCCGCTCAATCTGCTCAATCGTCGCGTTAAGGATTTTCTATGATTCCACTTTGGTTACAGGCGAGCTTTTGGGGATTATTAGCAGGATCAGCCTTACTACTAGGTGCAGGAATTGGCTACTACGCAAAAATTCCTCAACGTCTGATTGCTGCAGTCATGGCGTTCGGTGCAGGGGTACTGATTTCTGCTCTCGCGTTTGAATTGATGAATGAAGCGTACAAACGAGGGGGCTTTGACTCAACTGCCATTGGGTTTATCATCGGTGCGGCTGTCTATACCCTGGCAAATTGGTATCTGGCGCATCAAGGTGCACGACATCGCAAACGCTCTGGTCAGCACCAGCCCAGCGAAGAGGAAGCTAGCGGGAGTGGTTTGGCAATTGCAGTGGGTGCATTGTTAGACGGTATTCCTGAATCAATCGCGATTGGCATCAGCATGATTGAGGGCGGTACCGTGAGTTGGGTGACGGTTGCGGCTGTTTTTCTCTCCAATGTGCCTGAAGGTCTGTCGAGCGCTGCTGGAATGAAGCAGTCCGGGCGCTCCCTTCGCTATGTTTTTGGCGTTTGGGGGCTGATTGCAGTTATTTCTGGAGCCGCGTCGCTGGCGGGATATTCCCTCTTTGGTCGTTTCTCGGTTGATGTGATTGCTGCCACTATCGCGATCGCGGCTGGTGCCATCCTCGCAATGATTTCTGACACGATGATGCCCGAAGCCTTCGAGCAAGCCCACAACTTCGCTGGATTAGTTACAGTTTGCGGTTTTCTTGCTGCTTTTGTCCTGAGCAAATTGGGTGGATAAAGTAATGAAACCCATAAAGCAATAAAACCCAGGGATAGAGGCACGACAGTCAGCAAACAACATTCCAATTAAAAGTTCCAAATAGAAGTCAGAAAGAGATGTCTAAGATACCTCACTACCCTTATTTTTTCGCTCCTTTTCAGTCTCATTCCGATCGCCCTTTGTTTATATTTCTGCCAGGAATGGATGAGACTGGAAAAGAGCTGATGACGCTTCAAGTTGCTCAGTTAGAAACGGCATTTGATGTCCGTTGCTTTGTGATTCCTGCGGATACTCTCGATAGCTGGGATGTGCTTTCACAGCAATTGATTGCGTTAATACAGACTGAACTTAAGCAAATACCAAGACAGGTTTACCTTTGTGGAGAATCGTTTGGCGGATGTGTGGCTTTAAACGTTCTTACACAGGTTCCTGAACTGTTCGATCGCATCATTCTGATTAATTCAGCCTCTTCCTTTCATCGCGTCCCCTGGTTGTTTCTTGGCTCGTTTTTCCTTGCTTGGACGCCTCCGTTTTTCTACGATGTCTCCTCAGCTTTATCGTTACCGTTTCTGTCTCAACTAACCCGACTAGATTCAACGGCGCACCATGCTTTGATGAAAGCTGCTCAAGATGCCCCTAAACAGACGGCAGAGCAACGGTTGGCGTTGCTAAGACAGTTCAGAGTTGATGAAGGGAAGTTACAGAAGATCACGCAGCCAGTGCTACTGATTGGAAGTCAGGAAGATCATCTTTTGCCTTCAGTGAACGAAGCTCACCGATTAGCCAGGATATTTCCCAACGCTCAGGTCGTCATCTTGCCTCATAGTGGTCATGCCTGTTTAGTTGAATCGGATATTTTGCTGATTAGAATTCTGCAAGACGCTAGTTTTTTACTGGCTTAATGTTGGGCTTCTTGGTCAAATTCACAAGTCAGTTGATGTTTAATTTTTAAAGCTGCTCAGATTGCGTTGAAACTAAGGCACAGAAAAATGAAATTAGGATGAAATCCAGGTAGTCTCTAAGCTAGATATTTTTCTATTACCTACGTGAGGCGAGATCACCTCTAGATTCCTCTATAGTGAGCCGTATCTAATCGCGAATTTAGGAGATTATTATGGATCATCAACAGCAACAATCAGTGTTGGATGCATCAACCCATTGCGCCTATAAGTGTGAACATTGTGCTGATGCCTGTTTGGGTAATATGCCAGAGTGCACCCGTCTTTGCCGCGACTGCGCCCAAATCTGCTGGACTTCTGCCTCATTCATCAGCAGAGGCTCTCGATTTATTCCTCAGATCGTGAAGTCTTGCATTGACATTTGCGAAGCCTGCGCCTATGAGTGTGAGCAACATCAGAATGAACATTGCCAAAGCTGTGCTAAAGCCTGTCGTCAAGCTGCTACCGAGTATCGTAAAGTTGCCAACGTTGCAGCGATTGCTTAGCGCTAATTCTTACCTATAGAGCAGGAGGAGCATGGACACTATTAATGTATTTGCTGATCCGATCGCAGGTATCGGTCACGCCCTTTGGATGGCGTTCACAATGTTTTGGCAGATGTTGTGGGCATTGATCTTAGGCTTTACGCTGTCAGGCGTTATCCAGGCAGTGGTTTCAAAAGCAGAGATGGGGCGCTTATTGCCGAACGACTCACCCCGATCAGTCATCAAAGCCTGCGGGCTAGGGGCAGCTTCCTCCTCCTGCTCCTATGCAGCCGTTGCTTTGGCACGATCAATTTTTCGCAAGGGTGGCAACTTTACAGCCGCAATGGTGTTTCAGTTTGCCTCTACTAACCTAGTAATTGAGTTGGGCATTATTCTTGCTATCTTAATGGGTTGGCAGTTCACACTAGCAGAATTTGTGGGCGGATCGTTGATGATTGCTCTGCTAGTGCTGCTCTTTCGAGTTTTCTTGAAGCCAAAGTTGGTACAGAAGGCGAAACGGCAGGCAGATAAAGGACTTCAGGGCAAGATGGAAGGTCACGCTGGTATGGATATGTCCGTGACAGAAGGGTCTATCTGGCAGCGGATTTTTTCAAAGAAAGGCTTTACATCGATCAGCCATTACTTTGTGATGGATTGGGCATCCGTTTGGCAAGACATTGCGATTGGTTTACTAATTGCTGGAGCACTTGGAGCTTGGGTTCCCAGAGACTTTTGGAAAGCCTTTTTTTTATCTGATCATCCGATTCTGGCGGCAATTTGGGGTCCGATCGTGGGACCGATCGTGGCGATCGCATCATTTGTGTGTTCCGTTGGTAATGTACCATTAGCTGCTGTCTTGTGGAATGGCGGTATTAGCTTTGGCGGTGTGGTTGCCTTTATTTTCGCAGACCTGATCGTGTTGCCGATTTTAGATATTTACCGCAAATATTACGGCATCAAAATGAGTCTGTTTCTGCTGGCAACGTTTTACGCAGCGATGGCAGGAGCCGCATTTATTATCGAATTGGTATTTCAAGTTCTGCACTTAGTTCCGGCAGAGCGCAATGCCACTGTCTTAGACGCAGGTATTAGTTTTAACTACACAACTGTTCTCAACATGATCTTTTTGGTTTTAGCAGGCATTCTCGTAACCCACTTTTTCAAGACGGGTGGCCCGAAGATGCTGGATATGATGAATCATCCCAACCAAGAGACTAATCCTGGTAAACACCATCAACATAGCCATTAGTGGCGACGTAGGTTGTCATGCTGCTTTCTACATCTTTCGACTTTCTACATCTTTTGACATTGTTCAATCACCCGCATGAATGTCTTGTTCCAAACCATCAACCACAGTCTGCTGAATTGGGTTAGTCGAGCGAGCGATCTTCTGCCTGCGATCCTGTTTGCCTTCATTGTGCTGTTTCTCACCCGCTACAGCGTCAAGTTAGTCAAACGCATCATCAAAACGAGTTCAGAGCGCGCTTCATTCGGAATATGTCACTGCAATTGCTGCTGGTGCAACTGAGTTCGGTTGCGGTTTGGGTTGTTGGCATCCTCATTGCTTGTACGTTGGTCTTTCCAAGCTTAGGGCTGAGTGACATTATTGGGTTGCTGGGCTTAAGTTCGGTTGCGGTTGGTTTTGCGTTTCAGGATATTTTCAAGAATTTTCTTGCTGGCATTTTACTGCCGTTGAACGAACCCTTCCGAGTTGGCGATCAGGTGATTATCAACAACTTTGAGGGCACGGTTGAATCCATTACCATTCGCTCGACTCAAATTCGCACCTATCAGGATGAGCAGATTGTGATTCCCAATGCGATCGTCTTCACCAATCCTGTGCACGTGTTGACGCGCTATCCATCCCGTCGTACCGATTTGGCGCTTGGGCTAAGTTACGACACGCCACTGCCCAAGGCGAGACAAGTGTTATTGGGTGCAGTGGCAAACATCAAAGGCATTATGCCAAGTCCAGTCGCCGAAGTGGATGTGCTTGGCTTTGGCGAAAGTTCGATCGACTTTGTGGTGCGATACTGGACGTTGCCGCAGAAAGCGCAAGTGCGTCGCGTTCAGAGTCAGGTGGTCTTGTCTTTAAAGCAAGCCTGTGATGAAGCGGGCTTTAACATTCCGTTTCCCATTCGCACCCTTTATTTTTCAAATCAATCGTCTGATCATGGAAACTCATTAGTTTCGTTCCCACCAGAATCAAGCGATCGCCACTCCTAAAGCCATCTCTCCATATAATTCTTTATGCTGCGGCTCCCCGTACTAAAATCACCGTACAGTCAGAATTACGGGCAATTTCTTCGGGAACATTACCGTTAATAACCTGCCGTAACAAGCGATCGCGACTGGCTCCAACCATAATCACATCACTGTGATTGTGTTGAGAGTATTCAACTACGGCTTGAGATACAGAATTGGCTGAAACTGAAGCAATATTAACGGATCGATGCAAATGATGCTCCAAAAGCTGTGCAGTTTTCTCTAGTAGCGTTGTATCGGGTTTCTGCCCAGGCTGAAAGACCTGACAAAGGCTGATTTCCGGTTTTCTGCTTAATGAACTGAGGGCGGGTAGAAGCTGGATCGCTTCCTGAGCATTAGGACCACCTGCCATTGGAATTAACCAGCGATCGAAGTGAATTTCGTCGGGCAGTTTTACCAGCACGACTTCACAAGGCGCTTGACGAATCACGGTATCCACGACTTTACTAAAAACGCGACCTGGTGTTGTAGTTCCGCCTTTCCAGCCCATCAATACAAAGTCAATGTGACGGTCTTTAACGGTCTCCAGAATTGCTCCAGAAACAGTGTGGGCAACTCGGATCTGCGTATGAACTGGGATTCGCCAGGCTTGTCCTAGCAGAACTGCTTGCTGCAAAAGTTTTCGGCTGGTCTTTGTGCGGACAACTGCTTCTGATGGCACCTGATTCGGAGGCACTAACATGACCTGCAAACACTCAATTTCATACTGGCGCTCGTGAGCGATCGCCACTGCCATCTTGAGTAAGGTCGGAGTTGTTTTGGGATTACTAATCGGAATCAGTAAGCGTCCCCTTCCTGTTTGCGGACCTTGCGTCTGATAGACCAGATAGGACGGATCGGGCTTGGGTGCAGGCTGCTCTGCATTGCCGCTAAGATGTTCTGCCTCAACGCGAATAATGTCGCTACGGGTAATAATGCCAATCAATTTATGCCCGTCAGTAACGGGGAGCGCGCTCAAGCGGTAGTAGTTTAGCAGATGTAAGACATGCGCTAGCGTGTCTCTCGGTTTAGCCGTGATCGGAGCAGGAGACATGACTTGAGCCACTGTGATTTCCTGCTCCATGCGCTGCTGAGTCCATTCTGCTAGATCTTTCTGGGTTAGAATTCCGACCAATTTTCCATATTCAAGCACCGGAAAATTACGGTGAGATGATTGGGAAAACGCATGGATTGCTTCGTCTAAACTCATTTGGCTGGAAAGCGTTTCAACTTTTGCCTGCATCACTTCAGCCGCTGTAAAGCTTGTCCAGAGGCGATCGCCGTCCAGCTTCTTATCTAAATGAATCCCCTTCCATTCCAGGAGCAAATCATAGAGCGAGCCGTTTGCCAATTTATCAGCCACTAAATAAGCCACAACAGAGACAATCATCAGCGGCAGCACTAAATTAAAATCAGTCGTCATCTCAAATACAATGATGACGGCTGTAATCGGCACTCTAGCAACCGCACAAAAGAATGCTGCCATGCCCACCTGGGCGTAGGTCGTGACAGTTCCCAGTCCCAATAAGGACTGTTCCCAGGTTCCCACCAGATAGCCCAGTGCTGCACCTAATACCAAACTTGGAACCAGTAATCCTCCAGGTGCGCCTGAACCGTAAGTAAACAGGATAAGCAAAAATTGCACGACAAAGGCGATCGCGACGAGTTGCCAGTTGGCATCCCCGGTGAGCAACATCTCGCGCAAACCTGCATTGTCTCGGAAGTCTGGTAAAAAAACTAGAACAGTGCCCGTGATCAATCCAGCCGCCCCGACTCGCCAGGGCAATCCTACCTTGAGGCGGCGATAGAAATTGAGACTGGTCAAAATTCCCTGGTTGAACAGAACGCCCAAAATGCCTGCAATGATGCCTAACAGTATGTAAAACGGAATTTCTTGAGCCGAAAAGCTGGTGTTTGGCGTGATCAGGTGCAGATTGAGATCGAGGCTGTGAGAGCCATAAATGCGAGAAACCACAGCCGCGATAAACGATGCCAGAATCGCCGTGCCTAACGTGATTCCCGAAATATCTTGCAGTAACTCTTCAACCACAAATAGCACACCCGCGATCGGCGCATTAAACGCTGCTGCCAACCCCGCCCCGGCTCCTGCTGCCAGCAGTTGACGACGATGATCGGGGGAAGTGGGAACCCAACGACTTAGTTGCGCGGCAAGGGCAGCGCCAATCTGCACGGTTGGTCCCTCTCGTCCCAGCGGCATCCCAGATCCCAGCACCAGGATAGAGCCAATTAGTTTGACGATCGCAATTCTCAAATTTAGTGGCATCGGCACTCGCGCCAATACCGCTTTCACTTCAGACATGCCGCTTCCAGAGGCAGCAGGTGCGAAGCGCTCTACAATCCATCCGGAAAGGAGTCCTCCTAGCAACCCGAAAGCTGGCAGGACAATGTATATCGGAAATTCATGGGCGAGCTGTTGCCGCCAGCCCCCCAACCAAGCGACTCCTTGTCCTAATAAAACCGCTGCTAATCCAGAAACTAAGCCGATTAAACAGGCTTCTGCGATCGCTAATCGCTTGGACTGTCGTAGCTGCTGTGAAAACCAAGCTCGAATCTGTTTCCCTGAAGAGATCATTCTGATTAAGTACCGCGATTCAAAACAATTGATTGTGTCAAAACACACCTGATTGCAGCCTTGCACTCAATAATGAAAATCGCATGAAATATCTCTTACTCCATGGGTGGAGCCAAACCATGCATCAACAGAGTGGCGCTGCGATCGCGGCAACCATCTACAATGAATCATTAAAAGTGACTAACACTTACAGATAACATTCGTGATTGGCAGATGAATTATAACCGCTGGAATCCAAAAAAACCTTCAAACCAAAGCATTACCTTGTAAAAGCAAAAAACGCCACTAAACATAGACTAAAGACTAATGTAGTGATCAGAGCATGTTCAACCCGACGACTAAAGAAACCAACGATCGCGCCAATACCCAACACAATCAAGAAGGTTCTAATGTAGACAATGAGTTGCCCACCATGGTCAATCATGGGATTAGTCACAGCACTAGAAGGAGACCCTAAAGTTGTTGGATCAGGTAAAGGGCTATCCGCCAGCAGAGTGTTAAAATTTATCATGCTAATAATATGACCTCGTTAACTTTAATCCAAATATCCTGACCAGTTTCATTGCAATATATGGGCTGCTCTATCAATTACTCTTCTGAGGTTCACCCTGACTCAACTCCTGTACCGCAGTGTTGTGAATGCCAAATTCATCTCCTAATTGTGCTCCCAGTGTTCCATGTAAATATAGAACCCATTTGAGATCTTAAGAAGAGACTGCAAGCCTCTTGAGCATTAGCCTGACAAAGCAAAGATCAATTTTGGTCTTGGCATGAAATAAGGTTCGTTCAAAGTTTTTAGTCAGACTTTTACAGCGCTCCATCCAAGCATTGGAGCGTTCAATCACCCAGCGAGCAATCGCTGGAACAAATCCTGATTTTCCTTGCTCAGCCTTCTCTTGTTTCGAGGGTTTCGTCGAAAGTTCAAACTTGATTTTTGTCATGATCTGGGGATAAACCTGCTCTAACGCCAGAGTCAGATAGTCAGGATGATAGCCATGGTCGAGCAAGATAGTAATCTTCGCAATATTAACGGGCTTTGACTTGAAGTAGTCAATATTCAGCTTCAGCATTTCAAGCAATCCTGCATCATCTGTGACATTTGCTGGAGTGCAGTGGGTAAAGAAGGGAAACCCCAGCGTATCAACCGCCAGATGCCGCTTAATCCCATTAGTTGATTTGTAGAAACAATAGCCTTTTGATTCCACACCCGCATTGCAGGTGTTCTTTACAGCTTGCGAGTCAATGATGATTAACCGCGTCCATTTGGGCTTTTTTTACCTGCTGGCGCACCTGTTCATGTAGTGCTTGCATCAGAGCTTCAATCACTCCTGCGGCTCTCCACTGTTTGTAGTGCCAATAAACTGTTGAATAGGGTGGAAAGTCTTTCGGCAAATCTTCCCAATTGCAACCATTTTTCAGTTGATAGAGTATTCCATCGATAATCTCTCGTTTTGTCCAATTTGAAGGTCGCGTCCGTTTCTTAGTTGGCAATATCTTAACCAACAGGGGTTCAAGGATTTCCCATTCTTTATCACTGAGGCTGCTGGAGTAGGTCATAGCGGCTGAACTAGAGGGTTATGAGTACCTTAAGTCCTGCTTCTTAAGATGTCAAATGCGCTCTATAAAACGCCCATTACAATCACGCCCACTAACAAATAGCTCCACTGAACTTCTCTAGAATGTTTTTTGCGCCAGCGATAGCGTTGCAATCCCCGCCAAACCGTCATTCCCGCAAACACTGCTAGCAATAAAATTCCACCCAATCCATGCAGTAACATCGTTGTATTAGCATCCAAACCCCAAGCGCTCACTTTCCCAGCGGGTGGAGTTGCTAGCATTAGCTCAAAAAAGCCTGCAGCGACTGTAAAGAAAGTGACGATCGTAGCCGCTAACAGGTTGTACCAGCCAACTTCGTAAAAGCCTGTACGAACAGCAGGGATTGCCAGAAACTTGAATAAAAATTTTCCTAGGGGAAATAATGTTCCAGCAATATCAAACAAGATCGCAATAATGACCAGCCCTAACGTCAAATGAACTAACTGAGGATGAATCGGAATTGAGTAAGGTAAACCATTCGTTCCTGTTGTTAATCCTGGTATTGTTAATCCTGATAAAGGCATGAGGAATACTGCCACTATAACGCCCCCTGCCTAGTCGCTTCTACCATCGACTCTACATGTAAGCCATATACCCAAACCAATTGAGTTCCTAGCACCATTTGAAAAAGCACCAGGCAACTCAGAAAAGTTGTGGCTCCTAAATAGACAGGCGAAACTTTTAAGGGGCTTTGACGACGAATCACAAATCGCCAAGCAGTCATGGCGACCGTAAACGCTGCTAAAAACCACCCTGTGCCCGTGTGTAGACTCAGCGTTGATTGAGCTGCTTCAGAAGGCTGTGCTAAGCCTGCCTCAAACTGACCAAAAAGGACAGCCAGAAAAATAGAAATTGAGGCACTCACTAAATTCCAAAAACTCACTTCAAATAAACGATGCCTATGCGTCAAATAACCCACTACATCGCAAGTGAAAGAAAAGAACACCATTGCGATCACAAAGTGAACAACAATTGGATGAACCGGATCAGGATAAGGAAGCCCTTGACTATTGAGTGAAAAATTAAACATTAGTTCTACTTGTATGATTTTTGCAGATAGCAGCAGTCTTGATTTTTCAGAACCGTTCTAATTCTTGAATGCAATAATGAAGTTAACGTGAAAAGCACGTAACTCTATGGAGAGAGACCTAATGTTTCTCTTGATCGGTAGACGGTTGTCGTAACAATTTGTCAGACAGAGGGAGTCGGACTGTAAAAGTGCTGCCTTTCCCGATGTGACTTTGAACGTGAATATTGCCTTGGTGCGCTTGCACAATTGCCAGCGCGATCGCCAACCCTAGCCCTGAGCCTCCTGTATGACGAGAGCGATCGACCTCAACTCGGTAGAAGCGATCGAAAATGCGGCGTTGATCTACGGCAGCGATGCCAAGACCTGTGTCTTGTACCTCAATCATTGCGTAACTTTCGCTTTTTCTGAGTAACACAGTCACTTTGCCGCCCGCAGGCGTTGCTTGAATGGCATTATCAATTAAATTACTCACCAGACGATAAAGCTGTGCCTCGTTACCCAAAACCATTAAAGGTTCTGATACCTGATTTTTAGCCGTAAGCTTTACTAGAGCCGCGATGGACAGAGAAGCCAATTCTTCAACTAGATCGTTAACTAAATCGTTTAAGCAGAGAATAGTTTGTTGCAGGGCTGCTTTACGTTCTAGTTTAGTTAGCAGCAACAAATCTCGTACCAGCTTAGACAGTCGCAGGTTCTGACGTTTGAGTGTGGTTAGCAATGAACTTTCTCCCTTTAGGGAAGCAAGCGAGGTAGATTGGGTTTGCAGCAGTGCTGAATCAATTGTCGCTTGCATTGCCGCTAATGGAGTTCGTAGCTCATGAGCAGCGTCTGACGTAAATTGGCTCATTTGCTCATAGGAGCAGTAGATGGGGCGCATTGCCAATCCGGCTAGCCACCAGCTTGATATCCCCACCAAAATGAGTGCCACCGGGTAGCCTAGTAATAGAGTCCATCGTAAAGCTGCAAGATGCTGATCGAGATCTGCCAACGATCGACCTACCTGCAAATAGCCCCAGCGCTGATTTTGTGACTGAAGCGGCAAAGAGATTTGGCGAAATCGCTTTTCCGAAGTAGTGGTTAAGATCAACCAACGTGGTGAGGTAGATGCCAGCGGCAATTGATCAAGCGGCAACCCAGAAATCGCGATCGGGATGTTAGGGAGCCTCAACAGACGCAAATAATAACTAACGGGTGCTACAGTTCCAGAAATTTTCTGTCTAGTCGATGGAGATTGAGTAATGCAGGTTGCCTGATCTTGACACAATTCTAACGAAAGCTGGTGCGCCAGTTGCCGTAGTTGCCTCGGTTGTTGCACCGCCGGCTCAATACTGTCATGAAGAGCACTGGCCACTGATTCCAATCCCTGATCGATGGTTTCTCGGTAGGCATGGGCGACTACCTGATATACCCCAAATCCACACAAACCAAGGATGCAGCCCATTGCCCCGGCGTACCATCCAGCGAGTTGCAGACGGGTTTGGTGAA
>Ga0272448_1005456_pt1 | contig 14053 bp, 20 predicted proteins | sample YNPCB0191_FD_202220 | JGI IMG/M metagenome (GOLD analysis project Ga0272448, IMG submission 202220) | Hot spring sediment microbial communities from Yellowstone National Park, WY, United States - YNP-CB-019-1 | ecosystem: Environmental > Aquatic > Thermal springs > Hot (42-90C) > Sediment...
CATTAGCGAAACGCTCCATACGTTTCTGAGAGATATCGAAAGCATTAATCTTTTCAAGGTTGAAAACCTCTACCATAGCCCAAGCCTGCATTTCTCCTTGAACGCCACATCCGATCACCGCAGCAATCTTTGAGTTCCTAGGTGCTAGGCATCTAGAAGCGACCCCTGTAACGGCCCCTGTTCTAAGCGCTGTTAAATATGTTGCATCTATCAAAGCTTCCATCATACCTGTCTCAGGATTGTTAACCACTATCCAGGCGGCGGTGGTTGGATACCCTCTTTCAGGATTTCTAGGATATATTGAAATGATCTTTATCGCAAGTGCATCTGATTCTTCCAAATATGAGGGCATGAGAGATATACTACCTCCAAATTTTTCAATCATTATAGTCGAGCGTTTAGGCATCTTTACAGAACCCCTAGCATATTCAAGGAAGGCTTTCTCTACAACCTCAATAGCTTCGCGCATCGAGACTTGCTTTTCAACATCCTCCTCAGAGATTATCAGCATCTTTGATCCAAAAAATAGGCTTATGCTTTGTTTATAAAACATCTTCTAATCTTAAAAAGCTATGTGTAATAAAAAGGAAAGGAGTTTTAGGCTTTAGAAGAGGAATCCACCTTTAAGCGGGTCTTTAGGGTCGATAACTATCTGATTGAAGGCTATAATATACGCTGTAGCTGAAACCTCTGGAAGTATCCCTCGATACTTTCCGATCTTGAATTCTTTTAAGATTCTGCCTCGATGAAGTGTACTTATGGTACTCTCCGCTACGAATTCGTCGCCTAACTTTAATTCATCCTTCGCGTAAAGCGCCGCCATCCGAGCGTTCGTACACGTCCCTGCAGGTGATCTACATGATTGTTTTGGACCGAATACATTCCAGTGGCGGGTTCGGGCTTCCTTTACAGATGGTTCAGTGTAGAAGGTTACGAGATCAAGGATGTTAAGCTGAGGATAATCTGGGTGATCCATTTCATACTTTTCAGCCAGGACATTCCTTATCTTCCATCCTAGAGTGATCCATTCCTCTTTATTTTCTAGGGTGGGCGCAAGATTTATTGTTGAAGGATCTATGAAAGCGTACCAGAGACCTCCATAGGCTATATCAGCTTTAATAGTTCCGATTTCCGGGATCTCCTCCTCTATGGTTCCTGTATAGAAAGATGGAACACCCTGCATCGCAATGGATTTGGCTTCTCCATCCTCTACTAAAACTTTCGTCTTGACAAGCCCAGCAACGGTATCTAGAGTTATTTCTGTTATAGGTTTTTTTACCTCGATCATTCCAGTATTCACGAGGACGGCTGAGACGCTGTATGTGCTGTCTCCGCATGCGCTGAAGTATCCATCAGTCCAGAGATAAATGACGCCTACGTCAGCTTCAGGCACGGTAGGCTCAGTTAAGACTGCTCCTAGAAGACCTGCCGAACCCCGTGGTTCCTTAAGAAGTGCAGGTCTCAGATAATCGTAATGTTTCTGGAAGTAAGTTTGCTTCTCTTGCATTGTTGATCCTATAAGTTTAGGTATTCCCCCTATGACTACTCTTGTAGCTTCGCCCGAAGAATGGGTATCTATACATGTAATAGTTCTCTCAAACCTCAACTATATTACACCAAGAAAAAGTTTGTTTAAATAAGCTATAAACATTTTATGATCCATTTTCATACTTCCTTATTTTTCTATAGTATATTAATATAGAAAACATAGCAGGTAGATGAATGATAAAAAACTCAAAAGAGAGGTCTAGAAAAGAGAAGAAAAACCTTTGGATAACGAATACGGTTAGGGAGACAATTATAAAGATCCATGAAGTTACCCTCCAAGATTCCGCTTCAGAAGACATTGGTCTAGCTTCTAATCTCCTTTAAAACTCTTACGGTCTTTCATGCTCTACTTCTTCAGATCAAATAAAGAGATGTCTTGGTAAGTCCCATCAGGGAGTCTTCTTCGGATTGTTATAGGTAGAACGTTTTCTTCAAGCTCCTTCAAAGCGATATCGATCGGATCGGTCACTTCTTCAGGAAGCTCAACAAGTATCGGAGCGCCTAAGGATATTTGAAGCGCTCTTGCCCCCACTATCCGCGCCTTCTCGAATCGGGTCAGTTTTGGAGGGCCTATTCTAATCTCTTTTGTCAATATTGAACCATCTTTTAATATATTTGTTACATTGGAGGCATTTCGCCGCCTCCTCCTGTAGGCGGTTTTGGAGGCGACGATTTAGCTGCAGCTATGATATCATCGATCTTTAATATCATCGTAGCAGCTTCGGTAGCAGACTTTATTATTTGACTTTTAACTTGCGAAGGTTCATAAATGTTCAATTTCCACATATCTTCAATTTTACCGTTTAATGGGTCGACTCCAAACCATTTCTGTCCGTTCTCATGCTTTGATTGTAAATCCGAGATTGCATCAATGGGGTCCATACCTGCGTTTTCTGCCAGTATAGTAGGTATGGCTAGTAAAGCTTCTGAAAACGCTTCGATAGCTAATCTCTGCCTCCCTGGTAAAGATTCGGAGTATCTCTTTAATCTTCTAGCTACTTCGACCTCTGGGGCTCCCCCTCCAGCTAATATTTTCGGCTCTTCCACAACATCTTTCACTACACTTAATGCATCGTGGATCGACCTTTCCGCCTCATCTGTTATCCGTTCTGTTCCGCCTCTAATCAGAATGGATACGGCTTTAGGATTCTTACAACCTTCGACGAAAATCATTTTATCGTCACCTATCTTTCGTTCCTCTACGAGTTCACAGTGACCAAGGTCGCTTTCTGAAAGATCGTCAAGGCTTGTAGCTACCTTACCGCCCGTAGCTTTAGCAAGAGCCTCAATGTCGCTCTTCTTGAGCCTTCGGGCAGCCATGATTCCATATCTTGCTAGGAAGTGTTGAGCCATGTCGTCTATACCTTTCTGACAAAACAGAACATTAGCCCCCGTCTTTTTTACCTTCTCCACCATACTACGGAGCATCTCCTCTTCTTGGTCTAGGTAAGCCTGCATCTCATCAGGACTTTCGATGTGTATCTTTGAATCAAACTCGGTCTTCTCTATCTCCATCGAAGTGTTTAAAATCGCGATTTTCGAATTCTTAACCATTTTCGGCATATCTGCATGAACTACTTCTTTATCGATTACCAATCCCTTAACAAGTTTTGTATTTAGGAGAGACCCACCTGTCTTTTTCTCGATTTTAACCATATCGAGATCTACTTTATATTTACTCCCCTCTTTTTCAGCTACTTGTAGTATTGCATCCACTACAAGATCGGAGAGATAGTCAGATACGCCTGCCGTAATTTTGCTTGCCATGGATGTCTTTGCTATCTTTCTGAGAATTTCCCTATTGTCAGGGTCAACCTTGACTGCGATCTCTTCAACATATTTTAAAGCAAGGTCTTTAGCCTCTTTATAACCGTCGATGATGATTGCTGGATGGATCTTTTTATCTATTAACTCCTCCGCTTTTGATAGGAGTTCTCCTGCGAGGATCACTGCACTCGTCGTACCATCTCCTACTTCGTTATCCTGTGTTTTAGCTACCTCAACCATCATTTTGGCTGCTGGATGCTGCACATCCATCTCTTTCAGCATGGTTGCACCATCATTCGTAATAGTTACGTCTCCAAAGGAATCGACAAGCATCTTATCCATACCTTTCGGACCGAGCGATGTCTTCAAAATTTCATAGATTGCTTTTGCAGCCATTATATTTACGCTTCTAGCCTCACTCCCTCGGCTGCGTTCAGTGTCCTTCTTAAGGATTAGGATCGGCTGACCTGAAAGCTCAGATGCACTCATTTCTAGAACATCACCTCGAAACTATAGACGAAACCAGACAATCCTCTTATAAAAATTTTCTTTTTATTTTATTATATTAGTTAAATACTCCCAATAAAAAATATACTTAACCTCAGCTCAGAATCTTGTGAAAAGTTTTATTTCATCCCACATTTTTTCGACTAGTATGGAATCGAAAACTCATAAACTTGCAAAACCTAGCCTTCTAGGTAAGCCCCTTTCGATTATTGAAGGAGTTGAGGCGGTTGTCGAACTTCAAGCATCTGATGAGATGAAAGTCGACGAGTATGGACTGGTCCATGGAGGCTTCACCTTCGGATTAGCAGATTACGCTGCAATGCTCGCTGTTAACCACCCCTTCGTTGTTCTAGGGGAGTCTCATACCCGTTTTTTAGCTCCTGTACGAGTAGGAGAACTCATGAAGGCTTTTGCTCGAGTTGCTAAAACAGAGGGGAGAAGGGTCGTCGTTTCAGTCGACGTCTACGCTAACGATAAATGTGTTCTAAAAGGTGATATGATTTGTTTTAAATTAGAAAGACATGTACTCTCAAAATAGTTCTTTATGTGTAACTAAAGCTAAGTTTTAAATATTCGAATATAACGCAATATACGGAAACAGGTGAAAAAATGACAATCGTGATAGATTCCAGCAAACAAGGTCTGGAGAAAATCCTAAGAGATTACCAGATAGAGTCGCTAAAAGTAGTTTGGGAGAATGCCAGTAGGGGCGTAACTTCTAGGGAGGTTTACGCCAAGGTAAATAAGGCTCTAGAAAATTTGAAGACGATTTCACGGGCTTCTATAATCAACTTTCTAAACGATATGTGCGATGAAGGAGTTCTCGCATACGAGGAAGAAACTTGCAAAGGTGGAATGAGGCGGAAATACTTTCCTAAACTAGACGAAGAGGGCTTCAAAAAATATGTTGCCAAAACAGTATTCCAAAGTCTGCTAAAAGACTTTACAGAACAAACATTAGAAGCATTAGGAGAAGTACTCTCTGAAAATCAGAATATGGCGGCTAAACTTCAGAAATATATAAAGTAGAATCAGAATCGATTAGTTAAATATCCTCTAATTTTTACTACACAAAGATTTTTAAACTAAACAATTTAATATTGAGATTTTTCTTTGAATAAGAGGGGTATATCTAAGGGATAAATCTTGAGCTTGCGTAGAGCAATTGTTGTGAGAGTTTATGACTCGACAACATTAATCATACGACCGAATACTGCCATAAAGCTCTATGGAATAGATCCTTTAAAGAAAGGGAGTAGGATCGAAGAGAAGGTTAGATTAAGGCTCGAGGAGCTGACGCTTGGCAAGAAAATCGAGTTTCAGACGATTGAATGGGATCGCCTAGGCAGAAGTATAGCGATCGTTAAAGTTGACGGTTTTAATCTTAATGAATATTTGAAAAGTTTTATCAAAGACCAAACAATCTAGAGCACGGCTTTCTTGAAATATTTCAGAAAAGTTAATATATTGTGTGTTAGGCTCTCACTGAAGATCAGAAATGGTGATGAAGCAGGCTACTGTGGTCGAGATACTTGATGCGATATCTTTTAGACTAAGAACAGATGCTATTATCGTTTTGGACGGAGTGATGCCTCCAGCTAAGGGATCAGAGGCGGAAAGAAAAGCCAGAGAAAAACTTGCAGAACTTGTTCTTAAAAAGAAGGTCTCTTATGAGACTACAGAGTTTGACGAGTTCGGCAGAACCAAAGCTAAGGTCCAGATCGATGGGGTAGATGTCAATAAAAATATGGTGGATTATTTGAAAAGTTTATAATTTTTTTCGTTTTTATCCTTTTTCTCAAAACAGAATATTATGCGTTTTTGATAATTTTTTATTGAAACTTTTAAATCTTCTTAACCCCGTTCTTATAATGATCTAAATGTCTATCGCATTTCATGGAGCCCGTTACTGTTGGATGGATGGAGATGTTGTGGAGACTGAGAAGGCCCTAGTCTCGGCTATGGAGCCAATCTACTTAGGCATCTTCGAAGGTATAAAAGCATACGTCAGTAAAAATATATTATTTAAAGGGAAACTCAATATTTTCCAGTGGAAGCCTCACATAGACAGACTTTGGAGGAGCGCGGCTGTAAACGGATTAGAGATACCATATACTAAAGACGAACTTCTTGAAGCTACTAAAAAAACTATAAAAATGAACGAATTCGACACTAATGTCTATATTCAGCCAAGAGTCTGGCCTAGGGCTGGAGAGGAAGATAAGGTTCATGTAGTTATTCCGGTATGGAAATTTAATACTATTTTAGGCAAAGGTAATCCCGAGTTTGGAAAGCTTCGCCGGTTCATGGTCAGCAGTTGGAGGAGGGTTTCAAGCGACGCTCTTCCCCCTCAAGCAAAGTCTTGGGCTAACTACCAAAACTCATCTTTAGCTACAAAGGAGGCTAAAAGGTGCGGGTATGATGGGGCACTATTCTTAGACAGCAGAGGCTTCGTTTCAGAGGGAACTGGGGCCTGTTTAATGACTGTGCGGAATGGTAAAGTTATCACGCCACCTATCTCTGCTTCGATTCTGGAATCCGTTACAAGGAATACCTTCTTAGAGTTCATACCTGAAGATCTTAAGATACCTGTAGAAGTAAGAGACTTGACGCGTGTCGAGCTATATGCTTCAGATGAGGCGTTCTTATGTGGGACCGGAGGCGAGGTTACACCTATTACAAGTGTAGATGACATTAAATTAGGAGACGAGTATCCTGGTCCTATAACAAAGAAAATAGCGGACTACTATTCTGATCTATTAGCAGGGAACGTTAAAAAGAGAGCTTCATGGCTTACATCCGTTTAACCCATTTCTTTTTAATCTTTAAAGATTCATTTCTATTTCTATGTTACAAGTCTTTCGAGCGTTTTAGCTTGAGCTACAGCAATTGATATGAAATCTTTAACGGTTTGGGGCGTGATATATCCTGATAAGATAGATACTTTCCTAGCATTTTCGTTAGCTAACATAATTAGTATAGGGCTAGTTTCTCGGGTTAGATAGATAGACGCGATAGCAACATTATATGCTTCGAAGACAGCTTTTTTCAGGTCTTCCCTATATGTATCTATGGAGTAAATTAGCTCATCTTTCAATATAACCCTCCCCCTATCGTACGCTACTTTTATAGAGAGTCCCATCTCTGAGGCTTTTATCCCTAAACGTGTAAGTATGTCTGCTAAATCTTCAGATATCTTTTCACCCGCAGATACTACCTTCGTATCCTGATTCACCCAAATATTCCCACCTTCGATCCTTGTCTTTATTCCTAGGGCACCAAATTTCCCGATTATAGGTCCCGGAGAGAGCCCAGTATTCCCTGCGGGTATTATCAAATCGTTTAATGCTACATCACCTGGCTTTGCGAATACTTTGACCCTGTTTCGATTAAGCTCACTGGCTATCTTGAATGGGTTCCCATTAGAGAATATGAAGATCGTTGAACCTTTGATTTGGGACAAGAATTGATCTGTGTTTTCGAAACCTGCTTTCTCCATTGCTATCTTCATAAGAGTATTTTTGATGCATTTTATAGTTGTTTTTCCCTTCAACTGCCTCCTTAATCCTTGAAGCATTACGCTTTCCATTTTGAATAAATCTGCAGCGAAGACTACATCATACTCCTTAAGGAGCTTAATCGCCATATCTACAGTGTTTTGTTTCTCCATGCTTTTAGTCATCCTTCCGCCTCCCTCAAATAAGCTTTACAGCTTCTCCCATAGTCAATTTTATATAAACAGATTTAATATTCCCTGCGCCCCTTTTCAATGTTCGAGTTAGATTAGACAATACTGACTCAATATTTTCAGCGATCTCTTCATCTTTCATGCTCTCTATACCGACTAGACATTGAATAAGAGGCCTATCCCGACTTCTCAACACCACAACTTTTTTCTCCCTTTCCAAAATCTCATCAATTGGTGCTTGAGATGGGATCGGAACAGGCATTTTTCCCTTTGGTCCAAGAAATGGACCAACGACTCGGCTTACAGTTGGCATGAGAGGGGCTTCGGATATGAATATCTCATATTCCTTCAATCTTTTTTTAACTTCCTTCTTATCCTTTGACAGAGCTTCTAATTCAGGCGGCTCTATCACCCCGTCGACACCAGCTCTTCTGGCTCTTAATGCAAGGTCACCTGAAGCAAAAATAAGAACACTCCGTTTTCCAAAACTTTTAGGGAGTTCAACTCGGAGATTTATCCTGTTTTCAGGCCTCTTCATGTCGACTTCTCGAAGATTTATTATGAGCTCTACAGACTGGTTAAAATTCCTTTTCTTCAATTTTTCTCGAGCCTTTGAAAGAGCGTCAAGAATCTGTTTTCGAGATGTCGACATTTCCTAAACCCCTTTCTCCTCGATAACGATGAAATATAAAATTTTAGGATAATTTGGATAAGGCTTCATCATACACACCTGATTTTATTAATTTCTGAAAATCTTTAGCGGGTTTCCCTTCGACAGTGACTCCCATGCTTACGAGGGTTCCCAAAATCTCGTTGATAGCCGCTTTATACGATGCTGCAAGCATTCCTTCCTTTTTTTTCTTGGCGATCTCGATTAATTGCTCGAAGTTTAGGTTCCCTACAAAGTTCGTGTTAGGAGTTGCAGAACCCTTTTGTATGCCGAGGACTTGTGTGACGAGAGCATAGGTCGATAGCATCCCAACTTTAACTTCAAATTCTTTAGTGTCCGTGTCTACTATCACTTCTACGGGGACTTTTGTTCCTTTATATGAGGCAGTAAGCTCATTTATCTTATTGACAACACCCATTATGTTAACCCCAAGCGGACCAATAGCAGGACCTATTGGTGGGCCTCCTGTAGCTTCTCCTCCGCCAACTATGAAATTGAAGTTTTTCTTAACCACGAGACTACTCTCCTTTTTTCAATTCCCGGACGTAATCTGCATTTACTGTGATTGGAAGAGTAAAAGCAGCCTCTAAAATTTCTATAGTTATCTCATTCTTAGATTCATCCACTCTGATCACTTTAGCCTGCATTCCTTTAAATGGTCCTGCGATGACCTCAACCTCAGTTCCAACTTGAAGGCTCGTAATAACTGGTTTCGTCTCTAGGTATTTGTCTATCTCCGAGATGTCGACTACTCCCTGAACTCGCTCTCTTGTATGTTTGATCCCCCTTATCAAGTCGTCAACATTGTGAGGGGTATATGCTTCTATTATTATATAGCCTCTCAACTCGTACGGTGCTAAGATAGCTTTTACAGGTATTTTCTCTACCTTAGCTCTATCTGCGAGCATCTGAGCTACATTACGCTCTTGGCCTACGGTAATTTTCACCGCATAGAGGGATGTCTTAACTTTCTCTTCGGACAATAAACACACGTCCGGTGTTAACGTAAAAGAAAACTGACAAACATATTAATATTTCTAAGAATCTTAAAGATAGCTTTTTCTGAGAATTGATCTTTTCATTATTTGATTAATCCTGAAAAAGCTAGATAGTTCAGTTTAGCCAAATTGTTTACGGAATATTTTCACTTTTAGGTTTCTCAAAAAGTGTAATCCCTCGATTTGAGAAAGTTTTTTCATTCTCAGCATCGTCTTTTCTAATCCTTAAATTTAAAATTCCACAATCCCGCCCAATAGTAGATGCCCCCGCCAAGTGCATAATCTGTAGGCATAAATAAAATGGTACACGTGCTTTCTAAGCCATTATAACTGAATTAGTTATCATCATGTCAGCTATGCCATATAATGGCTCGGCTACAATATTTGAGGTTGCAGGGGCTATTACGAAAAATCGAAACTCGCCTAATCGTAGTCTACCCGCAAAGAAGTGGGAGTTAGAGTTTATTTCAATCCAGACTTTAAAAGATAATTTAAGTTAATCAAAAAGATTGTAATATCTTAGCACTTTTTCCGCCGCTTTTGACAGGTAGACTTCAATATAGATAGTGAGAACGATATCTCTTTCTAACCTTTTCCATTGTTTCAAACAGCTTATTTCCGGCTCCCATGATATCCCCTGCAACCCTCTGACCCAGTTTTCTCACTTTTTGCTCATCATCTCCAAGATTCTATCTTCAGGTGTCATTTGCAAATATATCTAAAATACGCTAAATTATCGTGTACTGTTGACAAGATCTGGCTTAAAAAGGATCTATTATTAAATATATTTAGATGCCTTGTCCTTGAAGGACTACGGAGATGATTCTGATAAGATATCCCACTCCCCCAAGGATGACTGTTCCGAAGAAGCATATCTTTGCACTAAGCCAGAATGTTTTCCAGTCTGGCTTAGAGATTGTTTTTAATAGTCTAGCCACCGAGCTGAAGAAACTTGGTATTTTCATGCTGTAAGTGAATGTCTGAAGGTAAGTTAAATTGTTTACTATTCAGAGATAAGTTTCTCTGAGAACCATCCTGGATCGAACTTCTGAAGATCATCGTATCTTTGACCTGTACCTACATAGATTATGGGTTTTCCTGTTACAAAGGGGATGCTTAGGCTTGAGCCTCCCTTGACATCAGCATCCACCTTCGTTAATATAGACGCGTCGAATCCGAGGTCTTTATTGAAGGCCTCAGCCTGTTGGACAGCATCATTCCCAATTAAAGCGTCAACAACCATAATAGTCAGCTCAGGTTGAATAACCCTTTTGATTTTCCTAAGCTCATCCATTAGGTTCCTATTCGTCTGCATCCTCCCTGCGGTGTCAACTAAAACAACATCAACTCCTCGGGCCTCAGCATGTTTGACAGCATCGTAGGCTACCGCAGCTGGATCAGCTCCATATTTGTGTTTAATAACCTTCACTCCTAGCCTTTTCGCATGTTCCTCGATCTGTTCAATAGCTCCTGCCCTATAGGTATCTGATGACGCCAGCACTACTCCGAAACCGTTCTTCAACAGGAGCCACGCAACCTTGGCTATAGTTGTCGTTTTTCCAGTCCCGTTTATTCCGACAAACATTATGACCAATGGCTTCCTTAAAGTCTTGTGAAGGGCTGCAAGTTTGAGAATGTCAATATCTTTCTCAGTCGTCATTACAGACTTTATAGATTCTTTAAGAGTATCGCGTACAAGAGAGATTTTATTTTCAAATCGCGGATGAGGCTTGTTTATCAGATTCTCCTTTATTTTTTCGCAAATTTTCTCTGCAACATTTATGGCAACGTCATTCGCTACTAATTGAAGCTCGAACTCGTCTAAGATCGATTCTAAATCTTTTGAACTGATTTCACTATTTAATATTTTCTCAACTATATTTTTTATACCTTGTTTAAGCCTCTCAAACACTCAGGGCTTCTCCTTTCAACTCCTTTCCAAGTTTATTTATTCCTTCTTGGTGAACCTGCATTTGTAGAGTTATTTGCTCAAGTTGCTGCTGGATCGCTTGAAACGATTTCTCAACTTCTTTCAACCTCTCTGTAATATTTTCAATGGCTTTATCTATGTCCATGTCTACTGAAACACTTGCACCTATTCCTACTATTACTTTATTGAGAGCCCCCAACTTGGCATTTACAAAGGTGTTCCCACCTATTGGAACTAGTATGTTGACTCCAGACTGTGTTTCTTTCAAGGAGCGTAGAGAGGATTCGGCTATTTGGAGCTCCGAGAACGTAGACTGTACGAGTTCATACCTTTGTTGAAGAAGTTGAGCTGTCCCTTGCATGAGCTGGTATTCTAGAATTAGCCTCCTCAACTGTTCTTCTCTTTTTGGGGTGGCCATTTTTAATCACCAGGTTCGGACACTTCTTCTATGCCAAAAATTCTTATATCAAACCTTTTAGCCTTATGCCGGCTCCCAATATCTGCGTATATTTTTTCCAATGCATGTTCTTTTTTTTCTGCATCGATTATTTTAGTGAACTTGATAGGTTCGAGGAGGTTTGATTTTTTGATCTCCCCGCTTATCTTAAACTTCTTAGCCCTAGACATAGCTAATCCTCCTCACCTATTTCCTCCGCCACAGCGAGTGATACTTTGACTACTCCCTCTTCATCTTTTGAGACTTTAACCCTAATCCTGCGTGGAGGTTTTTCGATTCCTCTTCTCCAAATCAACTCATTCACTTTAGGGTCGATTATTATCGACTCAGGCTTCATGTGCCTCTGAACAAAAGCCTTCAATATTGAGATCGCTTTCTCGGCTCTCCTATATTTTGGGGCTATCCAAGCCCTTTCAAGTGGGACAGTGTATACTCGTTCCAGGTCTCCTGCCTTTGACATCTCTAAAGCCTTAGCTTTTTCGATCTCCAATTTTTTCTACTCGTGGGACTAAATCTCACTTTTCCCTTAGTTCGAGCTATTACCCATGAAGGAACGCTCCTCTTCTGTTTACCTGCCTTTGCAAGTAGAAGTTTAAAAGCATGAGTTTTATGCCTAGCCATCTCATCTTCTCCTTATCCTAATTTCTCTTTGATCTTCACTTGCTTGAATTTGAATAAGCAGTTTTTTAAGAACTTCATCAGTTATCGGAACACGTAGTCTACCTGTTTGAACTATCTGAATCAATTGTAACTCCAATTGTTCAGCGAATTCTGGCCTAACCATCTTAATATTCGTAAGTCTCTGCCTAGCCTCGGGTGTGAGTATCTTTCTTAACAGAGTCTGCTTTTGAATCTCAGCCTCTTGCTTAGCGGCTCGTAAAGCCTCTTGCTGCTCCTGCTGTGCTTGGAGTTCAAGGAGGCGTCTCTCCCTAAGCTTTTTAAGCTCATCATCCGAAGCCATTTTAATCACTTAATACATCTTTAATTGAGGTATATCTCTTTCAAGTTCGTGCATTATCTGAGCCGACATCGCATCGAGTAGGCTGCGACCTTTAGAACTAATAACTCTACCTTTCCCCTCTACTTTTATCACTAGGCCTGCAGCCTCCAATTGCTGAGCTATATGTCTAATAATGGCTCCGCCTGCCTTACGGAAATGGGCTGGAGCACACCCTTTACGTTTTCGACCACCGTACAGCTTTCTTAGTCTAGAGACTCCTAACGGTCCTCGAATGTAAAGTTTTCTAAGCAATGAGGCGCTTCTAACATACCACCAGTCCGGATCTTGTGGAGCCCTCTCTACGTGAACCCCTGTTTTGGAATAGATAGCCCAACCTGGGGGCGAGACCTCTCGGATATTCTTCTTGATGTATTCTGAGAGCCTTTTTAAGAGCTCCTCGGCAGGCACATCATATACTGTTGGCATCTCTTAATCCATTCCCTACATTATAGGAATTGGCAAGGGTTCTTACATATATATCTAATTGTCCCTCGCTAGTTCAGCAGTGTAACCTCAACGAGAAGATAAAAATGTTTTCACTATACGCGTTGATTAGAAACAGCTTCACAAGTTTTATTCGCCATTAGAAATTAACTTCAATTAAAACATGGCTTTGGTTAAATACTCCTATATAATTTTTCTTATGAAAAGTTTTTTGGGGTTAATTACGGATTAGAGAAAACTTTTGAAATAGATTGTTTAAAATTAAAGACTTCTATATAACCCAGAAAAAAGTTATTGTGTAGCCTAAACTAAAGAGAATTAGTTAGGTTTTCAGCTTCATTTTATTTAGGGTTTCACTGCATCCTGTTTGTAGAAACTGGGTGTCTGAACCTATTCCTACAAACCTGAAACCTTTCTCTATTAATTCATTTAGATGCTCTATGTTTCGACCAAAGGCTATGCCAGGTGCTACGTCCAAAGCTTTACATGTTTCTAGAACCTTCTCCTCCGCCTTAACCACCTCCGGATGGTAAGGTTGACCTCTATACCCCATAGACATTGATAGGTCCATTGGTCCAATAAAAGTAGCATCAATTCCTTCAACAGTTAAAATATCCTCGATATTATCCACTGCTTTTTTGGTCTCGATCTGTACGATAACAAGAATTTCGCTGTTAACTGTTTTAATATACTCCTCAGTAGTTATTCCCCAAGCTGAAGCTGCTCTTCCAGGTGCACAGCCTCTCAAACCTTCGGGCGGGTATATACAGTAGATCACAGCATTCTTAGCCTCTTCTTTCGAGTTGATCCATGGGATAACAACCCCAAAAGCCCCTGTATCTAAGGCTTGCTTGATCGCATTAATATCGTTCCAGACTACTCTTACAAGAGGGAGAGCTCCTAAACCGCTAACCGAGTGGACTAGTCTATCGACTGTTTCGAAGCTCGGAGGACCATGCTCTGTATCGTAGAGTATCCAGTCCAATCCAGATTTTGCTAGAATCCTTGAAACATCTTCATTTAGAATAGATATCCAAGAACCTA
>Ga0272448_1005457_pt1 | contig 14051 bp, 8 predicted proteins | sample YNPCB0191_FD_202220 | JGI IMG/M metagenome (GOLD analysis project Ga0272448, IMG submission 202220) | Hot spring sediment microbial communities from Yellowstone National Park, WY, United States - YNP-CB-019-1 | ecosystem: Environmental > Aquatic > Thermal springs > Hot (42-90C) > Sediment...
TATTCGACCCGATGCTATCATAATACTTTGTGAGCGGTTCCCTCAAAGCCTTAGTCGCCAGATTGCGTATGACTCTTAGCTCGCGTTGCTTTACCTCGCCAAGCAGTCCGCGTTCCTTGCTCCCGATTAGGACTAAGACCGTAATCCATCAACTTTCTGAGTTTTTAAATTTAAAAAGGATTCCACCTTAGCTTCTGTCAATTTTTGATTTATTAATTTTAGCATATTAACTTTTGTCGGAGTGCTTCTTCTATCAACCTAATCGCTTGTCCTTAATAAGACTTAGGCAGGTAGGCAACCGCAAAGGGAGTGGGCGTTCGTCCCGAAGCATTGCAGGAGCCTACCAAGTAAATATTAATAAAATTAAGCCTCATTAAATGTGATATCCAATTTTATATTAGATAAAGGACAAAACATAAAATGGGATGAAAGACATTGAGCAGCGCAAGGGAAGCCGCGCTCCAGGACCGCATCGTGGACATAATCGGGTCCCTGGCATCCAAATACAAGTTCAACGGACTGGAGTTCTCGAAAGCAGACACCGATTCTCAATATAATCCTCTATTAATAAACGAAAAGGGAAAGAAGAGAAATGATAAGTATAAAATGAGGAAGCTGGTGTGTCCTGGTGCCGGGACTGGATAAATTAATCAGAGCTATGAAGGTAGGGGAGCCGCGGTCCTGCACCTTCCAGTTCACCTCAAAGCCTCCGCTTCCGGAGCGTGGCTGGTCAGCGGCGAGCCTACCCGCAGCCGCAGTCCCCGTGTGGCTCATCAAGGCTCCCGGCGCCCGCGTATCGGAGATCAGGCAAATGGCATCAGGGATAGCCGCAGAGGCGTACGTGCTGCTCGCAGACATGGGCGATACAAGCGCCGCGATCCTCAAAGCCCGCAAGGGAGGGGGGCCCTCACAGCCACTTATCGTGCCCCTGCAGAAGCCGGAAGACTTCGACAAGCTGGCATCTGTTCTGGGAAAGCTGAACCTTTCGAGCAACGCCCTGATGGCCCGCCTGGAGCTCGCCAGAGCGATAGAGGAGCTCTCCTCTGGCGTGGAGCGCGAGTTCACCAACCGCGGCCTCTTCTCGAGCTATTTCTTGAAGGAGCGCCTCGCCGGAGCACTGAAGGAGCGCAGCGGGCGATCGATACAGTCAGAGGCATACGCGCTCTGGGCGCGCCTCTCAAGCATAAACGGAGGCATATTCCCAGCGGAGGCCAAGTCTGTGCCGCAGGTACTCAAGGCACTCGGCTTCTCCCCGGCCCTGCTGACCCCTGCCAACAGCCAGCACCACGCTGAGTACGCCCTCATGGTGCTGGGGGCGACCGCGTCCGCGCGCGCCTGCTGTATAGTTGCTGACGCGATTTCGCTTGACGTGAGGACCGGCAGTGCCCCGTCTCCGAGCTACCAGGCGGTGGACAGCCTCAGGCACTTCGACTGGGCGATCCTGACGAATGGGAGGCTGTGGAGGCTCTACTCATCGAGGGTTGCCTCCTCCAGCACGAACTACTTCGAGCTCGACATGGCGGGAGTCGTGGACCCAGGCGACGCTAGGCTGAGGTACTTTGCCGCCCTCTTCTCCGCCGCCGCACTGGAGGTCAGGGAGGACGGCATCACGGACCTCGATGCGGTCTACGAGGGCGGGGTGAGGCAGGCTAAGGAGGTTGAGGAGGACCTAAGGTCGAAGGTATTCGAGGGTCAGCTCTTCCTCAACCTGGTGAGGGCAGTCCTCGGCTTTGAGGAGGGTGCCATTTACGGGAAGGAGGAGCTCTCCTCCGCGAAGGAGAGGGCGCTGAAGATCCTCTACCGGGTTCTCTTCCTCCTCTATGCCGAGTCGCGTGGCCTCCTCCCGATGGAGAACGAGAAGTATGCCGAGCGTTCTATGGAGGCGCTCAGGGGGCGGCTAGATTCGCTCGAGAAGGTGCCGGACGGGACCGAGGCATGGGAGGCCCTCATGACCCTCTTCAGGATGATAAGGGAGGGAGACCCAGAGGCAAACCTGCCAGAGTATGACGGAGAGCTCTTCGCATTTGATCCAGAGATAGATTCTGACGGCAAGGAATCAGAATCAAAATCAATATCAGAATCAGAATTGGAATTGGAATCGAAACCGGGGGCAGAAGTGGGCGCGGCCGCGAGTAGGAGAATCGGTGCGAGGGCGAAGAAGAAGAACAGGTTTCTCGTCCCCGCCCTAAGGGACCTTACCACCTCAGGCGGGCGCGGGATAGACTACCAGAACCTCGGCGTCAGGCACCTCGGCTCCCTCTACGAAGCCCTCCTCGAGTACGAGGTGAGGCAGGCCGAGAAGGACCTGATAGTCTACGAGGGGCAGATCCTGGAAGCCTCTTTCCTGAAGGATGTGAAAGCCAAGCCGGAGTCATACATAGCGAAGGGGCAGATCTACCTGACCTCCGGGGGGCTAGCCAGGAAAGGGACCGGCAGCTACTACACCCCGGACGAGATCGTTAGGTTCCTGGTCTCGAAGGGGCTCGAGCCTCACCTGAAGGAGCGGGAGAGGAAGTTCTTGGAGATAATGGAGAGGATAAGGGCGCTACGGGGGGCTTTAAGGGAGACGGAGAGGGGAGGTACCGCAGCGAGCCCAGATGAGCGGGAGCTCGGGCGCCTCGAGAGAGAGTCCGTGGAGGTCCTCCTCGGGCTGAAAGTAGTTGATCCGTCGATGGGGAGCGGGCACTTCCTGGTCGCCGCAGTCAACACCATAACGAACTGGATCATAAAACTCCTGAAGGAGAACCCTGACGCCCCGTTGGCTCAGGAGATAGAACGGGACAGGGAGACGATCCTGAGTGCGCAGAAGGCCAAGGGAATATTGCTGAAGAAGGAGCTGCTGACGGATACGGTCATACTGAAGAGGATAGTGATGAAGCGGTGCATCTACGGGGTGGACATAAACCCGCTCGCGGTGGAGCTGGCGAAGCTCTCCCTCTGGCTCGACTCGTTCACGATAGGCACTCCGCTGACTTTCCTCGACCACCACATGAGGTGTGGAGACAGCCTGATGGGGCTGTGGAAGGAAGATCTGAAGGATCGGGCCCTGCAGTCCGTCCTTCAGAGGTGGGAGAGGGAGCAGGCGGAAGCGGGTGAAAAATTGTTGGAAAGGGTGAGCCTGTCCGCGGACCTGACGCTCGAGGAGAGGAAGCGCGGGGAGGAGACCTATGAGGAGCTGAGGAGGGCAACGGAGGCGCAGAGGGTACTGCTGGACAGGGACGTAGGGGTCACCCTCAACCCGGACCTTATGAGGAAGGTGACCCCGAACCTCCAGCTCATAGAGGAGGAGCTGAGGAAGCCCCCCGAGAAGAGGGACAAGTTCTGGAAGGACGTCGAGGAGGCCGTATCACTCGCCAGGAATTTCAGGGCATTCCATTGGGAGTTCGAGTTCCCCGACGCATTCGTCGGAGATGCGGGAAGGGGGAAGGCAAGTGCGGGAGCTATGGTCGCAACAGGAACAGGAGCTGGTGGAGGAGCAAAAGTAAAAGCAGTAGCAGCTGCTGGCAAGAGCGCATCCGCAGGCGCAGGAGAGTCTGCGGCGCCAAGGGTGTGGGGGTTCGACCTCGTGGTGATGAATCCGCCCTGGGAGGCGGTGAAGCCGGATGACGACGACTTCTTCTCAGTCATCTACCCTGGCTTCAGGAAGATCACAAGCAAGCCGGAGAAGCGGAAGGTAATGGATAGGCTGTTGCAGAGCCCAGAGGTGAGGAGGGAGTACGAGCAGTACCAGGAGAGGATCGAGAAGAAGCTCAGGTTCTACAAGTCTGGGGAGTACACCAGGAGGGGATCCGGTGACACGAACCTGTGGAAGCTCTTCCTCGAGAGGGGCATGAGACTACTGGCTCCAGGCGGGACCATCTCGGTAGTGCTGCCGTCTGGGATAATAACCGATGAAGGGGCGAAGGAGCTCAGGGAGGAGCTGCTCTTCAGAGGCAGGCTGAGAGCCCTCTACGAGCTCGAGAACAAGAACGGGATATTCCCCGATGTACATAGGAGTTACAAGTTCGCCCTACTCGTCTGGGACCGAGGTGGAACGACCGAAGAGTTCCCTGCAGCTTTCTACCTTCATGACCTGGCAGCCTTGGAGGGGAAGGCAGGCGAGAAGGAGGCGAAGAAGTTTCTCACCCTTCCAGCGAGGCTTGTGAAGAAGATCTCACCCGATTCACTCTCGATTCCCGAGCCGAGGGACGCCGAGTGCCTTGCCGCGCTCGAGAAGCTTTACGAAAACCCCTTACTGGGAGACGAGTCAAAGGGGTGGAGTGTGCAGCTCATTAGGGAGTTGGACAGAACTGGTGACAGCGACCTCTTCAGGCGGGACGGGAAGGGGTGGCCTCTGGTCGAGGGGAAACACTTCCACCAGTTTATTCCTGACTACGAAAGGATCGAGTTCACAGTGGACCCACAAGAAGGGCTGGAGAGGACGGGCGGCTGCAGGGCGTACAAAGGAATAAACGAGAAGGTGCACAACCTGCCAAGACTCGTGTTCAGAGGAGTTGCGAGGGGCACAGATGTGAGGAGCATGATAGCCTGCATAATGCCGCCCAGGGTCTTTTTCCCTAATAACGCTATAATCGTACATCCTCTAATGGCGGGCAAAATGCCAGAAGGAGCCGAGTATTATCGCCTCATCGCTTACCTCTGCGGGGTGATGAACTCATTCGCCTTCGACTTCGCGGTTAGGCAAAGGGTCTCGGCGAACCTCAACTTCTTCTTCATTTACCAGAATCCCGTCCCACCCTACGATACCTCAGAGATCGTTGACGAGATCGTGCGAATCTCGGCGGCCCTCTCCTTCAGGGACGACCGTTACGAGGAGGCCGCTAAAGCGCTAGGGACCCAGCCGAGGCAGATCTCGGTCGCCGAGATGGTCGACCTGCTGGCCAGGCTCAACGCGCTCGCCGCACTCCACTACGGACTCAGTAAGAGGGAATACCAGGTTATCGCCAACTCCTTTGAAGGCTTCGAGGAGGACCCCGCGCTACTCGAGATGCGCATGCCCGCAGCATCTGATCCGAAGGGAGGGTTCGCCTGGACGGACATATTGATACGGAAGATCAACGGGGAAGCCAGAAGGCTCTCCCTCAAATACTTTGACGAATACTACCAGAAATGGGGCAACTCCGGAAGCAAAGGCAAAGATAGTGAAGTAAGAGGAAGCGGAGGAAAAGAAGGAAAATGGGGAAGAGGAGGATGGGAAGGAATCGCCCCACTGGGGCTCCCGCGAGGGCGATCTCCATGAGCCGTTCAATCTCAGTAAGACTGACCATAATATCGACGAAGGGAATAACTATGAGAGGAAGGGTGAAGGGAGGCTCTTATCCACATGAAGGCGCATGAGATGAAAGAGATAATTGACAACGAGACCGGAAACTACAAGATGGCGGACTTCCTGAGGGAGTCGCTCCAGGACCCTGGCAATAAATCGCTCTATGTGGCAACAGGGTACTTCAACATCGGCGGCTACGGGTTGCTCAGGGATCGGCTGGCGGAACTGGCACGGCGCCAGGGATCCGAAATCAGGCTGCTCATAGGGATGGAGGCGGTCTCAGCCTCGGAGACAGAGGCTGCCCCTCCAGTGCTGCGCTCACACACTTTGGGCGACTATATCGAGGGGGGAATTGGAGGGGACCAGAACGCGGCCGCCGGAGCCAGCAACGGTGGCGCAGCCAAGGGCGCGGGGTCCGGTGGAGAGCCAGCACTCGAACCGGAACAAGGAGGGGGCGCCCTGAACGCCGCGACGCGATCCGCGCCCGACCTACCGATGTCCCTCGAGATAGACACTCTCCCGGTAGACGAAGAGTACGCTAGGCTCGTGGACGACCTGATCTCCTTCCTCAAGAACGGAAACGTCCACGTCAGGACGAACAGGGACAAGTTCTGCCACGCCAAGGCGTACATCCTCGACAACAAGGTGGTGGTTGGCTCGAGTAACATGACCGCCGCGGGGCTGAGCGCAAACGTCGAGCTTAACGCGGTCCTCTACCAGCCCTCGGCGCAACAGCTCGTCAGGGACTGGTTCGAACGCCGGTGGTCCAGGGCGGAGGACAGCAAGGAGGAGCTCATACGGCTCCTGGAGGAGTCAAAGTTCGGGCTCCCGGCCGACCCGTACACGATGTACATGAAGTTCCTCTATGAGTACTACCGCCCGAGGCTCGAGGACTTGGCGCGCGAGAAGGGGCGCCTCATGGAGCTAGCAGTTTTCCAGCAGGACGCGGTCCACGCAGCGAGGAGGATAATCCCCAAGTACGGCGGCGTCCTCTTGGCGGACTCGACAGGGCTCGGCAAGACCCACATCGTCCTTGAGCTCCTCAGGCACTATGTCTCGGTCGAGAGGAAGAAGGCGCTTCTCATAGCGCCAGCGCAGGTCCTCCGCGGCGTATGGGAAAGCCGGCTCATGGATGAGAGCATAAAGACAAAGAACATCACGACCGAGAGCACAGGGACAGAAAGGTTCCACCCGGAGGAGTACATCGACTACGACCTAGTCGTGATAGACGAGAGCCACAACTACCGCAACGCCTCCACAAAGCGGTACAGGAACCTCATGAAGCTGCTCTCTGCCGGGAAGCGGAAGAAAGTCATCCTGATCACGGCGACACCCGTGAACAATTCGCTCATGGACCTCTACCACCAACTCTCGCTCATAACGGCCGGAGACGACGCCCACTTCGCCGACCTCGGGATACCGGACATGCGGTCCCTCTTCCTTAGGGCGAGCCAGAAGGGGCTCTCCGAGGGGATAGTGGATATACTGCGCCTCCTCGACGCTGTAATGATCAGGAGGATGAGGCAGTTCATCAAGGAGAACTACCCGAACGAGAAGATCGGCGATATGCCAGTCCAGTTCCCGGAGCGAGTCCTCCGGAAGCAGGAGTACAGCCTCACGGGGGTCTTCGGGAAGGACGTCTACGAGCAGGTCCTCCGCACGCTCGACTCCCTGACGATGGCTCCTTACCGCGCCGACTACTACAGAAGGACGATAAGCGATGAGGAGAGGGCGGAGGTGGAGACCCTGAGCGGCCTCCAGAGGATCGGGCTGCTCAAGCGGTTCGAGAGTAGCATTGAGGCGATCAGGCTCAGCATCGAGCGCCTGATAAAACTCTACGATTTCCTCCTGAGGATGCTAGATGAGAAGAAGGTCCTGGACGCAGCCACTTTCAGGAAGGCCCTCGCTGAGGCAAAAGCCGAGGCTGAGGCAGAGGCTGAATCAAGGAGGGGCGCGGTCGAGGAGACCGAACTGGAGGAGGCCGACGACCGCCTCATCGAGAAGCTCAGGGGCATGGACCTCCCGCCGCTCACGGATGAGTACGACGCGGAAGCGATGAGGGAGGACGCAGAGAATGACCTGAAACTGCTGAGGCCCCTTCTCAATAACCTGAACAAGGTTAACTACCTGACCGACAAGAAGCTCATCGCCCTGGCGGACCACCTAGAGGTGCACAAGGTCTTCGAGACCGACGGGAGGAAGTGCATAATCTTCACCCAGTACGTAGACACCGCGAAGTATCTGCACCAGCAGTTATCCAGAATTTACGCCTCCGAAAAGAGGGTGGAGCTCCTGACCGGGAGCACCAACGAGGAGAAGAGGGACAGGATAATAAAGGAATTCGCCCCGATCGCGAACGGCATGAACCCCGCGCTGGTGAATCAGGTCGACGTACTGATCTGCACGGACGTTCTCAGTGAAGGGCAGAACCTGCAGGACGCCAACTATGTCATCAACTACGACCTCCCGTGGAACCCCATGAAGATAGTCCAGCGGGTCGGGAGGATCGACAGGATCGGGAGCAGGTTCCAGAAAGTTTACTCCTGCATATTCATGCCTGAGAAGGAGCTGAATGACCTGCTCCAGCTGATCGAAAAGTTAACCGCAAAGATAGAGGGTACCAGAAAGACTGTAGGTATCGACGCCGAGATCCTCGGCGGCGACGTCGACCCGAAGAACTTCAACGCGATAGCCAGAATGAGGAGGGAAGACCAGAAGGTCCTCGACGACCTCGAGCGGGACTCGGAGCTTCTGCCTGCAAAGACGCCCTTCCAGCACGTCTGGGCCTACATAAAGAGGGAGGGGGAGAGGGGGCTGGCCAGCATGCCGCTCGGCAAGAGGAGCGGGAAGCGATCTGACGTTAACGGGATAGTCGCGTTCTACCGCGAGCGCGGCTCACTCGAGAGCGTCCACCTCGTCTTCTACGACCTGAACAGAGGGGTTGTGGACGAGGGGAGGTACAACGACGTCTCTTGGATATTCGGGAAGCTCGGATGTACCGAGGGGGAGCCCTTGGTGATACCATTCTCTGGGGCGGACGCTTTCAGGCTCTTCAGTAAGGTGGACGGCAGGCTCAAGGAGTTCCTCGTGAGGCAGGTGAACGTGCCCGCAGATGTGAGGGCTGGAAGAGCTAGGGTGGGCGCGAAGAAGCAGAGGCTACTCCGGGAAATAATAATGGATGCAGTCAGCCAGGAAAAGGTACCGCTCGACGAGAAGACCAGCGCGATCTTCGAGATACTCGACAAACGGAACCTGGCAGCCTGGGAGGACGACTTCGGAGAGATCATAGACACATACAACAGGAGCGGGAACGCAGAGAACCTCCTCGACTCTCTGGCCCTTCTCTTCAGGAGGTACAGGATAATCGATGAGAAGAGTGAGGGGGGAAAGGGGAAAGCCAGCTCGTCCTTCGACTCGCGGGTGGCAAAAGAGTTGAAGCCAGAAGACCTGGAACTAATCGGGTACTTCTTCCTGACGAAGGAAGGGTTCCAGCCAAACATAGACGCTTACTGAGATATTTTTCCCCTTTGCGTCACCACATCGCCATATCCCCCTAGGAATGTGTTCAGTACGGCATTTGGGAAATCCAAGAATTATATGCCCTAATAGATTCTACTTCTCCGATAAAGTGCTTAAGAAAATTTCAAAGTTGTTTCTGAACAAAGAAAACGTAGAGCTTGTCCCAGAAGTAACACTTAAGGGTTTTGGTTACGTTGATTAGATGGGTTTTTATCTTGACAACGAAAATCAAATAAAAGATTTTTGTGGTATTAAAGTCGCTTCAGACTCAACTACTGGTTTCAATGAAGGAACTGCGAATGCATGCATATGTGAGAATATTAATTTGTTTTGAGTAAAAGTTAAGTAAACAATAACGACAAATATTATTTCGATTAGCTATGTCTCTTCAATCTTCTAAAGAAATGAAGCTAACGCTAACTTTGAGAGACCCAAGGGCTATCGAGGTAGTGGAAAACATCCCGGCTGATCGAAGAGATGAGGTTATCGAGAAGTACATAATTCTTGGAGAGATGGTTGTATCTTATGCGTCGATAGGAACTCGAAAGGAGACCGTAGAAGAGTTTTTCGCTCCTTTGAAGTCAGATATTGAAATGATAAGAGAACAGCTCAAGTTAATTATCCCAACAATAGCAACACCAGTAAGGAAAGGAGAAGTTACTGTGGAGAGTGTTTTTCAGAACCTTCAAGAACATTTTATGGATGATTCATTTGAAGATGTTTCTAGAATAGGAAAGTATACGGATATTCTGGCAATAACGTCGGACACTAAGACACCTGTTTTGATAGAGCTTAAGGATTACAAGGGGATAGTACCTTCTGAAGAGGTTGATAAGTTCTGGAGAGATATGGAAAGGCGTGGGACGCGGTATGGTATCTTTGTTTCAATGCGTTCTGGAATAGCAAAATGTTCAAGCTGTATTAATCTTAAGACCGAGATGAATAGAACTGCTGTGTTTGTGGTGAATAGCGAGCTTAATTGGACTGGTCATTTGTTTGCTTACCATATCATTAAGAAACTAGCTGAACTGGAATCCATAAAGAAGAAAGAGCTCAAGGGAGAGGAGCTCAGTAAAATCATAGCCAAGATTAACAACCATGTCTTAGAGATTCAGAAGAACCTAGAGACTATCGATGGAATTCAGACGATAGCAGACAGTCTAAGAACAACATGTAAGAATAAGCTTGATGAGCTGATCAGCTTGTCCAACACTTACAAAAATAAACTTAATGAGAAGATCAAAGATATATTCGAGGAAATAAAGAAGGTAGAATTATGATTGGCAACTTCTGCCCATTCTTAAAAGAGAAATGTAAGGGAAACGAGTGTGTCATGTGGAAAAGTGAGGAATGCATTCTCGTCTCATTTTTAGAACGTGTTCAAGAGAGTTTTTCATTACCTCCTGAGGAAATGCTTCTACCGAAAGAAAAAGTAGAGAGTGGCTCGATGATTCTACATAGAGAAGAGGCAAAGGTTCCAGATTGGTTAAAGACGAGAACACCTGAAGAGCTTGCTGTTGAGATGATTGATTTCATTAAGAAAGAATTTTCAGAAGATGAGGGATATAGTTATCATACAGCCTTTCGTTACTTTTGGGAGAGTAAGGGTGTCCAAGATTTCTTTTTACCATCTGAGGCCAGACTGAAGATCCAGAGAGCCGAATTCCTTGCAGAGAGAGAACTCATTAAGGAATCAGAGTCGGAGAGAAAACGAAAGCTACAAGAGCAAAAGGATGAGCTCCCATCTTTAGTTAGTCAATGCGTCGATTGGGCAAGAGCCAATGGTCTGAAAAGAATAACACTTGCAGATTTGGACACATTTTTGTTGGAGAAAGATATTGACCTTTTGCATGAAATTAAAAGAACATTGTATTCAATGGTAAATCTAAAATTGAAAACAAAGAGATGAAACGAAAAGTGCTTCTCAAAGCTTATCTCTTCTATACCATTTTCAGTCCTGTTTCTGGGATGAAACTTGTTGGTGCCCATTGGTGTCCTCTTTTTTCTACTACTTTTTGACCTTCCTTCTCGATCTTTCCTCTTTTATCCCCGTGGCAATGTACCATGCTTTAATATCATTCATGCCGAAGGAAGGGCTGAAATTGAGCGAGGCACAGATCAAGACCCTCCTGGCATACCTCAACTCATCATTCTCCCAGTACTATGTGGAGACAAGAGGGAGGAGGAGCGGGGGAGGAATAATAGGCTTAGAGGTCAGCATAGCCAGGGAGATGCCGGTCCTGGACGTGAGGAGGTTGAGCAACCAGCAGCTGGAGGCACTGGCATCCCTCTTCGATAAACTCGAGGCAGAAGCCAGGCGGATAGGCGGGGCATCTGAGAGGGAGCATGTCGAACTCCTGAAGCCCGCGATAAACGAAATAGACCGCGCCGTGGCTGAGATCCTCGGGATGCCAGAAGCCACGGTGGAGCTGGTGCAGAAGCAGGTGGACATGCTGATAGAGAGGAGAGTGGCCGGCTCAAAAGAAGAGAGCATCCAGAGCGTGAGGGGCGAATCAGAGTCAAGGATCAGGCCGCCGAAGAGGCGCAGAAGGACCAAGCCTGCCCCGCCAGCATCAGAGCTGCTCGACAAGTTCATGGGCTCAGCGCAGTGAGGATAAAGGTAAAATAAAACATACGAACCAAGATCAGATAAAAGGTGTTGTATGATGATAAAGTGTCCATCCTGCGGAAAGGATTTCGAGTCTCCGCCGAAGAACAAATGGAAGTTCAGGTTCTATGATGTAGAACACTTCAAATGTCCCAACTGCGGAAAGGGGATAATGGTGTACTCCGCGCCAGGAAAGAGGACATGGACCATACCGAAGCCCAAGGCCTAAGCCAAGAGATAATTTTCTTACGTTTTTTCCAGCGAGTCACCCTTAACCTAGCTTTATTCCTAACATTTTTGGCAGCTGCCTTGGTAATAATAATCATGGCGCCTAGGATGCTTGAGAATAGGGTCGACATGAACTAACCACGATATACACGAACTAGATATGTCTACTCCATTAATGTGAAGCCCCAGCGATAAAATACTGTTGATTTGGGGTCCATAGTAATCACTTGGTATTATTTGGAATAAAATGGAATTAAAATGAGAAAAATAACAGGCAACATAAAGTACTCTTGGGTGTTTTATCTTTCTCTTTCCTAACTTTCTTAAAGCTAAATCAATTAATGTTTTATGGTCTGCAGTAGTGACTATTACTGCCCATGCTTTATGAACATAAGTCCTTGTACACGGAGAGGTAATCCTACAACATTAAACATCGCTTAACGCTCTGGAATTACCTCTTCGGGATATCGTAAAACTAGTCCTCCTCTGTCACCGGAAATTTTAATTTCCGACAACATTTCCCTTGATTTTTCAAAATCATCGGCTCCGAGGAACTCTCCTTGTGAATATTCGTCTATTGGTACAATAGCTTTGATTCGTTGTTTACTTGAGTAAAGAATTAAGATTAATACTGATACTTGGAATCTTTTTTCCTTAATTTTTATGGTATCTCGCTAAGGAGGAGAAAACATTAAAAACTTTTTACGCTCAATAAGTAATAACAATATATCGGAATATGATGTAACATGTCTATGCTGGTTGTTGATGGTATCAGGTATCGATTATGGATACCAAAAGATGAAGAGAACGAGTTTCATCCAATGGTAAAGGAACATCACAAGGAGATTTTTGGTGAAGATTCTCTTTACTTTGATGTAAAGCGTGTTTTGAAGACATTATCAGGAATTGGTTCTATTCCAGATGCTTATGTGATTAACTTGAAGAAAAATGAATGGTATGTCGTGGAAATCGAACTCTCTAGTCATCCCGTATACAACCATGTGGTAAATCAAATCTCGAGATTTATAAACGCTATTGAAAATTCGAATACTACAACACAAATCATGGAGGCTATTTATAAGGCAATTAACGATGATGTAATTTTAAAAGCGACTGTTGAAAAATCCATAGGCTCACGCGAGATTCATCGTTATGTCTATGAACTCTTTTCAAAAGCTCCAAAAATAGTTATTATTGTAGAACAAAAGAATCCAGAACTTGAAGATGCGTGTAGGGCATTAAAGTATCAACCTTACATTGAAGAGTTTAAGACTTTTGTTAGAGAAGATGCTCCGAATATTCGTGCCCATTTATTTGAGCCCATGTACTCTGCTGAAGGTACTAAGGGGGGAAAGCCTACTACGACATATCCTGAAGAAGAGGAAGAAGAGAAAGAAAGTTACAGTTATGGTGAGATAGTTGCTTTTCAATTTAAAGGGGAGAAATACGAAGTAACTGCATGGGCCGAGGTGTTACCAAAACTCTCCACTATTCTTTATGAATCTCATAGAAATGAATTCCAAAAGGTTCTTTCTCTGAAAGGGCGGAAAAGACCTTATTTCTCAGGAAATCCCGAAGATTTGAGAAGACCTGTGCGAGTTAGCAATACAAATATCTATGTTGAAGTGAACTTAAGCGCAGATGCGACAGTAAAATTGGCAAAGGATTTAGTTAAGTTATTTGGATACCCTGAAGATTCATTACAGTTCGAAGTAAAAAAGTAACCAATCCTGTCATTTATATAGAAAAGCAGAGTTATAACTCAGGCTTAAATATAGGAATATGCCTTTTGTACATCATTAAAATAATGAGATATTGCCGGTGCTATTACGCAAATTAGCATCCAAGGCACTTCTTTTATGAAAAAAGTGAGTCTTAAGCTAGGCTTTAGACCATAAATTAAAAGCAATCCTAACAGGCATAGCAATCGTCTAATAGGTGTAATGAAAGGTCAGCGCCCTAAATAATTTCCCCATTACTCTAAGCCACTTGTCAACTATAGTCCAGTTGTCAGACTCTATAGCCATCTCCAGATCTAAATAGCAAGTTCAATAAAAACCATTGGGGGCTTCAAGTTTACCTATAATGTTTTCTCAATACCCCCGGCCCCCTAACTACGATCCGGACCAAACCTAGGGATCGCTTCTGTCCCGTCCCGGCCTCGATCTTAATCAGCTAAAGTATCAACTGGAGCCTACACCTGATCCTCCCTTCACCCTCTCTTCTCATGATCCTTCCCCTAAGCCACATGTCCAAATACACGGCGTTTATTCCTGGCAAAAGCATTTTTATCCTTTCATCACGGACTTTGTGCCCTCGTGACTGCCTTTGCACGAATCTGGTCAATATATTTTAATTTTGAAACGAAAATATTATTGGGTGATCACCATGTTTGACGAAGAATTCTTCCCGAGATGGTTTAGGAGAAGG
>Ga0272448_1005459_pt1 | contig 14049 bp, 9 predicted proteins | sample YNPCB0191_FD_202220 | JGI IMG/M metagenome (GOLD analysis project Ga0272448, IMG submission 202220) | Hot spring sediment microbial communities from Yellowstone National Park, WY, United States - YNP-CB-019-1 | ecosystem: Environmental > Aquatic > Thermal springs > Hot (42-90C) > Sediment...
TATGTGCAATTGCTGCCAAGCAATGGATAGATCGGGAGAGACTCACGTTCCCGCTAGTCTATATCCCTATCGAAATGTCCCGCGAGCCTGAGAAAGGAACGTCAAACAGCTTTCTCCAAAATCGACTCATGCAACTCGGTTGCCTGGTTACGATAGTTATCCATGGCCTCAACGGCTTGCATTCTTACTGGTTCGCTATTCCTAATGTTCCTCTGCAATGGGAGTTCCCAAATGCGTTTCCGGATCTGCCGTGGAGTGCTCTTGGAATCGGCGGTTTGGACGTGTTCTTGTCGGTAGTCGGCATAATGTTTTTGGTTCCGGCGGAAGTGTCGTTTAGTGCATGGTTCTTCTTTATACTGTTCCGATTGATAAGAGTGGCGCGAGCGGCTTTGGGGATGGAAGCGCTCGAAGCTGCTGTGCCGAATCACGAAACGGCCTTAAGCATAGGCGGTTTTCTCGTGTGGGGCGGTTGGATGCTCTGGATGGCTAGGGCATACCTGATAGACCTCTACCGGGAACTGCGCGACAACTCGAACGCCAACGCAACGTCTGCCGAGATAGTCAGGATGCGCAGTGCGGTTCTGGGCGCTGTCGTTTGCTTTCTTGGAGTAACGACATGGACTGTCGCTGCGGGAGTATCGCTTCCGCTTAGTATACTGATGTGGAGCGGGATAGTTCTCATTCTTTTGGTCCTCTCTCGCATAGTGGCCGAGAGCGGACTGTTGTTTGTTCAGACGCCCTTTGTGCCAACTGACGCTATCTCGGCATTACCTGCAATACGAGCACTGGATACTTCGGGACTGGCCTCCGCAATGATGGTGCAAACCGTGTTCATCCATGATCCCCGCGAATCCCTTATGCCCTCGCTAATGAACGTATTCAAACTAAAAGGCAGCCGCTCCGGCCGGGGTTTGCTGACCGGCGTTGTGCTCGCAATTGCCGTGGGCTATGTGGTCTCGTTTTTATCGTTTGTAGCAACATCGTATCACTACGGCGGTTTGAACCTGGACAGTTGGGGCAACATTCGCGCGCCAAAGCTTTTCTACGATCAAGTGGGTTCCTACGCTCGACCCACATCGGACGCTCAAGCAGGCACAATACTTAATATCGCCGCAGGCGGCATTCTGACAGGCACCTTGCTTGCGCTTCGAGGAAGTGTGACGTGGTGGCCACTACATCCGCTCGGTCTGTTGCTGGCAGGAACTTATGCGATGTCCAGAATATGGTTCTCGATACTGATTGCCTGGATGCTGAAAATACTGATAGTTAAGTATGGCGGACTTAAGATGTTTCGCGCACTCTTGCCTTTCTTTCTTGGTATGGTGCTGGGTGAATGCATAATCGGAGGTGTCTGGGTCATAGTCGGAATGTTGACCGGAGTCGGCACCCCTTGTTTCTTGCCTGGCTGATAATAAAACTCTTTGGGCTACGCGCCGCAGCCAACAGTGAGGGTGGCGACAGTGGCGACAAAACCGCGTTTTCGGAAAAATATTTTAATTTCTCCCTACATGGAAAAAGTTTCGCAAAAAGGCCTTTTGTCGCCACTGTCGCCACCTTCACTAATGCCGTCGGTATTCCAATCGTTTTTTTTACGACTTTATGGTTATGCCGAGGAACAGCCTTTTCCCTTTGCCCCCCTTGCGCCCATCTATCCCGTCGCGCTGCATTAGGTTTCCGCTAAACCAATTGGTGTTGCGGAACGCAGGCTTGAAACTATGCTCTTCGCACCAACGCAGAACTTGCAAGCGTTTTAAGCCGGCTGGCCCGTCGAAGTCCAACGCGATAACTCCGGATGTCTCCTCCGTCACGATCGCCCAAGCCGCAGGTCTGAGGTCGTGTCCACTGGCGCAGCACCTTGATGGATGCCTGCCGTTTTGCGGAGAACGAAGTGTGGTATTTTGATTAAATTTCATTCACACATCTTGCAGAGAGGAGGCAACAAAAGATCCCCGGCGCTGTAACCTTAGGTTTTACTCACTTCTCTTGTCTATGCGGCTTAACCGCACAGACCGTCAGTGAGAACCATGGCTTCAGCGCCGGGGAATCTCTGGTACCTCTCACCAAAAAGTGTACCCGCCTCTTGCACTCGATAAACATTTTTGCGCAATTGGTGTTCTCGACGTCGGACCGGCGACTTGACGCATTCGTTGACGGGAACTACAATCGGCTTAGCCTCATCAGGCAAAAAGAGGGGGAGAAATGCTGATATTCATCGCTGGGCTCGTTTTGGCCTCAATCGCCTCTTTTCTGACTGCAACGTCGTGTAAGGGGGATCCTAAAATGCCAGGCGAAATCAGGGCAATGTGGGTTGCGCGCTGGGATATCACTAGTCCCGAAGCGTGCCGCACGCTCGTAAAACTTTCCAAGGACTACGGGTTTAATGCGCTGTTTGTGCAAGTGAGAGGGCGGGGAGATGCTCTCTACAAGTCAAGCTATGAGCCAAGGTCCGAACTGCTCGAAGGGCAGAGAGAGGACTTCGATCCGTTGGGATTGATTCTGGAGGAAGGCCACAAGGCGGGACTGCAGATTCACGCTTGGATAAACGCCAACTTCACCTGGGGCGCATCTGATTTGCCCAAGTCGCCCGATCATATTGTAAACAAACACCCGGACTGGCTTATGCGCACCAAAGATAACGTGGTCAACATGTCCAGCGGCGATGACGTGGAGGGTGCATATACTTGCCCGTCGAGCGAAGAGTTCAGGGAACACTTAACAAATGTCTATCTGGACGTTGCGACGAAGTACGACGTTGACGGAGTGCATTTCGACTTCATCCGCTATCCCAGTCCCCGGTTCTGCTACTGCGATCGCTGTCTTGAGAAGTTTCGCTCGGAGATGGATCCGAAGCTTGCTCCCGAAGAGCGCGTCGCGGTGTCGAACCTGCCGGAGCGGAACGCTTATACGTTGATGTTTCCTGGAGCGTGGGACGAGTTCAGGCGCTCTCAAATTACCCGTCTTGTTTACACTATCTACGAGGCTGTAAAGAAGGTCAAGCCCGATTTGGTGGTCTCTGCGGCTGTGTTTCCGAGTTTTGCGGACGCTTACAATAATCGTTTTCAAGACTGGAAGCGATGGATGAGGGATCGTCGGATCGATCTGCTGTGCCCGATGGCCTACTCGAAATCCACCGATACGTTTATCAAAGACATCAAAGACGCATTAGAGTCTAGCAATGGCGTGCCGATTTGTGCAGGGATAGGTTCTTGGCAGATTCCAGCGGAATCAACCGTTGAGAAGATCAAGGAGGCGCGCAAGCTGGGCGCTGTTGGTTTCTGTTTGTTTTCTTACTCCATTGCCGATGGCGGCAAGAAGACCGACTACCTGGAGGCTGTTCAGAGCGGGGCGCCGCCGCTCTAGTGAAAGGCGGGGATGATATGGATATCCGACAGACGGACGCGGAACGAGCAGGTTTTGACCCTGAGAGGCTTTCTAACGCCGCTAGGATTTTGGACGAGGGGGCGGAGAACGATTTGTATCCCGGCGGGGTGTTGTGGGTTGGTCGGAAGGGGGTGTCTGCGCTTCTTCATTGTGTCGGCCATACCGACTTTTCACGGCAAACCGCTGTGGATGAGAATACTCTTTATGACCTTGCTTCGCTTACGAAGCCTATTGCGACGGCATCGAGCATATTGCTGCTCTGTCAGGACGGTCTGATCCACCTGGGGATGCCTATTTCCGACTTCTTTCCCGATCGGAAACTGCCGCATCTTGAAGGCGTGATGCTTCGTCATCTGCTTACTCACACATCCGGATTGCCGCCGTGGAGGGACTTATACTCAAACGGTCAGACGCGCGACCGGGCCATAGATGAGCTATTCGCAGTTCCACTCGATTGCGCTCCCGGCACACGCTATGCTTACAGTTGTTTGGGCTACATTATGCTATCTTTGGTAGTCGAGTCGGTGACTGGCGAAGGTCTAGACTCTTTTGCCCATCGGCGGCTATTTTCTCCGCTTGGGATGAATTCCACGATGTATAATCCTGTTGTTGGGTCGGGCTATACAATTGCGGCGACTGACAATTGTCCGTTGAGGGATCGGTTGCTTGTGGGTGAGGTTCACGACGGGAACGCGTATGCTCTTGGTGGTGTTTCTGGGAACGCGGGCTTATTTTCTACGGTCAAAGATTTGGCTCGATTTTGCCATACTATCACAAATGGGCAATCATTTAGCGTCAGTTCACCGTTTGGTCCAGCGACTGTGAGGCAAATGTTTACAAATGCGATTCCTGAGCGAATTGGTGGACAGACTATAGGTTGGTTCATCTTTCCGAACGATATGTTGCCGGCGGGAGATTTGGTATCAAAAAACGCCATAGGGCACTCCGGGTTCACGGGTACGGCAATTATTATCGATCCTGTATATCAATTGTGCAGTATATTGCTCACAAACAGGGTCTGTCGGAAAGATGATGGCGCCATTTTTAGGCACTTGAGGCGCAGAGTATTTAATGCCGTTATGGGTTCGATTGTGTGTTGATGAAGGTTCTTTTTGCTTTTTCTTTGTCCTACTATTGACATGAACAGTAAAAGCTCTTATACTGGTGCTGATGAGCCTGGCTTACAGGCAAATACATAATACAATTTTTGAGGTAGGCTTCCAAATTATGAGTATACAGGATGTGCTAAAAAAGGAAGAGACCGGAACCGGAAAACCCAAAATACTGGTGATCGACGACGAAGAGAACATTTGCGAACTCATCACTATGTACTTTGAGAAGGCCGGATATGAGGTCGTATGCACTGGCGAGGGTACCAATGCCGTGGAAACGATCCGCGAGCATAAACCCGACCTGGTTATTCTGGACCTCATGCTCCCAGGCGTTGACGGGCTTGATGTTTGCAAGGAGATCCGCAAGGTTTCGAACATTCCGCTGATTATGCTCAGCGCGAGAGTGGATGAGGTGGACCGAGTACTCGGCCTCGAGATCGGCGCGGATGACTATGTGACCAAGCCGTTTTCTCCCAGAGAACTTCTTGCGAGAGTCAAGGCTGTGCTGCGGAGATCGGCGTATGCGCCAGTCCCTGAAGAGCAACAAGTTCTGACCCTGCCGGGACTATCCATCAGCAAGATTTCAAGAGAAGTGACCATCGGCAACCAGAGCGTGGATCTTACCCCGAAAGAGTTCGAGCTGCTTTGGTATCTTGCGTCCAACCGCAATCGAGTGTTCACGCGCGAACAGCTACTGGAGCAGGTATGGGCTTATCAGGACTTCTATGGCGACGAGCGAACTGTAGACCAGCACATCAAGCGGCTGCGCAGAAAGATCGATGTCGAAGGCAGCACGTGCAGAATCGCCACGATATGGGGAGTCGGCTACAAATTCGAGGTTAAGGAACCCGCTACCGTGCTTTAGTTTGGGGATGTCTTGAACGCAACAAGGAATCCGCTACTCCGACTGAGAGAAAAGCGGATTCCTTGTTTTTTGCTATGTAACAGGTTGGAGGTTTCCTATTTGGTGTATCTCTTTAGCGAACCGGCCAGAGCTGCGAGGCCTCCGATAAGCGCAGCGGCAGAACTCGGTTCCGGCACCGCGCTCAATCCGGAAGAGTCGGCGAAATCGGCAGACAAGATGTCGTTGCCGCAGTCGGGCCGCCAGGAGGCGTGGAAAGCGTAGTTGTTCGGTGACTGACCCAGCACCGACCATGGGACCGAGACTTCGTATACGTATACGCTAGCGCCGTAGAGGTTGATGCCGGTGTTGACAACGCTGACTGATGCCGAGCCGACAGCGATACCGCTCCCGCTGACAAAGAAAGCATACGCCTGATCGGAATTGGAGTTGAGCCTGCTGTGCCCGACCCTGGCCCAACGCGGATTGAGTTCGATGGTACCGAGGGTGCCGGCATCGCGTGCGAAAATGTTGTCCACTCCGCCGCCCGCCGTGTAGATTAGGTGCTCCGGATTCGTAGTGTAGGGATCTATGACCCAAAGAAGGCCGCCAAGACGCAGACCTATACCGAAAGTGCTATCGCCCACATCGATCTTCAGGTCGCCTGGTCCGAATATGCGGGAACCGGTGCCGCATTCAGGTGCTGCATAGCCGGTCTGCGGAGTGCCAGCTACTATCGCAAAGCGTGCGGCATCACTGTCCGCTTTGAAGAACAGACCTTGAGCGTCTGATTTTCGGCTAGCCAGAAAACCCTCTCCAGGAGCGGCCGCGGCAAACGGGCCATACCATGTGGAATCGACACGGGTATATTTGTATCCGCCTACCACGTATTGCAGTCCAGAGTCTTGCAGCCCGTCGAATGTTAGATGAGTGGAACCGTCGTATGAGGCGGTCCCTATTGTCACTCCCCAAAACTCGTAACCAAAAGCGCTTCCCACAGCCGAAACGCACAGCAGCACAAGAGCGAATAATCCGATCGTTCGCTTGAGCATAAGATAAACAGCCTCCCTTTTACCCGCGATGTATTCTGTAAATTAATCGCGGCAACATACGTGCCGTTGTGCCTGTGCATTTTGCCGGTGTTTAGCGAAAAGAAGTCTAAGGGACTGGTTTTTGTAGTCGGGAGTTAGAGATAGCTTGTAAGTTGGATTTGGTTCGGGGATCATTTTCGATGGGGAGTGTGGGGATTGGCAACAGGCAGACGACTCTTGCCGTTGCCTGTTGCCCGAATGGTTTCGTTTTATTATGGCGGCGGCAATATCAGATCGCATTCTTTGTATGCTTTGATCCAGTAGCCACGCCATGGTTTCATCTTGTTCTCCACGCCCGGCACGAGCGTCGCGTCGTATACCAGATAATATGAACCGGTTCTCGGATCGGTTGGGTCTTGTTGCCATCCCCACAGATAGCCAGCCGCGACAGTTTCCATCTCGCCGAGAGGTTTGGCTTCGGAGCCGGGTTCTCTGACGGTGATCTTGGACAGATCCCAAGTAACCTCGTTTATGAAAGGTGTCCCGATGAGGTTCCATCCGGGATGCAGGCGGATGGTTGCAGGCTGATCCTGAGGCGGGATTGTCCCGTAGGGCAGCGATGCCGATTCGAAGTAGGCCCAGAATCCTCTGCCCGGAGTCTGCTCTGCAGGTTCCAACCAGGTGGCCTTGTCCGGATACACTGCGTAGGCATTTGAAAGGGTTATGAAAGCACACCAGCCATCGTCTGCGAACCCAGCCGTTACTTTCGGATCGGTGTTGTCCGGAATGATTGGCAACGACACCATCGACAAACCGGTCCACGCTTCGCCGGGCAGGGTTTCTATGTAGGTGATTGTGATCGTGTCGTTTTGAGCGTTTCCGGCAGTGTCCCTAGCGATCACCTTGATGATGTTTTCTCCTTGGGCTAGCGCGATCTCACCGGTCGACCAAGAACTGCCGAGTAGTGTGCAATTGCCAGTAGCGTTGGTTGTCTCGTTGATCCAGGTCACCGCCGCGATCCCGCCTGAATCTGCCACTGTTCCGCCTACCGTTGCCTTAGGACAGTTTCGCGCACAGGTCGGTTCGCTGGTTGGATACGTTATCGACAGGGCAGGTGGGGTCGTGTCCGGCGGCGTCTGCTCAACGGGAGTGTAGGTAACAACCAGAACGTCGGTGCCGGTGTTTCCCGATGCATCCGTGGCGGTTACGGTGATTATGTTTTGGCCGCTTGCCAGCGGGATGCCGGTTGCAGTCCAGGAGGTCGTTCCGGAACACTTGCCGGATCCGCCGCGGTCGTTGGACCAGGCGACAGAGCTTATCCCCACATCGTCCAAAGCGGTACCGGTGATTGTGAGCGGCGAGCGGTTTGTAGTGTATGTGTTATTTGTTGTTGGTCCGGTTATAGTGACCTCGGGCGATGTGCGGGTTACTATTAGAGTATCCGTACTAGTGGTTCCAACCGCAGATTCGGCCATTACCACGATCACGTTTTGACCTGGGAATAGCGAAACCGTTGCGGACCACGCCGTAGTGCCGGTGCATACTCCCGATCCGCCGCGGTTATTCGACCAAGAAACCCTTCTGATGCCTGCGTCGTGTGTGGCAGTGCCGCTTATACGCAACGTCAGCTCAGCGGTTGAGTAGGTTGGGCTTGTGGTTGGGCTGGTGATTTCGACCTCAGGAGCACGGATACCGGTATACGTTACCGTGATAACGTCGGTGCTTGTTTTTCCGAAATGGTCCGTAGCGGTTACTGTGATGACGTTTTGGCCGATAGAAAGCCCTATATTGGAAGCGATCCAATTAGTCGTGCCGATGCATACTCCCGATCCGCCGCGGTCGTTGGACCAACTGATCGAGGCGATTCCTGTGTCGTCCGAGGTGGTGCCTCCGATGGCGATAGTTTGGTTGTTGGTAGTATATGCTGCCTCGCTTGTGGGCGTTGTTATTTGAACCGTTGGCGCGGCGGTATCGGCGGAGTAGTTTACAATCAATACATCGTTGCCTGAGTTTCCGGCTTCGTCGGTTGCTGTGACGGTGATTTCGTTACGTCCTGGCTGAAGGGTTACATTAGCAGTCCAGGAATCGGTGCCGGTGCATGTTCCCGAGCCGCCGCGGTCGTTGGACCAACTGATCGAGTCTACCCCAACATCGTCAGACGCGGTGCCGGAAAGGATGATCGAATTAGACTCTGTGTAGTAAATCGGCTCTTCGGTTGGCTCGGTGATGGCTATGGTTGGAGCCCCGACATCCTTGAACTCAACGCTTAGCGAATCAGTTGCGGTTCGGCCTAATGCGTCGGTAACGGTTACCGTGATGACGTTTGTGCCGGGTTGAAGCGCTATGTCGCTTGCTGCCCACGACTCAGTTCCAGCACACGTACCCTCCGATCCCGTGTCGGTGGACCACTTCACGCTCTTGATTGGCAGTTCGCAAGAAGCGGTCCCGCTTATGCTGATGGTAGGGCTGGTGGTCTGGAAGCTCGATTCCGCAGTGGGATTGACAATCTGCACGGTGGGACCGTCGGGAACGGTCAGTTCGATTTCTGCGGAGGCTGTTGCGCCCACCGGGTCGAACTGTGACTGTGCATTTACTCTGATCAAGTCACCCGAAGTGGCATCTGACGGCACGGAGATCTTGGCGAAACATGCCGTGTAGCCGTCAGCGATCATAAGTCCAGCAACAGTTATTATCCACTGCTCCGAGTCTTGATGTATGCCGTCCGCGTTATCGTCATAGACAATACCCACGTTCCAATTGCGTTCCGATGCTACGGTCAGATTGAATGCATCGTTTCCGTTGCCCAAATTGATTATTTTGAGCGGAACATACACATCTTTGCCCGGTTGGACTTTTACGGGCGACCGATCGTAGTCGATGGTGACTCCGGCAACCTGTGCAACAGTCAATGAGACCGTCGCCGGTATTGCCGTCATTGGTTGGTTTAGCAAGTTGGTGTAGTTTCCTTGTGCGACCAGCTCGATTTTAGTTCCGGCTGGCACTCCTACACCCAACACGCGACAAGCAAGTGCAAAGACCAAAAAGGCTCCCCAGAAAGTGAAGAAAAGACGCATATTACTCACTCGATGACTCCGTTGGCTGATTGTGGAGGGATGTCGAAGTCATCCACGGGGATTAATCCACGGTAGGAGGAACAGGATGCCTGGTAAGACTACCGGTTTCAAATGCAGGTGACACGTTCGATCTTGAAAGATATAATGAATGAGATAGCGGTATGAGAATCTTGCTTATCAACACAAACCGGATGAAGCCTGCCATTGCTCCGATCGGGCTTGACTACCTCGCCGAGAGCCTCATCTCCGCCGGTCACGAGCCTTATCTGCTTGATCTGTGCTTCACCTCGGATGTGGCCGAGGGTATAAGGCTAGCTGTTGGTTACTTCGCTCCTGATGTGGTGGGGATAACTGTAAGGAACACGGACGATTGTTATTTCAGCGGGGGAGCGTTCTTTTTGCCGGAAATACGCGAGGTGGTGCAAGAGGTAAAATCTGTGTCGAGTGCGCCCGTTGTTCTTGGCGGTGTGGGTTTTTCGGTGGCGCCGGTGGCTGTGATGGACTATTGTGGTGCCGACTACGGCATTGCGGGCGAGGGAGAAGTGGCGCTCATTCGGTTCCTGGAAGCTTTGGAATGCGGAGTGGGAATAGATAAGGTGCCCAATTTGCTGTGGCGCGACGGCTGGCGTATTAGGCGGAACCCGCTCGGGTATATCGACCTCGACGAGCTGCCCAAGAGAACCAGGACTTTTGTCGATAATCCCACTTACTTCTGCGAGGGCGGCCAGGCAGGCTTCGAGACTAAGCGCGGCTGCAATATGAACTGCATATATTGCGCGGACCCTGTCTCGAAGGGCCGCTTCATCAGATTGCGTTCGCCCCGAAGTGTCGTCGATGAACTCGAGGCTTTGTTGTCTCAAGGAATAGACCATTTTCACACTTGTGATTGTGAGTTCAACATCCCAGGCGAGCACGCTAGGGAAGTATGTAGAGCAATAATCGATGCGGGACTTGGCGAGAAAATAAGATGGTATGCATACTGTTCTATTGTGCCCTTCGACGCTGAAATGGCGGAACTGTTCAAGAGGGCGGGATGCGCAGGCGTCAATTTCGGAGCAGATAGCGGCAGCGACTATATGCTAGCTCGACTGGGGAAGAATTTCCGATCAGAGGACCTAATACGCACAGCAAAGCTCTGTCGCCAACATGGAATCACATTTATGTATGATCTCTTGTTGGGAGGACCTGGGGAGACAAGGGAAACGGTAAGGGAATCTATAGAGCTTATGCGCCGGATCGAGGCGGACTGTGTCGGTTTGGCGATGGGGATGCGTATATACGAGGGGACCGCTGCGGCAGAAATGGTGCGGGCTGAAGGCGAACCCGCCACAAATCCGAACCTCTACGGAGCCAAGGAAGATAATCCGCACTTTCTCAAACCCGTTTTCTACATCGCTCCTGATCTTGGACCGGATATAGTGAAGTATACTCGCAAACTGGTGGGTAACGACGAAAGGTTTTTCTTGCCTTCCAACGAACAAGTCGAAACCAACTACAACTATAACGATAACACCGTGCTCGTCAACGCAATCAAAAATGGCGCCCGTGGAGCTTATTGGGACATTCTACGAAAGCTGCAAACGAAGAACTCGTCGCAAGATTAAAAGCTTATATCTTACATGATTGATTGGCAAGCAAAACTTATATGGTCCTCGGAGCAAAATGCCTACGTTTATGTGCGGCGAGAGATAGAAATCAGCTCTCCATTGTTAAGCGCTGTCGCTTTTGTTAGCTGTTTTTCCGAATACAAGCTCTACGTCAACGGTCGGTATATAGGTCGCGGGCCCGGGCGATGTTTCGAATCGCTACGCTACTACGACGAGTACGATATAGCCTACGCGCTCCGATCCGGAAAGAACGCGGTTGCGGCGATTTGCTACAACGCCGACATAAGCGCGTCCAATCACTCGAACCCGGCCGGTGGATTTCTACTGCAGTTGGAGTTGATATCTTTCGATGCGGCTCGGAATGTCGGCAAGAAGGCGACAATAATCACGGATGAAAACTGGAAAGTCAAAGCTGCCGACGATTGGAATCCCGATTCTGCTTTAGGTTTTGGGGAAGTTTACGACTCTCGCCGCAAGCCGGTCGGTTGGAATGTGGTGGGGTTCGACGATTCGGAGTGGGAGCAAGCGACCGTGATAGAAACGGGAAGTGATTGGCAAGATCATCTCGTTCCGAGGCCGATTCCACCTTTGCGTGAGCGAGAAGTCTTCCCGCAGAGTATATCTTCGACAGGGATTATAAGCCCTTCTAACGAGTTCGGGTTTGACGATGAGACCGCGACGTGTATAGAGACGCGATTGCCGGATTCTTCGGTCATACGTTATCCGAGCAATCTACTTTATGCGACTCCGGAAACTGCTGTAGTGCCTGCTGGTAGGACTGCGTATATGATGTTTGACTTCGGTAAGGAAGTCGTCGGGTTTCCTTTGCTGCGCATAAGAGACGGCGGGCAAGGCGTGATAGACCTAAGATACCTCGAAACGCCGGACTCTGTTCATCAAGCTGATAGGCTGATCTTGCACGGGGGAAGACAAGAATGGCAGACCTTCGGACGTCGAGCGCTCAGATATATGGAGCTCATATTCCGCGATCTTGAATCTCCGCTTTACATAGAAAGCGTGTCTTTGAACTCGGTTGGATATCCTGTTGAAGAGTTGTGCTCATTCGAATGCTCAAACGACGTCCTAAATGCGGTCTGGCTCACGGGCGTGTATACCCTTAGTCTTTGCATGCAGGACACTTATGAAAACGATCCTCTCGACCGATCGAGCCCGCACTTCGGACACACTCGCGTTCAGGCGCTGATGAACTACTACAGCTTCTTCGACCACAAGCTGATTGCAAAGTCGCTTAGAGAGTTCGCGCAGCAGCAGTCGCAAGGTGGTTTTTCGTTCGCTTGTGACAAGGTAACCGATGAACCTTGCGGCGATCTTGCGTGGGTGCTTGCTCTACACGACTATTATCTTTACACAGGCGATGGATTGCTAGTTGAGGAATTATATCCGCATTTGAAGGCTCTGTTTAATAATTATTCCAGCCGGATGGCAGGCGAAGACGGGTTGCTATCTGGGGTTTCGAGCGTCAGCAATGCGTTTTATTACCAAGCTCTTCGAGAAGCTTCCAAACTTGCTTTTACAGTGGGCCGGGTAGACGACGCCGTTGAGCTGCATGACTGCGCCGAGAAAGTATTTCGAGCGTTTAATAAACGGTTTTGTTCGGAGCAGTCAGGATGTTATGTGGCCGGATCGACCGATGCCGATATTTTGATCAACGCGTTGGCGGTTGTCTTCGGACTTGCCGATTCGCGCCGCTATGACTCGATCTCTCGATTGATTCGACAAGGTGTGCGCGACTTGAAAACTGTCCCCAGTCCTTATCTCAACTTCTATTTGCTTCAAGCGTTGGCAAGACTCGACATGGAAAAAGACGCCTTGGACATGATCCGCCGTTATTGGGGAGAGATGCTTCGACGTGGAGCGAGCACTTGGTGGAAGAGCTTCGACCCTTCTTGGACAAAGAAGACGATTCCTACGAATGGCTTGTGTGCGGGAGCCTCGGGAGCGCCAACTTACTTCTTGCCGGCTGAAATACTCGGGGTAAAACCGTCCATGCCAGAATCGACGGTCGTGATAATTCAGCCGAGGTTAGGAGATCTGCTTTGGGCAAAGGGACGTGTGTTGACCTCAGGGTCCGCCATGTCGCCGCGTGTGTCCGAGAGGTATGTAGAAGTGATGTGGCGAGCGGAACCGAAACGCTTTGTCATCGACATCGACGCTCCCGGCGGGTTCATCGCAGCTCTGCCGGTCGGACGGTTTGAGAATCCGCAGATCGAGGAGATTGATTTGAGCCCCGAAACACCTGAGCGGCGCGCCAGAAGAGCATACGGATGGGGTAACGTGATCTGGCGTGATGGCGAGGAGCGCGATCCTTATCTAGACTGGCTTCAGTCTCAGGAAGAAGAGCCGCCGCCTTCTTATGTTTTTCGAAAGCGTTGTTCAATGGAGAACGGCTATATATGGATCCGCGAATCCGCTCTTACACACGTTCGCTACGTGATCCGAGACTTTGGCGATTGAACCTAAAAACGGCCAGCTTCTTCGCGCCTTCTTTCTCTTTCGAGGTCTCTTTGCGCTATAGCCTCTCGCTTGTCGTAGAGTTTCTTGCCGCGTGCCAAACCCAATTGCAGCTTAGCAAATCCCCTGTCGAAATACACTTTTAGAGGTATTAGAGTGTATCCTTTTTCTTGCAGTTGTCTGGTTATCCTGAGAATCTCGCTCTTGTGGAGAAGAAGCTTGCGCGGGCGCAGGGGATCAACGTTGAAACGGTTGCCCTGCTCGTAGGGCGCTATATGCATCCCGTATATTATTACTTCTCCGTTTTCGACCTTACAATAGGCGTCTTGAATACTCGCGCGCCCCTCGCGGATCGACTTAACCTCAGTCCCGGTTAGGACGATTCCTGCTTCGTAGGTTTCGTCGATATGATATTCGTGCCTAGCCTTACGATTGACAATTTGAGCTGGTGCGTGTTTTTCCGATTTCTTCGCCATATCGAAATATTATACCACGATGCCGGGTGCCTGCGAATCGAAATCGGCTTGCAAT
>Ga0272448_1005460_pt1 | contig 14047 bp, 14 predicted proteins | sample YNPCB0191_FD_202220 | JGI IMG/M metagenome (GOLD analysis project Ga0272448, IMG submission 202220) | Hot spring sediment microbial communities from Yellowstone National Park, WY, United States - YNP-CB-019-1 | ecosystem: Environmental > Aquatic > Thermal springs > Hot (42-90C) > Sediment...
GGAACCCTGGCGCTCACATTCCCGCAGGTCCCCACGACGAGCCCTGCAGCGTACATACGGCGGCCGATCTCGGCCACCTGCTCCCGGAGATCTCGGTACGGGGTCATTGTCGCTCTCCTCTTCGACGTTCAAGCACCTCTGGATTGACGATGTGTTCCGGTCGCTCGCCCGTGAGGTAGCGGACGATGTCAGAGGCGATCATCTCGCTCTGATGCCGAACCACATCCCGCGTCGCCCCCCCGATGTGGGGTGTCACGATGACGTTGTCCAGTTCGAGAAACGGGTTGTCTTCCTGAACCGGCTCTTCGTCAAGCACGTCCAATGCCGCCCCTGCGATCCTGCGGTGCCGCAGCGCCTCGAGCAGTGCCTCCTCGTCCACGAGGAACGACCGCGCGGTGTTGACCAGCATCGAGGTGGGTTTCATGCGCTCGATAAGGCTCCTGCCGATGATGCGGTGGGTTTCATCGGTCAAGGCGGCATGAAGGCTCAGGATGTCGGAGTCTTCGACGAGCCGCTCGAGGCTGACCTGTTCCAACTGCAGCTCCTCGAGCACCTCCCGGCTCGCATAGGGGTCGTGCACGATGACCCTCGGGCCGAACGGCTTGAGTCGTTGCGCCACCTTCCTGCCGACCGCACCGAGTCCGAGGAGCCCGACGGTACAGCCGCCCAACTCGAAGCCTCCGTACCGATTGTAGACGTCGAGGATGTCCTTTTCGCTCTCGAAGTGCACCGTGCCGGACTTGAGCAGCGTGGAGATCTGCACGATGTTCCGGGCCAGGCACAGCATGAAGGCCAGCGTGAGATCGGCCACCGCGTCGGCATTCCTTCCCGGCGTGTAGAAGACCGGGATCCCTTTTTCCGTGGCGATATCCGAGAGGACGTTGAGAGGGTCGCCGCGGCAGCACCCGATTATCTTCAGGGGGCAGAGAGAGAGGACCTCCTCGTGCACGAGGTCGGCCTCTACGATCAGCACGTCCGCGGCCACCTCGTTGATCTTCGCGGCGAATTCCTCTCCGTCGAAGTAGATCTTGCCGGTGCTCCGCCACCCCTCGCAGTGCACCTCCATGAACGGCTCGAGGAGTTCGACGCCCTTGGGGTGGAATTCAGCTGTGATGAATGCCTTCATGCAGAACGTCTCCTCCCCCGGTCAGCGGCCGGGGCGATCGGCAGCGCGCGGCCTTCGCCTGCGGCGAGGCGTTCGTCTCGTGGGAGCAGACGCCACCACGCGTGCGACGGCGGCCACACGGCATGAGCGAACAAAACCCCCCATTCCCGTTGTTTCGGTACCAAGGGTTTTCTCCAGGGGACGGCACCCTTTGGAGCGGTCAGAAGTGGCGTGGGGGGAGCCAATGTTGGGCCCTGTACCATTGGATTGTATCTGCAATGCCCTGAACTGTCGACGGATGCTGCGGTTCGAACCCCAGCGCCTTTATCTTCGAGGTCGCGAGGCTGAAGTCCCCTACGAAATATCCAAGATAGTCTCGGTCGATCCTCGGGGTGAGTGCCGGCTCGAGGCCCTCGCGCTGGACTACCTCCTGCCACGCCCGTGCAAGGGATGCGTTCATGCGGTCGAAAAACGCTGCCGGGACGACCTTTGCCAGGCGGGAGATGAGGCGCGCCGCCCGGGCTGCGTACGGGATCGAGAAGGAACGCTCGATCCCTATCTGCTCGTAGACGCAGGCGAAGAGATCCCCCAGGGCAAGCGGGGTCTCGTCCCCGACGTTATAGGCCTCGCCCCACTCGACCGGCGCCTCCAGGAGTACGAGGATCGCCCGCGCAACATCCCCCACGTGCACATGATGCATGACCGGGCCGCCCTCGACGAGCGGGGCCCTTCGCATGCCCTTGGCCCTGAGCAGTGCGGTGCACGCGAAGAAGTCCGCCAGACCGTAACGACTTCGAGGCCCGTATATGCCCGCAGGCCGAAGCGAGACGACAGGGAGGCCTCGGTCCCTGCAAAAGGAAAGGGCCACGTCCTCGCCTTCCTTTTTGCTCAGGCCGTAGGCATTGTCGGGGAGGCGCGGGTGGTCCTCCCTGATGGGGGTCCTCACGGGGGAGCCGTAGACCGTGTTGCTGGAGATGTGGACGAATCGCTCGATGCCCGCATCGGCAGATGCCTCGCAGAGGCGTCGCGTGGCTTCGACATTGGCCCTGCGGAGCGTCTCCAGTGGAAGAGAGTATTTGAAGAGGCCTGCGATATGAACGACACTGCGCACGCCTCTGACCAGATCCTTGGCCGCATCCGTATCGAGGAGGTCGGCTCTGACCACCTCGGCGCCAGCGGCCCGCGCACAGGAGAGATCGGCTGACGGGAGGTCCGTCGCCCGGACCTCCCAGCCCTCATGGCAGAGCCTCTCGACCACGTGGGAGCCGAGGAACCCCCCGGCCCCGTCCACCAGGACGATCCCCTTGCGAGGCCTGCGCTTTCTTGTCCCAGGCATAGTGCGGATCGTTCAGCGAGGCCTCAGAAGGGCCTCTGTTGGCTCCCTTGCCGAGTCTCGAAAGATGCCTCCTGCTCGGCCCCCCGCGTCGTTACCGCGGGCGGGGGCTCCTTCCCCGTTGCCTCATGGTGGGGCTGCAGGAGTATCCGAGGGCGGCCGGGATCCGGGACAACGGGATGATGGGATAGTACAAGGGCGGAGCCCTCTTTCAGCCTCCCTTTTATATGAATCCCAACTTCTGCAGCTTCATTCCCAGGTTCATATCGCCCTTGAACTTGAGCTTGCCCGTCATGAAGGCCTTTTGGCCTGAGAGCTTGCCGTTGACGAGGTCGACGTAGTCGGAGTCCTTCATCTTGAGGGTCATGTTGGGCGACGGTGCTGTACCCTCTTGGACCTCGAGCTTCTGGTCCTTTATGGTGACGAACCAATTGCCGCCGCTTTCCCCGGAGATCTCGAATTGGATGACCGCGTTGATACCGGCAGCTTTCGAGCTGTCGAACTTTTCCGGGAGAACCTTCTCGATGAACTCTCGTGGTGAACTCACTGCCATGGGATACCTCCTTTGTGTGGGTTATAGCTCCAAGGTCTTGGCGATTACGTACCGTTGAATCTCCGAGGTTCCGCCTCCTATCCTCAAGAGCCTTGCCAGCCGGTAGAGCCGCTCGACAGGCAGTTCCTTCATATACCCCATGCCGCCGTGGACCTGGAGAACCCTGTCGGCGACCCTGCCCACCATCTCCGAGGCGAAGAGTTTTGTCATGGAGATTTCCTTGAGCGCCATCTCTCCCTGATCGATGAGCCAGGCGGTGTGGTAGGTAAGCCAGCGGGCTGCCTCGATCTCTGTGGCGCAGTCGGCAAGCATCCATCGTATGGCTTGGAACTTGCCGATTGGTTGTTTGAACTGGACGCGTACCCTGGCGTAGTCGATCCCCAGCTTGAGGAGGTAGTCGGCCATGCCGACCGCGTTCGAGGCAACGATGAGCCGCTCGGCGCTCAGCCAGGTGGCTGCGGAGAGAAACCCGAATCCCTCCTCGCCTATCAGGTTCTCCGCAGGGACGCGGCAGTCCTCGAAGAAGAACTCGGCCTGGAAGTCGTCGTCTGCCATGGACCGCTGGAGCCGTCTCGTGAACCCGGGGGTGTCGGCGTCCACGAAAAAGGCGGAGATGCCGCCGTTCATGCCGAGGGCCTTGTTGGTCGCGGCGAACACCTGGGCAAAGTCGCAGTAGGGCCCGTTGCTGATAAAGTGCTTGGAGCCGTTCAACACGTAGCAATCGCCGTCCCGGACGGCCGTCGTCTCGATCGCCGCCACGTCGGAGCCGGCATTCGGCTCGGTCAGGGCAAAACAGGTCGTCTTCTCGCCGCGCATGAGCGGGCCGAGGTATTTCTCCTTTTGAAACGCATTGCATTCCCTCAGCATGCCGGTGGGCCCCATGGGCGGGTCGCCGAGGACGAAGGCGCCGAGAATGGTCGTCCCCGACCGCGCTATGTCCTCTCGTATGGCGCTCAGCCCGACCATGCTGAGCCCCCCGCCGCCCAATTCCTCCGGCATATGGAGCGTGTAGTAGCCGAGGTCGACCGACTTTTTCCTCACCTGGGCGCCCAGCGCATGGACCTCTTTCGAGAACTTGCCCTCGCCGCAGACGTCCCAGTGTTCCCTTTCCATGGGAAGGACCTCTCGATCGAGGAATTTCTTTACCGCGTCTTGGATCTGACGAACGTCTTCCGGGAGTCTGAAATCCATACGAGTCGTCCTTTCAGGGCATCCTCGGCGGACGAGGGTGGGTTGCAGCGCCTCTCCGGCCCCGAGGCCTTCGAACCGCACTGCCCGAGGCTCCCCCGTCGAAGGTATGCCTCAACGTGTGTTCACAGGTTCGCACCGCCACGGGGAACCGCTACCAGTACTCCTCCCTCTCGATGATCGTCGTGCCGCCTTGACCGTAGCCACCGCATATGGTCGCAAGCCCCCAGCGGAGCCCGAGGCGGTTGAGCTCGAACGCCAAGTGACCCACCAAACGCGCGCCCGAGGCGCCCACCGGGTGGCCGATGGCGCACGCACCGCCGTTGATGTTGATCTTGTCCGGCGTCGGTATGCCGAATTCCCTCATGAAGATGATGGGCACGACCGCAAATGCCTCGTTGACCTCTATGAGATCGATCTGGTCTATCCTGAGGCCGGCACGCGCCAGGGCCTTTCGCGTGGCAGGGATGACCGAGTACCCCATGATGCGGGGATCGCAGCCTGCGACGGCCATTGCCCGGATCGTGGCCAGCGGTTTCTTGCCCATCGCCCGCGCCCGCTCCTTGGACATAAGGAGGCAGACTGCCGCGCCGTCGGCAGTCCCCGAGGCGGTGGCTGCGTTGATCCTTCCGCCTTCGGGCTTGAACGGTGTGGGCAATGTCGAGATCTTCTCGTAGGTACTGTCTGCCCGAGGGCCGATGTCGTGGTCGACCAGTACCGGCGTCCCGTCCGGTGCGAGCCCCTCTGCCGGTACGATCTCCCTCGAGAAGCGGCCTGCCTTTTGCGCGGCGACAGCTCTCTGGTGGCTCATCAGTCCCCACCGGTCCATTTCCTCGCGCGAGACATTGAACTCCTCGGCCAGCCTCTCTGCGGTTATCCCGCCGACGAGTTCCAGGGGGTTGAGGTTCTCGTACATTCTCGGGTTCGGGTTCATCGCGCTCAGCATCGTCCCTGGCTCCTTGAGCAGGGCGTCGAAGTCGGTGTCAGGGGTGACGACCGGGAGCGCGAGGTGGGTCATGCTGTCTATGCCGCCGGCAATGTAGATATCGCCGAGCCCGCTCTGGATGGAAAGGGCGGCGACGTGGATGGCAGACATGGCCGTCACGCAGGCCCTCTCCACGCTCAACCCGGCAACTTCGTAAGGGAACCCGGCCAGGACCACGCAGTTTCTCGCCGGGTGGGCCTGTTCGCCCAGCTGTTCCACCGCGCCGAGGACGACCTCCTCGATATCCGCCGGGTCGATAGCGTTCCGCTTGACGATCTCTTGGAGGACAAAGACCCCCATGTCGTCCGATCGGAAGTTGCGGAAATACCCTTTCTCCTTGCCGGACCGGCAGAAAGGGGTTCTCACCATGTCGATGATGACAGCTTCTTTGAGTTCAGGCATGCCGTATGCTCCTGGAACGCAGAAGGGTTTCCGGCGCCCGCGGCCCCGGCCGGCGAGGCGGCACAGCAGCCGGGCGCCCGCCTCAGCGAAAGCGAACCGTAGCCGTGCCCACGAGTTTTTTCTCGCCGTCCTGGTTTTCGGTGTAGATGTCGAGGTCGGCGAGTCTTTCGCCGGCCTCTGTGTATTTCCTCGTACAGACACCCCTGCAGGTGATCGTCTCGCCCGGCCACGTGATCTTGGAGAACCTCACCTTGAAGCGCTTTATCGCTTCGGGCCCGAAACGCTCGACGAGGAACTGCCCGAGAAAGCCCATGCTGAGCATGCCCTGGGCAAAGACACCAGGATACCCCGCATCCCGGGCGAAGTCGTCGTCGGTGTGGAGCGGGTTTCCGTCCAGGGCCGCGTCACCGTACTCCACGAGCATCTCTTTGGTGATCTCTCCCTTCACCAGGGGCTCGAGCTCGTCACCTTCGCGGATCGAATCGAAATCGAGAGTTCGTGCCATCGGTCGTGCCTCCTGATCCTTGCGGCCCCGGCTCAGGGCCTCGCACGCTCAGGCCGGGCTACTGCATCCTTTTTGAAAGGAGGGTCATACGGGCCGTGTAGATCTTTTCCCCTCGCTGGTCGTAGCCGGTGGTCTCGAGCACGACCACGTCCATCACGCCGCTCTTTCCCTGTTTTTCCGAGATGTCGGCGACGCGGCCTTTTATCGTCACCTTTTCGCCCACCCGCAGGGGCCTCTCGTACTCGAATTCCTGTTCGCCGTGGACGATGGAGGCGAAGTTCAACCCCAGCTCGAAAAAGAGGTCAGGGTCCATGTTGCCCGCTGCCAGGGTGACGGGGAACGTGGGCGGGGCGAGCAGGGTTCCGAATCTGCTCGCTGCTGCTGCCTTCTCGTCCACATAGAGGGGATTGAGGTCGCCGAGGGCCTTTGCAAAGGGTATCGTTTCCTCTGCCTTCACTTCGGCAACGACTGTGGGGGTCTCCTTGCCGATGAGGGCCACGTTGGCCATGAGCGTGCCTCCTGTGCGGTGTGCCGGATTCAGAGAAGCTCGGGGATCCTTTCCCTCAGTTCCTCCACGGTCCAGCGACCCTCTTTGGAGATGCTTTTTTCGGCGTGCCAGACGCGGTATATCTCGATATCGCCTCCCTGTACCCCGAAGATCTTCCCCGAGATGTCCTGGGCATGATCCGAGGCGAGGTATGCGACCAGGGGGGCGATATTGTCGGGCGAGGCGAAGTCGAATCCTCCGGTCTCTTCCTCCAGTTCGCCGAACGTGCTTTCGGTCATGCGGGTGCGGGCGCTGGGCGCAATGGCATTGCAGGTGACGCCGTATTTCTCCATCTCCATAGACCACACGAGGGTCATTACGGCGATCCCGGCCTTGGCTGCGGCGTAATTGGTCTGGCCGATGTTGCCCACGAGTCCTGCTGCAGAGGTCGTGTTTATGATCCTCCCCCCGGCCGCCCGCTCCCTGAAATACGCGCAGGCCCACCGCGCGCAGTTGAACGTACCCTTGAGATGCACTGCCACGACAGAATCGAATTCCTCCTCCGACATCTTGAATATCATCCGGTCGCGTATGAACCCTGCATTGTTGACCAGGATATCGAGCTTCCCAAAGGCAGCGATCGCCGTATCGATGATCCTCTTTGCTGCGTCGAAATCGCTGACACTATCGAAGTTGGCTACGGCCTGCCCGCCGGCCTCCTGTATCTCTCGAACCACCGAATCCGCCACCCTGCGGTCTTTGCCCTCGCCGCTGAGTTCGACCCCGAGGTCGTTCACCACGACCTTGGCGCCCTCCCTGGCCAGCAGGAGTGCCTCGGCCCGTCCGATACCGCGGCCTGCGCCGGTGACGATCGCTACCTTTCCGTCGAGTGCGCCCATGCGGATGTCTCCTCGAAAATGCACCGTTTGGTGAATGCCTGGGAGTCATAATAGGGGAGCAGGCAAGATGTGTCAAGAAAAATTCACCAAACGGTGAAAGCCGCGGGCAGGTTGCCCCGCTCCCTCGCCCCCCGAGGGGGATGGGCTTGTCAGAACTGAACTGACAACCCGCTTATGAAATGATGCGTAGGAGGTCTTGTCTCGCCGCCTATGCCCGGGTAGACATCGAGGGCGAGTGTGGGGAAGTGCGTGTACTTGTACTCGCTGAAAAAGGCAACGTGCCTGAGCAAAAAGATCTGGGTGCCGATGAAGGCCTCGACGGCAGGCCAATCCCTCCCTGGGTAATCCAGCAAGGAGGCAGGCCGGAGGCCCTCAGGGCCGGCGAGGACGGTCTCCAGGCCCGCCCCGAGATAGGGCCTTATCTTCCCGTACGGGAAGAGGTCGCCTTTATAATAGCCCAGGCGTCCTACCACATTGAAACTCAGTACGTTGAGCCCGGAGGGCGTGGCGTATGGGTGGCCCGAGTCGACGGGGAGGGCATAGCTCTCGAACGGGATTACCGACCGGCCCCCCGATGCGTTCATCACGCGAGCCGTCTCGGTAAATGGCCCTGCATGGAGCAGCCCTATCTCCAGGCCGATGGACTCCTTGCGGAGCGCGTCGAGAAAGTATCCGGCCTTGAGCTCGTAGTAACGAGGTGACAAAGGGATCGCGCCGTACACATCGAGATAGACCCCAGTGACGACTTCAGGGCTTGCCGGGCCGAGGCTCGAGGTGGACCGCTGGGGGGTAGAGCCCGAGACAAAAAACTGGGCGCTGCACGGTATCGCGGATACTGCCGCCACGAGGATGACCGAGACACACAGTGCAAAGGGTTTTTTCATGGCATTCCTCCTTGTGTTCGAGGTCGCAAGGAGCGATGGGGAAGAAAGAGCCGGCCCGTGGCGCTGGGCTGCTCGCTCACTGTAGCTCTGGGCCGTCCTTCAGAACATGAACCGTTAGACCGAAGCGCTCTCGATAAAGTTCTTGCGTCTGATGGTACGCGCCAGATGCAGGCCGTTGTGGCCGAGAAAAGTGAAAATCTCGTTTTGAGTACAGAGAAAATAACCCAAACGCCACGCCATGTCAACCATGCCGTGAAGCGTACTCCGCCGGCCACCCCTCGAATAGGGCTTGTTTGAACCCCCCTTCGTGCGCGTGCTGCCCCCCGCCATTACACGCACGGGGCGTCCGATGAAAGCCCAAGGAGGGGTGGCGGAGAGACCTGAGGGCCGCACTCGTCGGCCGCGGGGAACGGGAGGTCCATTTGCGCGGGTGGTGGGGGCTCGAGCCTCCTGCCGCCAAGGACGACGTAACGGGCTGCGCGCTCCAGGATCACCCCTGCACGCCGAAGGTCAGAGGCTGTTGTGAAACGTGTCTGCCTCTGCGCCCGCAGCGTGCAGATCCTCTTTGCTGTCAGAGGGCCGATCCCGGGGACCCGTACCAACTGCTCGAAATCGGCATTGAGGATATCCACGGGAAACCACTCGGGGTGTCGATCTGCCCATTTTTGTTTGGGGTCGACCTCCAGACTGAGGTTGCCGGAGGGTTCGAACTCGAGCTCGTCATAACAGAACCCGTATCGTCTCATGAGGAAGTCGGCCTGATAGAGTCGATGCTCTCTCATGAGCGGGGCAGGCGCGGCGGTAAGAGGCGTATCCTCGTCAGGCACCTGGTAGGCGCTGAAGTAGGCCCGAGAGAGGCGCCGCTTGGTGTAGAGCCATTCGCACCACCGAAGGATATCTCTGTCCGACTCTCCTCCTGCACCGACGACGAACTGGGTGGTGTGGCTGCGGGCCCTGAACCTTCTGTCCTCGACCGCCCGCCGGATCCACTCGGTCTGGGGCAGGATCTCTGTGCGGAAATCCTTCTGACGGGCGATCCTGGAAAGGGCGTCAGGGCCGGGCGCCTCGATGTTGATGGAGATTCTGTCCGCGAGCGTGGCCGCGTGTTCGATCGCAGCCTGACTCGCGCCCGGCAGAATCTTCAGGTGAATGTATCCGTTGAACTCGAAGCGCTTTCGCACGATCTCTGCAGTGGCGATCATTCGGGCCATGCCATGGTCCGGGCCGGCCTCCACCGCAGAGCTCAGAAAAAGTCCCTGCGCGATCCCGGCCAGGCTGAGATCCATGAAGAGACGGGCCAGTTCCTCGGGTGAGAATCGCTCGCGCGGCACATCACGGCTGGCGCGGTTCGCGCAGTAGGAACAGTCGTTGCGGCAGAGATTTGTCTGCAGGACCTTAAGGAGGCGAACGGTTCGGCCATCGGGCAGGGCTGCAGGATAGATCCAGCGGCCCAACGGGTCCTTTATCCTGCCTCCCCCGGCCGACGAACAACTCCCGCAGAGGTCGTAGACAGCCGAACGGGCCAGAAGATCTGCTTTGTCTCTTATGGGGAGGGACCCTTTCACCGAGCTTCCTCGCACCGCGGGCCTTCCGGATGCTCGCCTTACCTTATATACCACACGGGGGCGGCTGTGCAATCAAAAAGCCGGCACGCCGTATGCCTGCTTACGGGGCGCAGCAGGTTCGGGATGTTCTGGTGTCTATGGGGGATAGGGGCCGTCAGGGCCCGCGCCCCTGGCCTCACTCAGATCCGTACCGGTTCGATACCCAGCAGCTCGCAGACCTTCTCGAGCTCTCCCTCGGCCTCTCCATACACCATGTGCATGTGGTTCGACCGAAGGTTCTGAACGAACCGCCTGGGGTCCCCGTCCAGCGTGACGAACGCGTGAGGCCAGGCCCCGCGGACCTCCTCGAAGCGTTCCTTGGGCTGTTCGAACGCCCGGCCGGTTGCAATGAGCATCACGTACCTTCCCTTGACCCTGCTCAGCCGCGCCAGGGTGACCCTGCCCGGCTTGCAACAGAAGATGGTCGTACACCCCTGCTTTTCCCCCAGGTACTCGTATTGGAGCCCCAGGTCCACATCCTTTCGCGACACGGCAAGGGTGCTCGGGATCGAGCCGCAATTGACCAGGCGTAGGGTTTTCTCTTCGAGACTCACGTCGTTGACATCGGCGAAAAGGACGGCCTGTTCTGTGAGCAGGTTGAGCACCCGCATGGTCAGCGCCGCGTTCAGATCGGATTCGCAGGCAGTGACGATCCCTTCGTCGTTGAGGAGGCTGACAGGGAGGCAGTAGGAGACGTAAGTGCCGATGACTTCGTCTTGGCATTTGACGGCGATGGTATCGAAGCCGTCCTCTTCGACGATCTTTCTTATCGCATGATAGAGTCGGGCGGACCGGGCCACCATCTCCGCCGGAGGATGTATGGTGCCGAACTCCCTCCTTAGAGTGCCAATGGTTCCCTCGACGGCTGCCGGAGGGACCTTTTCTGCCTCGAGGATCACCCGATACTGGTCCACGTGCTCTATGTCGGCGCCGAACAGGGCTGTGACCTGAGCCATGTCGACCATGGTGGTATACATGCCGGCAACGCGGCCGCCTATGAGGCCGAGCTTGTGTCCTCTCATGCGGCCCACGGCAAAGGCGGCGCGCGCAAACCGCCTTATCTCCTGGATCACCTCAGGTTCTTGCGGCGATCCGTACAGAAAAGCGTGGGCGAGCCCGATCTCGTCCAGCGACCCGTGAGTGACGCCCGCGGCGGTCAGAGAGAACGAGGCCGGATCCCGCGGGCTCCACACGATCGCTGGGAGGGGGACCTCTTGGATAGCTCGCACCACCTGGGGTGCATAGATCCATGTGCCGAGAAGGTAGACAATGCTGTGTACCCCGTCTCGGGCAAAGGCCCTGGCCGTTGCAACGGTATCCTCCACGTTCAAGGCGAGGTCGTCGCGGGAGAGGACATCCAGACCGCCGCTCTTTTCCAGCTCTTCCCTGGCGATCCTGTTCCAGTGTCGGGCGAGATCGACTCGTTCCCGGGGCAAGGAAACCGTGATGAGACCGACTCGTGCCTTGGGCATGTTCGCTTCTCCTAAAGGAGGGAGTGGTGGGACGGATACAAGAAATCGTCAGGCAGAGGCAATGGTAGAGCAGCTGGGCTGAAAGGGCAACCGAGGCCCGGTGGGGGCACAGCGGCAGCAGGGGGTCTTACTTGCAAGCCATGTGCAGAGAGTTCGAAAGAAGGGTCGCCGGGGCCCAATAGCAGCCCGCGGCCGCCAAGGCATGTTCAACCGCCGACCCTGCCAGGGCCCGGGCCGGGCAGCAGGGTCGGCGGTTGTCGCTAGAAGTCGCCTTCGATCTACTTCTGGACAGTCACCTCTATGTCGAAGAATTCCTGGCTTTGGTCGGGATGTGTCACGACCACAGTGATACGGTAGTCCCCAGGCTCGGTGTAGACAACCGATCGGGCGATAGTGCCAGGGGCAACGACCTTGTTCAGCCCTGTCCCCTCGGGCTCGAAGAACTGCACTTTATACCCAGCCTCCCACACCTCCCGGAGGTCGGCGACGAGGTTGCCTGCGTTATTGAAGACGTTGACCGTATACACGAACGACCCCCCGACAGCGATCCCGGTATCGCCGGGGTGTACTTGGAAAGCGTAAGGGGCTCCTCCAGGGGGAGGCCACGCTTCCTGGCCCATGAGAAACATTCCAGAAAGCATGGCGATACCGATCCAGAGCGTAACGGTGCGGCGCGTGAACATATGGCTCCTCCTTTCCTCGAGTGTGCGTGACAAAGACCAAACCCTCCAAAACAAAACATATCGAATAAGAGGAAGATCTGTCAAGAGAAAAATAGCGACCGGCGGAAATCACCGGTGATGCGATCGCAAGGGTACGGCCGGTATGGTGAGCGGCTACCTCGCACTCCCCTCACGACCGTCCGGATGGCGGCCGTCTTTCGTTTTTCGCTCCCTTGGCAGTAGACTGAGCGGGCAGGGACAGTGGCGGCAGGCCGCAGGCAGCCGCCGAGCCATTCGAAAGAACGATTCCAGGAGGGAGGGATATGGAGCGCGCGTGGGTCGATGTCTCGATCTCCATCCACAGCCGGATGGTCCGTTGGCCCGGCGACCCCGAGATCGTGATCGAGCGTCTCTTCGATGTGGGCCGGGGCGATCCCCACACCCTGTCGAGAGTCTCGATGGGCGCCCACACAGGCACCCATGTCGACGCGCCTGCTCACTTTCTCGAGAAAGGACCCGGGATCGACCAGATGCCCCTGGATGTCATGGTCTCGACCGCCCGCATCCTAGCCATCAGGCACTCTGAAGAGATCACGGCCGACGAACTCGAAGGCCACGGCATCCGGCCCGGGGAAACCATCTTGTTCAAGACCGCAAACTCCACCCGCTGCTGGAAGCACAACTCGTTCGTGGCTGATTTCGTATCCCTCTCGGCAGGGGCAGCCAGGCTCCTCGTGTCGTCTCGAGCGAGGCTCGTCGGGATCGATTATCTCTCCGTCGGGGGTTTCAAGAAGCACGGTGCGGAGGTGCACCGCATCCTGCTCGAGGCTGGCATCTGGATCGTGGAGGGGCTCGATCTCTCCGAGGTCGAGCCCGGCACCTACGAGTTCCTATGCCTGCCCTTGAAGATTCTCGGCTGCGACGGTGCGCCTGCACGGGTGCTGGTGCGGCCGTGTGACGGCCCTGCGTGAGCGGAGCGGCGGGATCTCGCCTCCTCGCCCTCTTGTCTCCCTCTCGACCCCTGCTACGCCCTTCACCTACCTCACGAGTGGGCGAGGGCCTCACCCAGGGCACGCAGGAGCGCCTCCAGCCCGACGGCCTCGTCCCCTCGGATGTGCACGCGAAGCACCCTGCGTCCGCAGGTACGCAGCGCCTCGAGGTCTCCTATGGCCTGGGCGCGCCTGAGCAGGCCGAACGTGTACGGCTTGCCCGGTATCGCAATGTCTGCCTTATCCTCGGCAGTGATCTGGAGAAACACCCCTGTGTCAGGGCCGCCCTTGTGAAGCTGACCTGTGGAGTGGAGAAAGCGGGGGCCGTACCCGAGGGTTGTTGCAACGCCCATGGTGTCCCGTACCCGGTGGCGAATCTTTTGCAGGGTCTCCTCCGAGGCCTCGCTTTCTGTAAGATAGGCGAGCAGTGCGAAGTAATCGCCCCGCTTCAGCTGGGAGAGCAACCCCCACAGTGCGTCTGCCACCGTGCTCGCCCCTGTGTGCGCGTACACCTCGAGAGGCCCTTCGACGAGGAGCGGTTTCTCCTGGGGAAGCCCTCCCTTTTCCTTCACCATGGCGAGGAGCCGGTTCGTGTTGTCCTTTGTCTCCTGCACGTTTGGCTGATCGAACGGGTTTATCCCGAGGATCGCGCCTGCGATGGCTGTCGCCACCTCCCACCGGAAGAGTTCCTGGCCGAGGTCGACAAGCTCCCCCATACGCAGCGTGATCACAGGGTGGCCGTAGTCTTTGAGCCCCTCGATGCAGCGCTCGAGCGCTCTGTCCGGCGCTGTCTCGAGATCGAGATACACGAATACACGGTCGCGATCGTAGACAGCGGCAGGCCCCAAGGATTCGCCGGTGACAGGCAGTATGCCCGTGCCCTGCTTCCCCGTGCTCTCCGCGATGAGTTGCTCGAGCCACATGCCGAAGACGGCGATCGACTCGGGCATGACAAAGGTCAGTTTGTCGCGGCCTGCCG
>Ga0272448_1005462_pt1 | contig 14044 bp, 10 predicted proteins | sample YNPCB0191_FD_202220 | JGI IMG/M metagenome (GOLD analysis project Ga0272448, IMG submission 202220) | Hot spring sediment microbial communities from Yellowstone National Park, WY, United States - YNP-CB-019-1 | ecosystem: Environmental > Aquatic > Thermal springs > Hot (42-90C) > Sediment...
TCCGGGAGGCTACGCGCGAGCGGCTCACAGATCAGTGCGAGCCGCTCATCGCCAAGATTCGCGAACTGGAGGCTGCATACGAGGATGGCAACGTCCAGCGAGCAGCCGACCTCCTCTTCGACCTCGCCATCGGCCTGGCGGCACTCAGCTACGGCGTCGAATTCGGCGGCGATGCCATCGCATTCATCGGCGAGTTGGTCTGGCGCGACGAGCGCTTCGGCATCGGCGTCTGGTATCTCGACCTCCTGCGTCAGCACTGGGAGCAGGCCAATCTCGGAACCCGAGACAATCTCGATATCCTGCTCGGCATCTACTTCCTCACGGGGTGGCGACCGGCCGAGCAGGCCAAACCGTAGGACAGCGATATTGAACGCCCCGGATCTCCGGTTCGCGACGCCGAAGAAGAGAACCCGAGCACCCGGCTCGCCCCTGACGCCCGAGCCCGCCGGCCGAGCGCCAGGTCGCTCCCACGCTCACCACTCGCGGGGCGGCTCCAGCCCGTGCTCCTCAAGGATATGGCGGCGCTCGCGCAGCTCGGCTATTGACAAGTCCGCCACGAGCGTCCCCGAATCGAGCAGGATCGCTCTCTGGCAGAGCTGAACGACCGAGTCCAAGTCGTGCGAACTGAGGAGGAGCGTGCAATCCAGCGCCCTCAGCACACCGACGAGCCGTTTCTTGCTCCGCGCATCGAGGTTGGCCGTGGGCTCGTCCAGGATGATGAGCTCCGGCTGCATGGACAGGATCGTTGCTATGGCTGCCGACTTCTTCTCGCCGCCGGAGAGATGATGAGGCGACCTCTGCTCCAGCCCGGCCAGTCCTACCTGTGCGAGCGCTCGCTTTACCCGCTCCCGGACCTCCGCCTCTGGAAGTCCGAGGTTCAGCGGCCCGAAGGCGACATCGTCGAAGAGCGTCGGCATGAAGAGCTGGTCCTCCGGCTCCTGGAATACGATACCGAGCCTGCCGCGCAGTCGCGGAGCCGACTTCGGCGTGAGCTTCTCCCCGAAGATGCGAATCTCCCCCTCGGCCCGCAGGAATCCGCCGATCGCCAGAATCATCGTGGACTTCCCGGCCCCGTTGGGCCCGATAAAAGCAGCCCGCTCTCCTGCCTTTATGCTGAAGGAGACGCCGCGAATCGCCTCCGGCCCGTCGGCGTATCGGTAGCTCAGCCCCTCGACCTTCAGAATCTCAGACAAAGGCAAGCCTCACCACGAGCACGAAGGCAACCGCTCCGCCGAGGAACACGAAGTCCGCGACGGCCAGTCGCGGCGCCGTCAGCGTCCGCACCGTCCCATCGAAACCGCGGCCCACCATCGCCTTGTGAACCCGCTCCGCACGGTCGAGCGTTCGCACGAGCAGTGTGCCGATAATGCTCACATACGCTCGTGCCACTCCGAGCCTCCCGCGCAGCGAGAGCGCCCGCCCCTCAGCCGCTCGCGTCATCCTCATCACCTCGTCCACAAGGACGAACAAGTACCGGTACACGAGCGAAAGCTGCATGATGAAGACCTTCGGCACTCGCAGCGACTCCAGGCCCCGCAGGAGGTCGGAAAACTTCGACGTGGACATCAAGGCCATCAGAGCCGAAACCGTAAGAGTGAACTTCACCACAATGCTTCCGCACGAGAGCCACCCACGCCGCACCAGAAACTCACCCCCTCCCAACGTCACCCGAACCTTCTCAGCGTCGAAGACCGGATTCAGAAGAGCGACGAACACCACGAACGGCGAGACCCAGAGCGTCTGCCTCAGCACGAAGCGGACCGGAATCCCCCCGACGAGGATCATGCTGAACGGCAGGATGGCGAACGGGACCAACTCCACCACCTTGTACTTGCCCGCGGAGACGACGACCACGCTAAAGATCAGCACGACAATCGTCTTCACCCTGGAATCCAGCCGGTGAACGGGGCTGTCGAGGTGGGCATACTTGTCAATGTACGCGTGATGCACTTGATTTCCGGACGATCACCCGTGCTATCAGGTAAACCAGACCCAGTGTGACGGCCGTTCCGACGATGCCGGCCACACCCGTCCACACCGCGGCCTCCGAGCCGCGGAGCGTGTAGTCGGGGAAGAGGGCGATCTTCGACTGAAACGCGTCAGCCGCGACAGACTCGGGCTTGATGTGGAACGCCTCGAGCGTGTGCTCGAGGCCGTCCGGCAAGCTGCTCGCCACGAGCGAGAGAAAAGCAGCGATGACGCCCGCGGCGATGCCGATCGAGGCCACGACCGCACGCACGGAGACACCCTCGCTACCGGCGCGAAGCCCCGCCAACTCCGGCCGCGCACGACTCAGGAGGCAAAGCACTCCGAACGTGATGACTCCTTCGCCGATGCCGATCAGGATGTGGACTCCGACGATGAACAGGAGTAGCTTGCTCAGCGGCGCGTCGCTGATGCCGGATACGGAGACCTGGAGCGCAGCTGCAACCGCACCGAGAGGAACGACCGCCAGACTCGCCAGGAAGCTCCCGAGGTAGACGCGACCGTGAGTCGCAGGGCTTTGGCCGACGATCGAATGGTATATCCACGCGCCGAGATAGGAGGGAATCACTCCCATGTTGAAGATGTTACAGCCGAGAGCCAGAATGCCGCCGTCCTGGAAGATCAGGCACTGGATCACCAGGATCGAAGCCATCGTCAGCAGCGCCGCATCCGGACCGAGTATGATCGCCAAGAGGACACTCCCAACGAAGTGACCGCTCGCACCGAACCCGATCGGGAAGTTCACCATCTGCGCGGCGAAGACGAACGCTCCGAGAACCCCCATGAGCGGCACCCTGCTCGTATCCAATTTCTGGCGCAACCGCCCCGCAGCCACACCGATCGCACCCGCAGAGACGATGCCGAACCCCACCTGGACCGGCGTCGAGAGCAGCTCGTTTCCCATGTGCATCCTACACCTCCTTGGCGGTTGTCGTTTCTACCAATTGACCGTGCTTCACGCCACGCAGACTGAGAATCTTGCTTGCCACCTCCCGGATATGCTTCGGGCCTCCCTTCATCACCAGTACCTCGAGGCAGTGCTTCCGATCGAGGTGGACGTGGAGCGACGAAACGATCTCCGAGAACTCGCGGTGCTCCGTCTCGAGTACCCGGTCTGCCGCTTCCATGACAGTGTGGTCGTAGACGAAACTCAGCACTCCCACAACCTCCTTGTCCGTCGAGTCCCACTCGTCCTTGACCAATTCGGCCCGTGCGAGATCGCGTATCAACTCCGAGCGGTTCGTGTAGCCGCGCCGCCGAGCGAGCCGATCGAACTCCCTGAGGAGCTTCCCATCCATCGACACCCCGAAGCGCTCGAGATCGCTCATCGTAGCACCTTTTCAATCTTAGTAGCATTGTACCATGCAGCCATCCCCGGTTCAAGACTTGGGCAGCACTTCGACGCCTCCGCCCGTACGCCTCGAAGGGCCTCTCACCTGCCGGGAGTCGGTTCCGGCTCGAGACTGGCCTTGCGGACGGTCGGGTTCCCCCAGGCGGCGCTGCCGTACTGCCAACGGTCGCCGGTGTGCGCCTCGGTGACGAGGACGAGGCGCTTGACGTCGGAGATGTCCGCGACGAGCTTTTGGGGCGGGCTGTCCCACTTCACATCGCCTACCTCCGCAAGCGGCCGCCCGTCGCCGAGTACTCTGAACCTTACGCGCTCGCTCGACTTGCGCACCGGGGGCACGTCCGCCGCGCCTTCCAGATCGATACCGACCTCGGCCTCGAAGGTGTCGAACTTACCGTCGAGCGCGTAGGTGAGGCTCGAGTCTACCTTGGTGCCCAGTCCTTTTTCGTACTCCTTGCTTCCAATGCGTAGCGGGTTACCCTCGAAGCTTCGGTCGAAGCCGACAGTACCCTTGAGGAAGTCAATATCGAGCGGCAGCAGGTCGCTCAGACACAGTGCGCCCAAGTCCGGAGGACGGGTGTACCTCGGCAATCGCCTCGGCACGACCTTCTCCCGATATTCGGGATAGGCGTGTGCCATGAACCGCGTGTCGAGCTGCCATTGATGGTCGAAGTAGCCGACCGCGAGGAAGGTTTCGGGGATGGTCGTCTTGTCGTCGAAGACACCGAAGTCGAACCAGTTCCGGTTGTCATAGGGGATCCAGTCGAACCAGTTGCCGAAGCGGCCGTTGATCTGATATATGCCGCGCCAGGTTGTCCCGGCGAAGATGACGACATACTTCTCCGGGTTGAGCGGGTTGGGGTAGCACAGCTTGACGCCGAGATCGGCTCCCTCGAAGGTCTCGTCGCCGACGATGACCTTGAGCCCTTCGATCCTGATCGGGAGTTTGTGCATGACCATAGCGGTAACGCAGTTGGCCTGTGGGCTGCCGTAGAGCACGAGGTTGGAGTCGCGGATGTCCTCGAAGTTCACGTCGATGTCGGCCTTCATCCGGAGAGGGCCGAGGTAGCGCTTGATCCATTGCTGGTTGAGGTCGAATGCCTCTTCGCGTACGATCCAGCGCTCCAGTTCGGAGGGGGCGGTCGTGCCGTAGACGACGAGGAATCGGTCCATGAAAGCATCCTCGATAGGTCCCTCGAGTCCTTTCTTCTTGCGGATTCCGGTTTCCTCGCCCTCGAACCACATGGAGCCGTGGCGTGCGAAGCTGAGCGGAGCGCCGTTCCAGCTCGTCCGAATCCGCTGGCCGTCAATCCAGACTTTGACCTCGCCCGGCGAGACGTAAGGCTCGGAGAAGACGAGGCGGAGGGAGGTAAGGTTCGTCGTCTTGAGCTCGAACTCTCTCTTGCCGGTGCGGCGGGCATCCACAAGGCCGAACTGGAGCGGCTCGCTGAGACCGCCGATACGAACCCAGTACGCGCCTTCGTAGCGGAGCCGATCGGTCTTGAAAAGCACGCGGTCAGGGAACGGGTTCCGCCTCTTCTTGAGCAGCCATTCGTCCTCGCGAACGTTGGTGAAGCCGCCGTGGCCGCCGGCGAACTCGTGGTACTCGGTCTGAGTGTTGCCGATCGCCGCGAGGCGCTTCATCATGTTCTGAGTGTGCCCTACCGGTACGATCGGGTCCGCGGTGCCGTGTTCGGCGAGGACGGGAAGGTTCAGCATATTCTCGGCGTAGGTGATCGGGCTGGTCTGTGCGCGCGCGAAGTCTCGCATCGCCTTCAAAGGCGAAGCCTCTACGCCCGTCCACTTCCACTCCTTCTCCCAGACCGTGTGGTCGGTATTACCGGCCGCGGGGGCAGCCGCCGCAAACAGGTCCGGGTAGTGCGTTGCCATGTGCCACGTCCCCGTACCGCCCATGGAGAAACCGTAGATATAGACGCGATTCGGATCGATGTTGTAGAAGAACTTGACATCCTCGAGACACTCCAAGACGTCGACTTCGCCGAGGAACATGAAGTCCATGCTCCCACGCCCGTGCGGCGAGACGGCGATGGCCCCTTCGATGTGCTGCGGTGCGGGATGTCCCTGGTACGGTCGCCACCAGTCGAACCAGCCGTGACCGTGGAGGCTGATGACAAGCGGCGTCGGCTTCTCGGGCCGGTACTGGACGGGTACGGTGATCGAGTAGCTCTGTAGCGTGTCGTCCACTCGCGAGACGTAGCCGCGGAGGAAGTTGCCCCGGGTCAGTTCCAGGGGGTCCACGCCCTGGAAGACGAGCTTCATGTTTGCGAGCGCCTTGCGCGCCTCGGTGAGGTCTCCGTAGCGCTGAGCGTATTGGGCCTGGACGCGGAGCGCGGCCGTGAGGCGTCGCTTCAGCTCGTCGGCGCGTGTAGCCTGGGGCTCCACCGGGATCGAGGTCGTGGCGGGCATGGGTGCCACCGGCACCGGTTTCGACGGCGTGACGGGGCGAACCGGCTCTCTACGCCCGACCACGGCGAGGACGATCACTGCGAGGAACACGAGCGAGGCCAGGACCGTGAAGTATGGAAATCTCACTCGTAGTCGAGGATCCATATCTCGGTCTTCTCAGGAAGCTGGCCTGGCTTGATCTCGATGGTGTTCTTGCCGACCCTCTTCGTATTCTTGCGACCTTCAGCGAATCGCTCCACCGGAGCGAACTTGGCGAGGCCTCTGTACGTGAGCGCAGGCGTCTTGTAGTGCATAGGGATCACGATCCGGGGCTTGAGCGACTCGATGACTTTGTCTATCTTGCCGAGGGGGATCGTAACAAGGCCGCTCGTCGGGATGAGCAGGACGTCCACCCGGCCGATGGCATCGCACTGGGCCTTCGAGAGCACATGCCCCAGATCGCCGCAATGGAGGACCCTCAACCCGTCGAGTTCGATCAGGTACATCGTCACTTCGCCGCGGAGATGCCCGCTTTCCTCGTCGTGGTAGGCCTGGAAACCGATAACCTTGATCTCGCCGATGCTGAACTCGCCGCGCTTCTCTTGAAACGCCGCGACAGGAGCTCCCTTCCGTCCCTTGACATTGGAGACCGCATTGTGATCGAAGTGTTCGTGGGTAACAAGTACTGCATCGGCCTCGACGTCCGGGATCTTGTAGCCGAGCTCCTTGTCGTAGGGGTCCACAGCGATCCGCGTCCCTTTGGAATCTTCGAGGAGGAAGTACGCGTGACCGAACCACTCGATCTTGGCCGCCTGTGCGCTCGCCGCCAGGACTACGCAGAATGCAATCGCTTTTGCTCTCATGTCCTCTCTCCCACTACTCTGATTCTAAGCCGGGGCGTAGCCGCAACCAAACGGGCTCCAACAGCCGCTGCGACTGACGAAACGATCTCGGCGGACATGGCCGACGAGTCTGCGGGGGTACGACAGGCCCGCCGATCGGACGAGCTACTCCACGCGGTCTTCTCGCTGCTGGGGAGCAGGGGGCTGCTCGCCGGCTGGCGGCCGTGAGCCGACTTGCGTCCGTAGGAAGGCTACGGCGGATTCCACCTCCCTCCGGGCCTGTTCGATGGGACGGCGTTGACAACTCGTATGGATGTAGGTGAGGAAGCCCGAGTAGTGCAGACGCTTGAGCTCCGCGAGGATCTCGGTCCAGGGGATCTTCCCCCTCCCGAGGGTACACCAGATTGCTCGTGCTCCGAGGCTTCGCGTATCGCGGCAGTAGCAAAGTCGGATGAACGGGCGCAAGGCAGCCAGGGCGGTCCGGTAGTCTTCCGCACGGGCGACAGTGAGGGCGGCCTGGTCGTAGAGCGCCCCGACATTGACGCTCCGGATGCCGTCGAGGGCTCGGACCTGGAGGGCTGTCGTGCCGATCAGGCTCCTCGCCCGGACACCGACCACGAGGATCAGCCCGAGCGCCCCACACCTTTTCTCGAGCATCATGATACTCTCGGAGAAACGGTAAAAGGACACGAGCATCTTGCGTGTGCATTCCTCTCTCGGATAGACCACCACGGCTCTGCAAGAGAGGGCGGCTGCGAACTCGATCAGCCTCTGTGCCGTATCGAGAGCCGCCCTGCGGCGCGACGGGGCCGAGCTTGCCAGCTCCAACGGCGGAAGCTCCATCGAGTAGATCGGAATGTGGCACCTGTCTGCCCGCCGGCCGAGAGCTTCCGGGTCGGTGATCTCCCCGTACCGCTCGGCTCCCAAGGAGATAGCGTCGAAGCCGAGCTCCGAGTAGAAGTCCAGCAACCGCTCGACACCGAGGGTGGGAAAGGAAGAGCTGTGTCCGGCCAGGAACATCTCAACGCTTCACGGGACAGGAGCAGGGAGTATGCCGGCAACGTGGACAGCCGCCGCCGTACTTCTTCAGCGCGGCCTGCTCGACGTCCACTCCGAGGAGGCTGGCGACCGTGCAGAGCCACGCGAGCACGTCCGCGACTTCCTCCTGAACCGCCTCTACGTCACGTTCCCGTACCCCTTTCGCAAGCTCTCCGACCTCCTCGACCAGCCAGAGGTAGGTCGGGTCGAGGCCGCGCCGCTCATCGCGCTCGTAGTAGACATCCTCGATCAACTTCTGGAACTCGGATATGTGCATCGCAGATCCTTGGCGATCAACGCTTGTTTGTCTATCTCGCCCTTCAGGGTTTCAGCCTCGACTCTGGGCGGCACAACGCGCAGCCCCGGGCTGGGGAATCTCGCTCCGTCGCCGCCCCGGCTCGCATCCCCCGCACACGCTCGGCTGCGATCCTCGATTCTCGATCCTCGATCGGTTACGCCGCTCTTCTCGGCTGGGACGGAGCCGACCGGGCGCCCGCGGCAGACCTCCATCCTCAGGCTCAGAGATGGTACTCGCGGTGGACTTCCTCCTCGGGATCGGGCGAGGAGTACATCTGAGCGAAGATGAGGATCTCCTCGCGGACGAAGTTTACGATGTTCGTCACGTCGCCGGTCTGGAGGTCCTCGGTCCAACTTCTCTTAGCGCGCTCCTTGTTTCGCACGACCGTCTTGAGGCGGAGCCTGGCTTGCCCGCTATGGTCGTAGCGCTTGACGGTGAACTCGAGGCGCGAGTAGAACTTGCCGGGCATGCCGTCCTTGTCGGCCAGCAGGTCGGTGGAGTAGACGGCGTAGATCCGTCCGTCGGGGCCGAAGGCTTCCTCGATGTGGAAATGGTCGAACTCGTCGCAGAAATCGCGGAACGAATCGAGGATGGTCTCGCGGAGCACTCTGGCCCATTCTTCGTATCGGGCCGCAAGCGCCTCGCGCGTGAGCTTCTCCCGCTCCTGCTCCTCTGCCTTTCGACGGGACTCCCGCTCCGCCATCTCCCGCACATGCCTGATCCGGTCTCGAAAGTCCATGCTCAACGCACTCCGTCGCGCCCGGCGCCCTATGGACTCGCCTGCACCCCGGCAAGCTCGGGCCTCGGACTCACCACACTTAAAGCATACCCCGTAAAGTATTGCTGAGCAAGTGCGCGGAGCCTCTCGACGGTGGTCGCTCGTATGGCGGCTTCGAGCCTCGCCGTCGCCCGGTAATCGCCGGTGTACAGTTCGTCGAGCGCCGCCTGGGAAGCCAGGGCCGAGTTGGTCTGCTTGTGGATGCGATCCATCGTCAGACAGATGTCCTTGGCGAGCTGCAGCTCCTCCTCCGTGATCTTGCCGTCCCGGCACTGCTGGAATGCGGTCTGGAACTCCGCGATCACATCCCTGACCTTGTCCGGCGTGGTGACGGCAACTGCGGCAAAGTAGCCGCTCTCCAGGCCGGTGAAGGGATAGGCATGGACCTCGTACACAAGCTGCTTGCCGCGGAGGCGATCGTGAAGCCAGCCGGAGGGATAGTCAACTCCCGAGATGACGGCGTCGAGGACCTCCAGTGCAGCTCGGTCTTCTATCGAGCGGTACACGGGCCCCAGGAATCCGAGCTGAACGATGGCATTCGTCTTTTCCATCTTCTTCAGGGCGATACGCGGCTCGGTGAACGGCGGCTCGGCCGGCGGCGCCGCCTCGGTGCGTGCGGGCCTCATCCGCCCGAACGTCCGCCGGAGCAGAGCACGCGTTTCGTCGAGAGGGATATCGCCGAAGACTGCGATCACGCCTCGGTTCGAGGCTGTGCACCTTTCCCAGAAGGCCTTCAAATCCTTCGAGGTGAACTTCTTCACCGTCTCCTCCGTGCCGAGGTAGTCCTTCCGGTACGGACTGGTCTTGAAGATGGTCTGCCTGAAGAGTACCTCCGCCTCCGCGTGCGGGTTGTCGGAGCGCTGCTTGATCCCGTTCAGGACGAGCTCCCTGACTGTCTCCAGTTCGCTCGCCGGGAAAGACGGTTCGAGGACGACGTCCGCGAAGACCTTGAACGTCTTCTGGAAGTGTTCGGACGGTACTTCCGCGGTGACGAAGAAGGTATTGTTCCCGGCGGAAGCGTTTATCGAGCCGCCGACTGAGTCGAAGGCGACGGCAATCTGCTGGGCGGAGTAGTGGCGCGTCCCGCGGAGGAGCATCTCCGCCATGAGGTTCGTGATCCCGACGTTGTTCTCGTCCTCCAACCTGACTCCACCCAGGAAGTATGCCTGCATCGCAACCAGCGGGATCGAGTTGTCCCGCCGAAGCAGGATCGTCAGGCCGTTGGGCAGGCTGTCCTTGACGATCTCGGTCGTCTCTGCGGCAGTTTCCTTGGGTGCAGCCGCCTTGCTCTTGGGGGTGAGCACAACCACCGTGCAATTTCGATCCCCGAAGTACCGGCGTGCAGCTTCTCGGATCTCGCCCGCTGTAACCTTCTGGAGCCGCTCGACATACTTGTACGAAAAGTCCGGATCGCCCGTCGTTACGTAGTCGTTCGAGATCGAAGAAGCCTGCGAGGCGACCGTCTTCAGGCCGAAGAACAGCTCGGCCCGCTTCTGTGCTTTTGCGCGCTCCAGTTCGGCTGCGGGAACCTTCTCGCGCTTCAGGCGATCTATCTCCTGGCGTATGGCGGCCAATGCCTTCTCCTTGTTCTCCGGCTTCATCTCCGCATTGACGATGAACAGGCCCGCGTCGTACGGGGGCGTATAGGATGAGGAACCGATCCCATCCACGAGGGCAAGTTCGTACTTGAGCCTCCTCACCAAGCGCGAGCTGTCGCCTTCCGAGAGAATGTAGGCGGCCAGATCGAGCGGATAGAGGTCCGGGTGGCTGAGCGGGACCGTCCGGTAGGAGAGGGTTACGTAGGTCGCCTTGAACGGGGTCTCCTGCTCCACGAAGCGGGGGGTGATCTGGGCCGGTTCCGCGGGGAGCGGGACCGCGGGCAGTGCACGACGCTCGAAGCCGGCGAAAGCCTGCTGGATCTTCTCCAGCGCCTTCTTCCACGCGAAATCCCCGACCGCCGTGAAAACCATGTTGTTCGGCACGTACCGCGTCCGATAGTACTTGTTCACATCGGCGAGCGTGAGCTTCTCGAAGATCGAGCGGTACCCGATCACCGGGTGCCGGACCGGGTGCTCGAGGAAGACGTTGAGCCAGGTGAGCTTGTATAACACGCTCGCGGGGTCGTCCTCGGAGCGCTCCATCTCTCTGAGGATCACGCCCCGCTCGCGTTGGAACTCCTTCTCGGTGATGGTGCAGTGCTGCATCCAGTCGGCGAGGAGCTCGACGGCGGTCGCGAAGTTGGACGCGGTCGTAGTGATGTAGAAGGTCGTATCGTCGTGGCTGGTGAAGGCGTTGGATGCGCCGCCCAAAGAGCGGAGCAGTTTCTCCGTATCGGCTTCGCTGCGGGTCGAGGTCGGGCCGCCGTGGATCAAGTGCTCGAAGAGGTGTGAGATTCCCGCGCCGAGATACTCGCCCTCGTACATGCTGCCCGTCTTCACGATCACGCGGACGTCTACGAGCGGGGCTGTGTGTACCTCCTTGAGAAGCACTACCAGCCCATTCTCCAACTCCGCGATCACGACGCCCTTCTCGGAGGTTCGAAGCGACTTGATATCCGCGCTCGTCGGGCCTGATGCCTCTGCCCGCAACAACGTCGCCGACAGCAAAACGATCGCCAGGTGTCCTTTCATGTCTGCTCCTACCACCATTATACCGGCGGTGTGCGGACAGGAGAACAGACGGAAACTCGAGACCCGACAACAGGGAGATTGGATACGGAACGCAGGAGCTCGGGGATAGAGGACGGTTCTCGTCCCGCTCAATCCTCGATCTTCGGTTCCGTCTTCTCTTCTCCGCCCGTCTGGTCAATGGAATCCATGTCGGGCCGGGCGGACTCGAAAAGCTCGATCTCGCTGACGCCGTACTTGCCGTTTCCCGTCGCGAGCATCCAGTAGCGCACCTTGTCGGTCGGTACGGTCTCGAAAGCGAAGACCGTCGTAGGATCGTGGTTGTCCTCGCGATAGGCGAGGAGCCGCCATGCCTTCTGGTTCAGGTCCCAGACCTGTACGGCCATGTCCGCCGTGACGGAGTCGGGCTCGCCGGGCACATGGTAGGCGATCAGGCAGTTGAGGGCGGCTGGTCGCCTCAGGCAGATCTCGACCGGGATGGGCGAGCCGAAGTCAACTACCGACGTGCTTTTCCGGCGCTTGACATAATCGTGAACCGTGAGAAGCTTCTCCTCGAGCCAATGGGCGGTATCGTAGATCTGGCCGTCGAGGAGCTTGAGGTGCTCGCCGGCCGCAGGCAGGCACTCCTCGCGGCCGATGCAGCGGACTTCGGTCATCATAGTGATCCCCTGGACGGACTGATTGAGGCCGGGATTCGCAGAGAGATCGTCCGCCGTGTAGGCCCTTGCGAGGTTCGGATGCTCGAATGGCAGCACCGCAAGCACCGGCCCGGCAATCTCGAGCACCCCTTTCGGACGGAACGTGCAGACCACTGGCTCGGCCGCACCGGGCTTTCGATTCGCCAAAGTCGAGAGGCCGATGACATATTCCGTCCACGCTGCCCTCGGCGCGAACCTCTGCGTACACACTCGGCGCTCGCCCTGTGCGACGACTGTCTCGAGGGAACCTCCCTCGCTCATGGCTCGCGCACGGAAGAGGAGAAACGTGCGCTGATGCTCGGTCCTCTTCGCGACCCCCACCTTGAGTGCTCGCTCCTTCTCCAAGCGTGCCGTCGGCCAAGCGTCACCGTTCGACTTTGGCGCCTCCCCCTCCCACCCGACTGACACAAGGACGGGAGCGAGCGATCTCACCGCGTCCAGGAACGGCTGGTCGAAGAGCGACGGGCACTCGACCAACTTTCCAGCTTCCCCCATTCCCTGGTCTTCCCACTTCAGCCAGGGGCTGTAACTGCCCTTGCTGAGAACGGTCCCGTCGGGTCGGGCGGTTCCGATGTGGCCACGCTCGCTCGCGAAGAAGATCTCGTCGTTCGACTTCCAGGCGAAGCCGGGCTGGCCGGAGCAGTTGATCGCCCCTGTCCGAGAGCCTCGCTTATCGAGGACGACCACGAGATCGTCAATCGTGGTGTAGGCAAGCCGCTCGCCGTCTGGGGAAAACTCGATCCCTCTGATGACCGAGGTGGTGTCGAGAGCCCAATTGAGTTCCGCCTCGGGAGAGACGCTCCGGAGCCGCGTCCCGCCGACGGCTCCGGCGGCCTGGGTGCCCGTGGGGTTGACCGCCGTGGCGCCGCTCCCTCCCGTGAAAGCTCCCTGCCACACGATCTTGCCCGTGGCGGGATCGAGCGCGAGGATGGTCGTCGTCCCTTCCTGGCCGCCGGCAACCACCATGAGCCTGGCTCCGTCGTTGGAGAACTGGAGATGCGTCGTGAAGATTGGCAGCCACCAGAGCAGCTTACCCGTCCTTGCTTCGCGGACGAAGAGGTAGGGAGCAAGATTGGCCGCGTGCTCCTCCTTTGTCCATGCCTTGGACGCGGCGACATATCGTCCCTCCGCGTCCACGGCTACGTGCCTCGCCTCCGCGCGGAAGACCTTCGGATCGGTGAGAGCTTCACCGACGAGCCCCTTCTTCCACAGCAGTTCGCCGTCGGGCGCCCATGCGAAGGTATTGTTCTTCCGCTGTGCGAAGATGCGTCCGTCGCGGCTGACGGCAAACGGGACCGACTCGGCAAGGCGCAGGTAGGCCGAGAAGTCGGGGGCCAGTACAAAGCCGCAGCCGCCCCGGCGAGCGACGAAGCGGCCCCCCGCGATCGGCCCTTGCAGCACGTCCATCCCGCTCTTCTTCCAGAGCAGTTCCAGTTTGTCGTTCAGCGCGAGTGTCGCCCCGTCAACCGTGAGGTGAAGGCGTCCGTCGCCATCGGCGAAAAGATGGTAGATCGGATAGGCGGACGGCTTGACCACGCCGTTGTCCTCCGCCTGGTCGGTGCGAGGTCCTCTGAGCGGGAGGAAGGCAGGCGGTCGCCCCTTGCTCGCCTCGCGGCTCGCCGCCGACCGCGGGCGTCTGCTGACGAGTCGCGGATGGGCGAGGCGGGGCGTGGGCCGGGCGACAGTCACACCGGCGGGCGGTCGTCCGGCGGCGAGTGCCGCCAGAGCTTCGAAGGCCTTTTCGACGCCGGCCCGGTCCCGTGCGAGGACCACGAGCGCGTTGTAGTCGGCGTCGAACGGTGCCCAGATCATCTGCGCGGTCGCCTGGCCCTTGCCGGGAGCGCTCTCGGTAGCTGGATAGGTCAGCATCGTGGCAATTTCCTGGTAGAGCCAGTTCCCGCACGTGTTGAGGAGCACGAGGTTTCTTTTGTATTTGAGCCGTGTGACTGTTTCGACATGGAGCGTGCGGAAATTGTCCGCCTCTTCTTTGAAGGTGCCGTTCAGTCCCTTGCCGCGAGTGCGG
>Ga0272448_1005466_pt1 | contig 14041 bp, 1 predicted proteins | sample YNPCB0191_FD_202220 | JGI IMG/M metagenome (GOLD analysis project Ga0272448, IMG submission 202220) | Hot spring sediment microbial communities from Yellowstone National Park, WY, United States - YNP-CB-019-1 | ecosystem: Environmental > Aquatic > Thermal springs > Hot (42-90C) > Sediment...
CTACGGCGATTTGGTGCTGCTCAGCGATGAGCGGATGTTCGCCATTACGCGGGGAACATCGGCCGCCAATGTGGAGAAAAATTCCGCAGCCGGCATCCTGGTAGGATTGTATGTGGAGGATTTGAGTTACGCCATTTATGCCCAGGACGATGGGATAGTTACCTATCGTTATTCCAAAGACGCGAACGATCCATGGTACACATTAGAAGTGGCCGGCGATGAAATCGGCGAGGCCGGCGGCGTTCACATGGAAGCCATGGTTTATGCACCCAGTCTCGGCGGATGGTTGGTGGTAGGCAATGCCGATAACGGCTTCGACGAGGTCGCCTATCAGAGCAACTTGCTCTATCTGTTGTTGGATGACGGTCAAGCCGTTGACCCGCCGGGTATTGCCAACGACGGTAATCCGCGGATGCCGACGAACATCATTCCTGTGGCACAGTTGGCCACAGGGCCGGTGATTACTGCGGTGGGTGCCACGGATCTGCTCCTGCCCGCAAATGACATCCTCGATGGCACCCGCTTTACGATCACCGATAAGGACGGCAACGTGCTGGTATTCGAGCTGGACTGCGGGCCGGATATCGACATGGGCGGCGGAGCGAAGGCGGTCCGCGACGGCATGACCTTCACCGTCGGCACAGACGCCTTGCAACGGACTTTTGAGTTCGACGGCGGTCCGGTAATTGTTTTCGGTCCCGACGTCGGCGGCAGCCTCGACGGCAAGACCTTCACCATTACCGACAATTCGGGCAAAGCGATTACCTTTGAATTCGACATCGACGGTACGGTAGGTTCCGGGAATACGGCAATAAAGATCAACACGGATGATCCCGCCGATGTGATTGCCACGGCCGCCGTGTTGGCCATCAACGGCGTGAGCGACGGCGTGGTGAAGGCGGCCCTGGGGGAAGCCACGGCCGACGAAGCCCGCGTCAGCCTCATTCAGGATAGCCCCACCGTGCTGCCTATCGGCGACGGCTTCTTGCGAGTCGAGGGCCGGTACGGAAAGGTTGATCCGGCCGGCGATACAATTCTGATTCCCTTCGAAGAGGGTTGGGACGATCCGGTCTTCCAGGCGATCCTAACTGCTGCTCCGCTGAATTACCCGGCCTTCTTCGGTGCGCATATTGCCACAATTGTTAATGCGCAACTGCCGATGCTCAGTGTGAGCGCAGGCGACCGCACCGGAGATAACGACCGCATTACCTTCAATGGGGCTACGGTCTATGATTTTTCAGGCATGGATCTCGGCGCCGGCTCGCCCTGGACACACCGCAACGGTTTCGACCACGGCGGCGGTGCGCCTTTGAGCGAAGAAGATTTCCAGAACCCGGACGAGGCCGATGTAATCGTCGATTTCGGCGCGGGCGATACTGCGCGGCAGATCGCCGTGAAGATTGCGGCGGCCATTAACCGGGCACGGACCGATTTTCCGCCGTTTGCTGTGATTGCCACGGCCGAAGGTCCCTATGTTAACCTGACGCACTCGTCATTGTCCGATCTGCCCGTGGTTGAGACGCCGCTTACGACTTTCGGAAGCGGCCCTGGCGGAAAAATCACCGGCATGACCTTCCTCGGCGATAAGCTCTACGCCGTGAGCGACGCCGGTGGGTTCTTTGAGGTCGTCAATTATGGTGAGCCGCAATTTAAAACCTGGCCCGACATCAGCGATCCCAACGACACCCATCAACCCAACGAGATTCAACCGATCCCCAATCCCAACGCCACTCATCTCCGCTTCTTGAACGTTATCGAATCGGATCAGACGCCGGGCGAGAACGTGGCCTTCGCCGGCTTGACTTTAGGGCCGCAAACCGTAGAGGGAGGCCGTTATGCTCAAACCTTCTTCGCCGTTTCCCGGACCGGCGATGTGTATGCTCTGAAATTGAACGACGACGCCACTGCGGCGGAGAAACAGGGAATCTTCGTGGATGCCGCCACGAGTATCACAATCCAAGGACTTACGGATGTTTCCGGCCTCTGCTTCTCGACGCTGGATTACAACATGTGGCACGTCACCGAGCGACGGGCGGACGACGACGGCCACGATGTGAACGTCACCTACGATTACAGCCGGCTGGAGTCGATTCCCGGCGGCTGGAGTTTCTACTTCGGCCGCGAGGACACCGGCACATACTTCGCCCCGGGCGGCGCCTATGGTTCGCTCATTACGCAGCCGTTCAGTCTGGAGGGTTACTCCAAGGCCGACGCGCCGACGCTCTATTTCGACTATTTCCTGGATATCGGCGGCCCAGAGAAATTTGATGTCGCCCGCGTTTATGCTTCGGCCAACGGGGTGAACTGGTATGTTCTGGGCGCCACTTTGGACAATCCTTCCGGTAACCTGGTGGATACCGACGGCGTCTGGCGACAGATGCGCATCGCCCCGCCGGAAAATCCCTTGATGATCGACGGCGCCAGAAAGGTTTACTCATGGTCGCTGGCCGATTTTGTGGGTGAGAAAGAGGTTCGCCTCCGGTTCGACTTCACTACTGCCGGCGATATGCACGTGGGTGATGAGGGCAATCAGCTCGACACTACGGGGGCCTATTTGCAAGCCCTGGCCGGCAATTATCTGGAAGACGGCGATCAGTTTATCGTTGACGGCGAAACATTCGAGTTTGACATGGGCGTGGCGCTGCGGCTGCCGAATGTGGCCGGCGACGCCATCCCCGATGGCGAAACATTCACGATCATGGTCCGCGACGCCGGCGGAGACCTGGTACCGCTGCGGACCTTCGAGTTCGACAAGGACGGCAATGTTACCCCCGGCAACGAAGTCATAACGATTCAGCTCGGTCAAACCACGAGCGAAGTCGCCTTTTTGATTACCAAAGCCGTCAATCAATTGAAATTAACCAATTCAGCAGGCGTACCGATTCGCGCTGACTGGTTCGAGAATCGCGTGATGCTCAACGCCGCCGAAGGGGTCGAGCAATCACCGGACGCAGTGATAGAGACTTATGGCAACGGCTGGGGTTCGTATTCGCCGGAGGCGACGCCCATCAACATCACCTCTATGATGACGGCGGAAGAAGTCGCCAGAAAAATCGGCGACGCCCTGGACCTGGTCTTTGCCGGCGGCAGTCCGTCATTCCGTGTGCAAGGCAGCATTATCCGGATGATTCATCATCCGGTGGATGATCCCGGCCCGTTGCCTTACGCCAATGCATTACCGTCCAACCGAACCGTAGTTTTGCCGACCGGTTTGTTTGATGGATTTAACGACATCGGGCGCGGGCAGGACAACAGTCACGAAGGATTCTATCTCGACAACGTCATGATCGGTTTCGCCGAGCGCGGCGAGATGATTACCCAGTCGCCGGCCAATACGAACTTCACCTTCAAGCCCGCTCCGAAGGGTGCTTTGACCGAAGGTTACTATCAGTTGCAGATTCGCAAGGCCAGCGAATATGCCATTTGGTTGGGGCTGGAAGAAGACATTGATCGCCCCATGAATCTGGTCTATTCCTTCGATGTCAACGATCGATTGGATAAAGCCATTACGCTGGTCATCCCTGACGCGAACGACATTTCTCTGGGAACGACGTTTACGATCAGCGACGGCGTTAATTCTCTAATCTTCCAATTCGTTGATCCGACCGTTTCCGGCGGCAATCCGAATTATGAGCCGATTTACTTCTATGCCAACGAAAGCGGTGTCGAAGTGGCTGCGCACGTAGTTGCAGCCATCAACGCCGCCAGAAGCGAAGGCAAGTTGAAGGTCAAAGCAGTCAGTAACGGCCACAGCAATCGTGTGGACCTTATCGGTGCGGCCAGAGTTATCACCGCTAAGGACGAAGGTTGGGCCGAAGAACGCCATCTGACGCTGACGCAAAAAGGAATGTCTCAAGAAGCACTGGAAGGGCCGATGAACTTCAGCGCCGACACCAGTGCCTACATCGGTTTTGCTGATGCTACTCCCACCGGTTCCAGCTACTTGGTGTATGAAGAATGGGGCGGTTGGTGGCATGACGCTGAAAAATTGCCCCCCGATGATGATGACCTTCAGCCGCCGGGAACCGGCGACGATTATATGTGCTGGGCGGCCGCTGCCAGCAATATCCTGGCATGGACCGGCTGGGGATATGTTTCCGGCATGATTTCTGAGGACGACATCTTCCTTTACTTCCAAGACCACTGGACCGATGACGGCGGTTGGGAAAATGTCGGTTGGCAGTGGTGGTTCTCCGGCGTGAATACTACGCAGGGCTGGCCCGGTTGCTCTCAGGTGGATGTGCCCGGCGGAGGCTTCTTCCGCAATCTGCGCTTCAGCCAGTACTTCCACTATGAGGCTGATGATGCAAAGGCTCTTTCAGCAATCGACAGGTTCCTCCGTGCCGGCTACGGTTGTACCTTGGAACTCTACAGCGACGATTACGACATTGCTCATGCGATTACCGTGTGGGGCTTTAATTACGACAAAAACGCCCCGGACTACTATGTCGGCGTTTGGGTAACCGACTCGGACGACGACAAGTCGCTCAGCGATCCGCCTGATAGACTGCGCTACTACGAGGTGCGTTGGTCAGAGGAGGATGGCCGGTGGTACCTGCAAGATTACTATGGCATGAACAATGTTTATATCAGTCGAGTCAACGCTTTGGAACGCCGCTCGACCGGTTTGCAAACGATCGAGTACACGGAGCAAGGCGACCGCAACCATCTTTACGACCAAGGTCAGATAATTCTGGAAAATAACATCATCACTTATTGTAGCCAATCGGGAATCGAGGTAAGGCCGGCCAACCGCAGTGGTGCCGCGCCTCTCCCCAAGCCTGGTCCTACCGCTCCCTTGATGTCTATTAACACCCAACACCAGGTCCCAGGGGTTGTGATTCAGAACAACCTCTTGGCGTTTAACCAACAACGGGGCATCTATTTCGGCGGCGATGTAGCGCAAGCCGGACAATCGATTGGTTCCGTGCCCTTCGGTCGGATCATCAACAACACGATCTACGGTTCTGCCGGCCGGACCGGCGTGGGCATCGACATTGGTCCTAACGCCAGCCCCACGATTCTTAACAATCTATTGGTCGGTCTGACCACAGGTATCCGTGTGGACGCCTCGTCAGCTACGACCGTGGTCGGCACTACGGCATACTCCAACAACGGCACGAACCTCAGTGCACCGACCGGCTTTAGTCAGTCTTTCGCCATGGTGATTACGCCGGAACAGCCGCTCTTCGTTAATCCGGCGGCGGGCAACTTCTATCTTGCTGCCGGATCGCCGGCCATCGACAGCTCGCTGGATTCGCTCACGGAGCGGCCGAACATGGTTACCCTGCGCACGGCGATGGGGTTGCCGCTCTCGCCGATCCTGGCCCCGAGTGTTGACGTTTACGGACAGTTGCGGATAGACGACCCCGATGTCGCTCCTCCGCCGGGCTTCGGCAAGAACACCTTTAAGGACCGCGGGGCTATCGACCGCGTGGACTTTGAAGGGCCGGTGGCTACGGTCTATATCCCACTGGACAACGGTACTCTTGATCTCGACCCGGCCTTGAATCAACTGCTTATTCCGATCACCGCCGAAAAGTACTATCCCAACCTCGTCATCAAACTCAGCGACGACGGATCCAGCGTTGCCGACGAAACCGTTTCCGCCGAAGCGGTACAGGTTTTCCAGGATGACGTCCTGTTGGTTGAAGGTCGTGATTACTTCTTCTCCTATGATCCGACGAATAACACCATCTCGCTGCGTTCGGCCGGCGGGGCCTGGCTGCCGGGCAGCCGTTACACCGTCCGTCTGGATAGCTCCATCCGCGACAAGGCCAATAATGCCGTGCTCTTGAACCAGCCGGACGACACGACCAGTTTCTACATCGTTTTGGCCGCTGTGGATTTCGGCGACGCGCCGATGTATCTCGACGCCGCACATGCCGTCAGTGCCACGACGTTGCCTCAGGGCGCTTATCACCTTATCGTCCCCGGTGTTTATCTGGGTACGGTAATCGACACCGAATTGGATGCCCGCATAGAAGCTTCCGCCGAGGGCGATGCCGGCGATGATGGGGTGGTCTTCGTCGATGGCGCATTTCTAATCAGTTCGCCTGCCGGCGAAATTGCCGTACAAAAGTGCATTCGCGTTACCGCTTCTGTTGCCGGAGTGCTCGACGCCTGGATCGACTTCGACGGCGACGGCATCTGGGAAGCTTCGGAGAAATTGGCCTTCGTCGATGCCGGCGGCGCGCCGATTACGGAGTTGCAGGCCGGCGAAAACGAACTCTACTTTGTCGTGCCTACCGGCCTGGCCGACGCCGGTGTGTTCAAGACCTTTGCTCGATTCCGCTTCAGCACCGCCGGCGTAGCGGAGCCGTGGGGCGCCGCAGCCGACGGCGAAGTGGAGGACTATCAGCTCACCATCACGCCCTACCTGGCCGATTGGGGCGATGCGCCCGATCCGACTTATCCCACGCTCGAAGTCAACGACGGCGCGCAGCATCGGCTGTCCTTGAATCCTGACGGCTCGGCGAACCTCTATCTCGGCGCCGGCGTCGATTTCGACCTCTTGCCGCATACTTCCGCTGCCGCCGACGGCGACAACTTCGACGACGGCTTTGATTTCTCCGGCGTCAACCTCATTCAAGGCGAAAGCGTGCAGCTTGTCTTCTATGTGGTGAACACCACCGGTGAGCAGGCCTACTTGAACGCCTGGATCGACTTCGACGCCGACGGCGTTTGGAGTGCTGCGGAGAAGATCGCCGACGCCCTGCCGGTCAGCGACGGCGAGAACCTGTTGAACTTCGACGTGCCGTTGGGCGCCGTGATCGGCCCCACTTTCGCCCGATTCCGCCTGAGCAAGCAGGCCGATCTTTTGCCTACCGGTCCGGCTGACGGCGGCGAAGTGGAGGATTATCGCGTCGAGATTCTTCCGCCTTTCGGCGGCATTCAAGGCGTTTTCTGGAACGACCGAAACGGCAACGGATTGCGAGATTTAGGTGAAACACCTCTGGAAGGCTGGGTGGTCTATCTCGATCTGAACGACAACGCTCAACTTGACGCCGGCGAACGCTGGACCACTACTGCCGTGGACGGCACTTACGAGTTCGTGGATGTCACGCCTGCCACATACACCGTCCGCGAAGTGCTCCTCGATGGTTGGATAGCCACCTTGCCGGCCGGCGGTTCGCGTGTCGTCGTGGTTAATCCCGGCCAGATCGTCATTGATGTCGATTTCTTGAACCGCGACATTACACCGCCCAGGGTAATCTCGATCGTAAAGGGCGACGGCGTCAATCCGGCCGTCGATCCCACGAACGCCGAATTCGTGCAATTTACCGTGTGCTTCAGCGAACCGGTTACCGGCGTGGACGTTAACGATTTCGCTATTGTCGCTCCCGATATTAGCGGCGCTTATGTAATGAGCGTTACGCCTGTCGGCGATGTGTTCGATGTGCGGGTGGCCACCGGCTCCGGCGACGGCAGCCTGCAATTGGTCCTGTTCGACAACGACTCGATCGCCGATATGTCAGGACTGGTCCTGGGTGGTCCGGGCTTGGGCAACGGCGATTTCGCCGGCGAAACTTATACCATCGACAAAACTCCGCCGACGGTGACCGCCATTCAACGTCTGAATGCCAATCCTTCCAACGCCGCAGCGGTCGCTTTCGCCGTTACTTTCAGCGAACCGGTTTCCGGCGTTGACGCTACGGACTTCATCATCACTGCTGACGGCCCCACCGGCGCGATAATCGACTCCGTTGTCGGTTCTGACAACAGCTACACTGTCACTGTGCTCACCGGCTCCGGCGACGGCACGTTGCGGCTGGACCTCGTGGACGACGACTCGATCCGCGACGTTGCCGGCAACTCATTGGGCGGCGTAGGCGTCGGCAACGGCGATTTCCTGGGCGAGGCATATCTAATTGATAAGACTGCGCCTACGGTCCTCTCCATCCTCCGCGCAGACGCCGATCCCACCAGCGCCGCCACGGTCAGGTTCACCGTCCTCTTCAGCGAACCGGTTACCGGAGTGGATGTCGCCGACTTTGCCATTACCGCCGTGGGACCGACAGGCACGGCCATCCTTGGCGTTACCGGCGGCGGCGACACTTATACCGTTTCCGTCAAGACCGGCGCCCTAGAGGGCACCATTCGGCTGGATGTCGTGGACAACGACACTATCATGGATGCCGCCGGAAACCTGCTCGGCGGTGTGGGGGTGGGTAACGGCGACTATCGAACCGGCGAGTACTACACTATCGACCGCACGAACCCCACCGGGCTTTATCTCTCCAACGACCGCGTCGTAGAGCATCTGCCGATTAACACCGTAGTCGGCGCCTTGACCAGCACCGGTCCGCGCTCCGGCTTCACCTATTCGCTCGTTCCCGGTACGGGCAGCGACGACAACGCTTCCTTCCGCATCGTAGGCAATCTCTTGCGGACCAACGCTGTCTTCGATTATGCCGCAAAGAGCAGCTACTCGATTCGCATCCGTACCACCGACTCCGGCGGCTACTGGATGGAGAAAGTCTTCACTATTTCCGTCGTGCCGGAAGCGGAGTCGGTCGCGTTGGGTGATCGGGTTTGGCGCGATCTCAACAGCAATGGAGTGCAAAATGTCGGTGAACCTGGTTTGCCCGGCGTGGTGGTCGAACTCTTTTGTTCGCCGACCGGAGTAATCGGCGGAACAAGCGATTACTCCTACGGCCAGACGGTTACCGATGCGCTTGGCCGTTATGGCTTCCAGCGCTTGCTGGCTGATTTGAACTACTATCTCGTTTTCCGTGCACCGAGCGGATATTCCTTTACGTGGTCTAATGTCGGCATGAACGACGCTATCGACAGCGACGCCAATTCCACCGGCGTTACCGGCTTGTTCACGCTCGGCGGCGGACGCAACGATGTGGACGCCGGACTGATTACCGCGACTGTGGGAACCGACTTCCTCTTCCGTTTGGGCGGCACCGGCGACGACGCCGGCCAGGCTGTGGCTACTGATGCGGCCGGCAATGTATACGTCGCCGGTTACTTCCGCGGCACGGTCGATTTCGATCCCGGCCCCGGTGTGTTCAATCTTGTCAGCGCCGGCGGCAGCGATGCCTTTGTCGCTAAGTATTCGCCGACAGGCGCACTGGTTTGGGCGAAGGCCCTGGGTGGCACTGGCGATGATACGGCCACGAGCATCGCCCTCGGACCGAACGGCTCGGTTTATGTCGGCGGAAGCTTCCTCGGCACGGCCGATTTCCTCTCCGGTCCTGGTAGCGTCAATCGAACTTCCGCCGGCGACAAGGACGCCTTCATTGTCAAGCTCGATTCCGCCGGCGAGCTTCTCTGGGCAGACGCGATAGGCGGCAAAGGCGAAGACCAACTCAACGGTCTCGCCGTCGCCGTGAATGGCAGCGTCTTTGCTACCGGTTCCTTCCAGAATGGCAGCGATCCGACCGGCGCAGATTTCGACCCAGGCGCGGGAACATTCAAGCTCGTCGCCATCGGCCCGAAGGATGTCTTTGTGCTGAAATTCGATGCTCAGGGCGGTTTCGGTTGGGCGAAACGGATGGGTGGAATCGGCTGGAGCCAGGGTATGAGCATCGGACTCGGCATCGCTCTGGATGCCGTCGGTAACGTCTATACCACCGGAAGCTTCCAGGGTATCGCCGACTTCGATCCCGGTGCTCCGCAAGTTACCCTCACCTGCGCAGGCGATACCGACGTATTCGTTTCCAAACTGGATTCGGCAGGCAATTACGTTTGGGCAAAGGCCATCGGCGGCGCCGCTGAAGATTACGGCTGGGCCGTTACGGTCGCCAACGACCGCTTGTATGTCCTCGGTGGGTTCCAGGGCGTTGTTGATTTCGACCCCGGCGCCGGGGTGTACAATCTCGACAGCAACAGCTATCGACGCCTGTTTGTCACCAAGCTGACCACCGCCGGCGAATTCGACTGGGCGAGAGCCTTCGGCGGCAACGGTTGGGATCGACCCGGTGGCTTGGCCCTGGCGCCGGACGGCGGCCTGTATGTCGCCGGCGGCTTCTGGGGAACCGCAGATTTTGATCCCTCGGCCTCGGCCGCTTACAACCTCACCAGCGCCGGTCAGAAAGACGCCTTCCTGCTGAAGCTCACCGCGGCCGGCTCCTTCGCCGCCGCTACACGCATGGGCGGCAGCGGAGATGACGCCGCGCTGGGCGTCGCTGTCGCTCCCGATGGGGCGGTCTGCACCACCGGATACTTCCAGGACACGGCTGCTTTCGAAATGCCCGCCGGCACCGTTCAACTCACCAGCGCCGGCGGTCAGGATGTCTTCCTATCCAAGGTTTCGCCGGGCTTGACCGTTACCGTCAACCAGGCTGTGACTCAGGACGACCCCACCACTTCTTCGCCCATTCTCTTCCGCGTGGTCTTCAGCGCCCCAGTAGCCGATTTCACCGCCGACGACCTTACGATCGGTGGCACGGCTCCCGGCACGTTGACGGCGGTGGTTACACCTATTGACGCTGAAGGCACAACTTATGAAGTCGCCGTCTCCGGGATGACCGGCGGCGGAACAGTTTCCATCTCTCTTGCTGCGGGCAAAGCACATGATGCCTTTGGCAATCCCAATAAACCATCCACCTCACTGGACAACGTTGTTACCTATGCCTTGCCTGCCCCGACGTTCAACCTGACCGGGCCGACTTCCGGCACGTTTACTGCCGGTCAAATGGTGCCCATCCAGTGGACGGCCTCAAACGTCAAGCCTAATAGCAAGATCAGCCTCTGCTACGACGTGGATACCGCCTGGAACGGCAACGAAAAGTGGATCGTCATCGACGGCATTGCCGCCGCCGACGGCGCCGGCACGTACAACTGGAACACGACCGGCGTGGCCGCCGGCACGTACTACGTCGCCGGCTATCTCTACGACGGCAAGTGGACGCTCTCGCACCTGACGCAGTCGATTACGATTCAGGCCGGTGCGGCGGCGGCGACATTCAACCTGACGGGGCCGACTTCCGGCACGTTTACGGCAGGGCAAACGGTGCCTATCCAGTGGACGGCCTCGAACGTCAAGGCCGGCAGCAAGATCAGCCTGTGCTATGACGTGGATACCGCCTGGAACGGCAACGAAAAGTGGATCGTTATCGACGGCATTGCCGCCGCCGACGGCGCCGGCTCGTACAACTGGAACACGACCGGCGTGGCCGCCGGTACGTACTACGTCGCCGGCTATCTCTACGACGGCAAGTGGACGCTCTCGCACCTGACGCAGTCGATTACGATTCAGGCCGGTGCGGCGGCGCCGACGTTCAACCTGACCGGGCCGACATCCGGCACGTTTACTGCCGGCCAAATGGTGCCTATCCAGTGGACGGCCTCAAACGTCAAGCCTAATAGCAAGATCAGCCTGTGCTATGACGTGGATACCGCCTGGAACGGCAACGAGAAGTGGATCGTCATCGACGGCATCAACGCCGCCAATGGCACCGGCACGTACAACTGGAACACGACCGGCGTGGCCGCCGGCACGTACTACGTCGCCGGCTACCTCTACGACGGCAAGTGGACGCTCTCGCACCTGACGCAGTCGATTACGATTCAGGCCGGTGCGGCGGCGGCGACGTTCAACCTGACCGGGCCGACATCCGGCACGTTCACGGCCGGCCAAATGGTGCCTATCCAGTGGACGGCCTCAAACGTCAAGCCTAATAGCAAGATCAGCCTGTGCTATGACGTGGATACCGCCTGGAACGGCAACGAGAAGTGGATCGTCATCGACGGCATCAACGCCGCCAATGGCACCGGCTCGTACAACTGGAACACGACCGGCGTGGCCGCCGGCACGTACTACGTCGCCGGTTATCTCTATGACGGCAAGTGGACGCTCTCGCACCTGACGCAGTCGATTACGATCGCTTCGCCGTTGAGCCTGGCGGTTGCCGCGCCTGGCGATGCTGCAAGCGGTGTGGTCTCCGGCAGCGACGCGCAGTTTGCGGCGATAGTGGAAGAGGCGATTCGCCGCTGGACACAGGTGGTGGGCGTGGAGGCGTTGAAGGGCGTGAGCGTCGAGGTAGTTGACCTGCCGGGCGTGCTCTTAGGCGATGCCGTAGGCAACAGCATCCGCATCGACCGCGACGCCGCCGGCTATGGTTGGTTCGTCGATCTCACGCCGGGCGAGGACGAAGAGTTCACGCTTTTGGCGGCGGACGTGCTCAAGGCGCGTGCGGGCAGCGCGGCGGAGCTGCGGGCTGACCTGCTGACGACGGTGATGCACGAGCTGGGCCACGTGTTGGGCTACGGGGACGACGACGGCCAGGCATTGATGAACGGCGCCTTGCCGCTTGGCGAGCGCAGGCTGCCGACGGCGGCCGCCGAACCGGCTTTGAAGTCTTCGGACGCCGCGCTCCTAGAGCGGCTGTTTGCCGATTCTGATGACGATGACTGCGCCTGGTCCTGGCTGTAAGCCGTAAAACCTGAACGTAAGCCTTAAAATAGGCATACCTATTCAAACTTGAGGCACGCCTCAATACGCCTTGGCGTCGATGGTCTGGCCGTCCTTGCGGTTGCTTAGGGCGATATGAACGTTCCAATCGGTCATATAGCTCATAGTTTGGACCGAACCGTCGCAGAAGGCCATGTTAAAACCGTTGCCATGTGCGCTGCCGAAGATGAAACGGATGAAGTAGCCGGGAGTATCGCGTAAGGGGGGAACGTTAATCTCATATCCGCCCGCTCCTCCACGTAAATAACTCCAACGCTGAATGTCTTCGTTGTTGCCCATGTAGGCGTGCTCATTGTCGCCAAGGTCAGAGCCGGTGAAATAAGCGTCAGGACAGAGATACTTTTCGCCCAATAGATACGTATTGCTTGTGCCGTCGATAACATCCGCAAGTTTCACGGTGCTGAAGGTAAAAAAGATGCCCGTACAGATACCACTGATTTCCCTCAGTTTGTCTCTGGTTGACTGAGTCATGGTTCCCGGCGGGTTTTCGACGCTCGCAACGTCACCTGTCACTGGCCCGAAGCCGAACTCTGGATAAGCATCGCCGCTATTGCCTGCGTAATCGTTCCGTGCAGCCACTTTCGGTGGTTGCGTGACGTTGTACTGCCAGCCCCCATTTTTCCAGGGGTATGCCATCGGCTGGCGACGCGTAGGACAATACAGCACGCTGAGTGGGATACCCATTCGTTGGAGATGAGCATCCTTCTTGGCAGGAGAATTCCATTCACCGAGGCCGGCCCCCATATCGTGCAAGGCTTGTTGCTCGATATAAGGGAGGATATTGTAGATCCAGCCGCCGGGTTGTCGCCAGTCCTTGCCGCGATCGGCGTCTCCGGCCCAACCATTTCCCCAGCCGCCGGTCGGAAACCATCCCATCGCATTTTCGTGTGTAAGACACCCTAACGCGAGTTGTTTGAGGTTGTTTCGGCACTGCAATTGCCGTGCGGCTTCACGGGCGGCTTGAACAGCCGGAAGAAGCAAAGCAATCAGGATGGCGATGATCGTGATGACGACCAAAAGCTCTACCAGCGTGAAACCACTTTTTGGTCGTTTATTCCGATTTGAGAATAACATCTTCCGCCTCTTCTGCATAAAAACGGATCCCGATTCGGCGCAAGGAATAGACCACCTTGGCCTACCCCGCCTTGCCGAATCGGAAATCAGACATCCCTAAATCATTCAACTATCTCCGCTTACGCCAGGCGAAAGCGGCCAGGCCGACCAGACCGGCGGCCAAGAGGGCCAGCGTGCTCGGCTCGGGAATCATAATCCGCAGCGTCTCAAACTGGCCGCCGCCATGCAGGCCCACCTTCGACGGATTGCTCGAATTGTAATCCCCCAGCGTGATCTCCGCCCAACCCCTCTTTACCCACAACACCCCAAATACATCACCCACCCGCAGATAGATCTGAGGGTCGGCGCTGTACCACGTGTTGCCAAACGCACGGTACACGTCCCCGCTGACGGACGTGCGAAACGCCGGCGTACTGCCGTCAAACAGCTTCCCCGTGTAACTCGTAAAATTAAAGCCCGTCGAGGTCGTGGACTCCGGCGGGTCGTCAAAATCCTGCCAGGAACTGCTCGTGTAAAGCTGCCATTTGGACGCCGAGCCTG
>Ga0272448_1005469_pt1 | contig 14039 bp, 12 predicted proteins | sample YNPCB0191_FD_202220 | JGI IMG/M metagenome (GOLD analysis project Ga0272448, IMG submission 202220) | Hot spring sediment microbial communities from Yellowstone National Park, WY, United States - YNP-CB-019-1 | ecosystem: Environmental > Aquatic > Thermal springs > Hot (42-90C) > Sediment...
CCTCATCCATCGAGTTGGTGTGCAGGCTCTGGGTGCCGCCGAGCACCGCCGCCAATGCCTGCAGGGTCACGCGCACCACGTTGTTCTCGGGCTGTTGGGCGGTCAGCGTGCAGCCCGCCGTCTGGGTGTGGAAGCGCAGCCACCACGAGCGGGGGTTCTTGGCCCCATAGCGCTCGCGCATGGCGCGAGCCCAGATGCGCCGGGCGGCCCGGTACTTGGCAATCTCCTCAAACAGGTCGTTGTGGGCGTTGAAGAAGAAAGAGAGCCGCGGCGCAAAGCGATCCACATCGAGGCCGCGCTCCAGGCAAGCCTCCACGTAGGTAAAGCCATCGGCCAGCGTGTAGGCCAGCTCTTGAGCGGCCGTAGCGCCGGCCTCGCGGATGTGGTAGCCGCTGATGGAGATCGGATTCCAGCGCGGCAGATGTTGGCTGGCAAACTCGATGGTATCGACGATCAGGCGCATGGAGGGCCTGGGAGGAAAGATCCACGACTTTTGGGCGATGTACTCCTTGAGGATGTCGTTCTGGATCGTGCCGCCCAGTTGCGCCATCGGGATGCCGCGGCGTTCGGCAGCGGCGATGTACATGGCCCAGATGACGGCCGCCGGGCCGTTGATGGTCATCGAGGTGGTGATGCGGTCGACAGGGATGCCGTCGAAGAGCACCTCCATGTCGGCCAGGGAAGACACGGCCACGCCACACTTGCCGAACTCGCCCTCCGCCTCGGGATCATCGGTATCGTAGCCGTAGAGGGTGGGGAAGTCAAATGCGACGGAGAGCCCCGTCTCGCCGTGCTCGAGGAGGTATTTGTAGCGGGCATTGGTCTCCTCGGCGGTGCCAAAGCCGGCGAACATGCGCATCGTCCAGAGCTGGCCGCGGTACATGGTGGCATGGATGCCGCGGGTGAAGGGGTAGCTGCCGGGGAAGCCGACCTTCTCGAGGTAGCTGGCGCCGGCCTGGTCGAGCGGGGTGTAGAGGCGCTCCACCGGCCGGCCCGAGACGGTGGTGAACTCTTGGCGGCGCTCGCCAGAGCGGGCGAGCGTCGGGCCCAGCACATCGCGCTCCCAGGCGCGCCGCGCCTCTGCAATCGTCTTGAGCTGCTCCTCGTCGAACATGCCCACCTCCTTCGCTCACTCGCGCCTTTCAATGCTGCCCGAAGCCGCTGGTGACCGGGTGGCTTGCTTCGCGCCAACCCGGTGCGGGCCTTTTGTGGGGGTTGGAGGTTTGGCTGGGTCGGCAGGTCGCCCCCACAGGGGGCGACCTGCCGACCCAGCCAAACCTCCAACCCCCCCTTGGGACGGAGCCGGCCTGCAGGCGAAGCAGTATGCCCGGCCGCTTGCCAAGGCCGCCACTCTGCACGTGCTCCGTTCAATCCGTTCTCCTAATCCGTTGGCAGGGCCTCCGACAGTTCAATCAGGACGCCGCTGGCGCTGGCGGGGTGGACGAAGGCGATGCGGTGCCCGCCGGCACCGACGCGCGGCCGCTCATCGAGCAGCCTGGCGCCGTGCGCGCGCAACTGCGCCAACGCCGCCTCGATATCCTCCACCTGGAAGCAGATGTGGTGGATGCCCTCGCCCCGCTTGGCGAGGAAGCGGCCCACCGGGCCATCGGGCGAAGTCGACTCGAGGAGCTCGATGTGGCTCTCGCCCACCTGCAACATGGCCACCCGCACCTGCTGGTCGGGCACCTCTTCCAGTTCGGCCTCGAGGCCGAGGGTATCGCGGTAGAAACGGAGCGCCTGTGCGAGGCTCTCCACGGCGACGCCGATGTGGTCGATCTTCTTGAGCATGGGCGCTCCTTCTTAGAGCCCGCTGCCTGACGGGCGGTATTCCCCGAACACGCCCCGCAACACATCGCAGATTTCGCCCAGGGTGGCGTAGGCCTGCACTGCCTCGAGGATGGGCGGCATCAGGTTGTCGGAGCCACGGGCCGCCTGGCCGAGCGCATCGAGGGCGGCGGCCACGCGGCCGCCGTCGCGCTCGCGCTTGAGCTGGCGCAGGCGCTCCACCTGGGCGCGCTGCACCTGCGGGTCGACCCGCAAGAGCGCCGGCACCGTCGCCTCCTCGCCCACAAACTCGTTCACGCCCACGACGATGCGTTCCTTCTTTTCCACCTCGCGCTGGTACCGGTAGGCGCTGTTGTGGATTTCCTGGGCGATAAAGCCGGTCTCGATGGCGCGCAGGGCGCCGCCCATCCCGTCGATCTGCTCGAGGTAGCGGGTGGCGCGACGCTCGATCTCGTCGGTCAGGGCCTCGATGCAGTAGCTGCCGCCGAGGGGGTCCACGGTGTCGGCGACGCCCGACTCGTAGGCGATGATCTGCTGGGTGCGCAGGGCGATGCGTACCGATTCTTCGGTGGGCAGCGAAAGGGCCTCGTCGCGCGAGTTGGTGTGGAGGCTCTGGGTGCCGCCCAAGATGGCGGCCAGGGCCTGCAGCGCCACGCGGATGATATTGTTCTCGGGCTGCTGCGCCGTCAGGGCCGAGCCGGCCGTCTGAGTGTGGAAGCGGAGCATCCACGAGCGCGGGTCGCGGGCGTGAAAGCGCTCGCGCATGATGCGCGCCCACATGCGGCGCGCCGCCCGGAACTTGGCCACCTCTTCGAGCAGGTTCATGTGGGCGTTGAAGAAGAAGGAGAGCTGGCCGGCAAAGCCATCCACATCGAGCCCGGCCTCGATGGCCGCCTCGACATAGGCAATGGCGTTGGCCAGCGTGAAGGCCACCTCTTGCACGGCATCGGCCCCTGCCTCGCGGATGTGATAGCCCGAGATGGAGATGGTATTCCAGTTGGGCATCCGCTCGCCGCAGAAACGAAAGATGTCGGTGATGAGGCGCATCGACGGCGCAGGGGGAAAGATGTAGGTGCCGCGCGCGACGTACTCCTTGAGGATGTCGTTCTGGATGGTGCCGCGTAGCCTGGCGGGGTCGGCGCCCTGCTTCAGGGCCACCGCCAGGTACATGGCCAGGAGCACGGCGGCGGGGGCGTTGATGGTCATCGACGTCGACACGCGCTCGAGGGGGATGCCCTCGAAGAGCCGCTCCATGTCGGCGAGGGAATCGATGGCCACCCCCACCTTGCCGACCTCGCCGAAGGCGAGGGGATGGTCCGAGTCGTACCCGATCTGCGTGGGCAGGTCGAAGGCCACCGACAGGCCCGTCTGGCCCTGCTCGAGCAGGTAGCGGTACCGCCGGTTCGACTCCTCGGCGGTGGCATAGCCCGCATACTGGCGCATGGTCCAGTGGCGGCCGCGGTACATGGTGGGCTGGATGCCGCGGGTGAAGGGGTATTCGCCGGGAAACCCCAGCGCCTCTTCGTAGGGCGCCTGCAGGTCATCCGGGGTGTAGAGCCGCTCCAGCGGGATGCGCGACGGAGTCTCGAACTCGCTCCGGCGCTCCGGGTAGCGAGCGAGGAGCGGCCTGACGGTCTCGTCTTCCCAACGGCGTCGTTGCTCTTTCAGCTTGCTCACGGTCCGTTCCTCACTTTCCTGTTCCTGCCCGAGCCGCCGACCGGCCTGCACGCTCCGCGCCCACCCGGTGCGAGACCATGTGGGGGGGCGGGTTGGCTGGCGGCGCCGCCAGCCAACCCGCCAAACCCCCACCCAGGGGCTGGGCCGGCAGCGGGCGGAGCCTAATGCCCGGCTGCCGCCCCTGGCCGCAAGTTTCTTCACCTGCCACAGGGCTGCGCGAGCCCCGGGATACTGCTCAGAATGACAGGGGACGCTGGGCCATGAGCCATGACTCTTCATCGGACAGCATGGTTCACCCAGCGCTCCTATGGCCCGGATTGCCAACTCATCCTGCTATAACGCCAACAGGGCCAGGATGGCGCCGCCGGCCATCACCGAGGCTACCTGCCCGGCCGTGTTGGAACCCATGGCGTGCATGAGCAAAAAGTTCGAGATATCCTCGTCTTGCCCCACCTTCTGCACCACGCGCGCCGACATGGGGAAGGCCGAGATGCCCGAGGCGCCGATCAGCGGGTTGATGCGCCGCCCCGAGAGCACGCACATCACCTTGCCCAAGAGCACGCCCGCTGCCGTATCCAGGGCGAAGGCGATGACGCCCATGCTGATGATGAGCAGGGTGCGGAGCTGCAAAAAGTCGGCTCCGGTCATCGTGGCGCCGATGGCGATGCCCAGGAAGATGGTCACGGTGTTGGCGATTTCGTTCTGCGAGGCCTGGGTCAGGCGTGGCACCACACCGCTCTCGCGCATCAGGTTGCCGAACATGAGCATGCCGATCAGCGGCGTGGCCTTGGGGGCGAGCAGCCCGGCCACCAGGGTGGTGACGATGGGGAAGAGGATGCGTACCACCCTGGGCACCGGCCTGGTGACGTAGGGCATCTTGATGCGGCGCTCCTCTTTGGTGGTGAGGAGCCTCATCACGGGCGGCTGGATGATCGGCACCAGCGACATGTACGAGTAGGCGGCCACCGCTACCGGCCCCAGCAGCTTGGGCGCCAGCGCCGCCGCCACATAGATGGATGTGGGACCATCGGCCGAGCCGATCATGCCGATGGTCGCCGCCTCACGGACGTTGAAGCCCAGGAGGGTGCAGATGAGCATGGTGCCGAAAATCCCGAACTGGGCAGCCGCCCCCAAGAGCACCATGATGGGGTTCTGGAAGAGGGGCCCAAAGTCGGTCATGGCGCCGATGCCGATGAACACCAAGCAAGGGAAGAGCTCGTTCTTCACCCCGGCGTCGTAGAGGACCTTGAGCAGGCCGCCCGCATCCCACATGCCGGTGACGGGGATGTTGCCGAGGATGCAGCCCGCGCCGATGGGGATGAGCAGCAGCGGCTCGCAATCCTTCTCGATGGCCAGGTAGAGCAGGACGCCGCCGACGAGCACCATGACGGCGTTCTGCCAGGTGAACGCGCTCAGGCCGACCAGGAAGCGTGAGAGGTCCAGGGTTGCCATCGCCGGTCTCTCCCGCCTACTCGATCACGAACAGGAGGTCGCCAAAGACGACATTGGCGCCCACTTCGGCCCGCACCTCGCGCACCGTGCCGGCCACCGGAGCTGCGATCGACATCTCCATCTTCATCGCTTCGAGGGTGCAGAGGGTGTCCTTGTACTGCACCGTATCGCCCACCTTCACCGCCACCGAGAGGATTTTGCCGGGCATGGGCGCCGTGACGCGCTCGCCTTTGCCCGCGGGTGTGGCTGGGGCGGCGACGGGCTTGGCGGCGGGCTTGGGCTGCGGCGCGGCGGCCTCCTTGGGGGCGACCTGGGGCGCCTGGCCCGCCTGGCCCAGCCGCACCGTGTACGGCTTGTCGTTGACGCGCACCTCAAAGGCGGCGCCGTCGAGCTTGTCGAGGCTATCGATCTCGACAAGGTAGACCGTGCCGTTGACGGTCACTTCCATCCGTTCTGCCATGGGTTACCTGCCTCTGGATCAAGACAAGCGCCCGAGAGCGCGCCAGCTGGCGGCTCCCGGCGCGAACGTGACCACAGTGGTCTGCGGCGGGTGAGCGGCCTGCCGCTCCTTCCATACCGCCACGGCCACGGCGATGGCGGCCACCACCTCGCCTGGCACCTCGCCTGGTTGCCGCGCCTCTGGCTCGGGGTCGAGCTTGAACGGCGCCACGGGCTCGGCCTCGGCGGGCGGGCGGGAAGGCTGGGGCCGCTCACGCAGGGCCCACAGGAGGCCCATCATGATGAGCATCAGCAGCCCCAGAGACGCAAAGACCAGCCCCATCCCCAGGACTGTGACGTTGACTGCTTGCAAGAACTCGCTCATCGCCCGAGCCCCCTTCCCACGCGCGAGGCGAGCTTCCAGAGCGAGACGGGCGGCTGCGCGCCGGGGGCCTGCCCGCCGGCCGCGACGGCTGCCGCTGCCTGCTTCGTGGGGGCCGGGAAGCCCTTGGCCCGGCGCTGGAAGAACTCGCGCGCCACAGTCGGGAACAGGGCGTAGGAGACGACGTCCTCTTCTGAGCGGGCCAGCTCGCCGATCTCGGCGCGGGCCTTTTCCAGACCCGGCTCGAGCAGGTCAGCGGGGCGCACGGCGATCGGCTCCTCGTCGCCCAGCACCAGCTTCTTCAGCTCGGGGCTGATCGGCCCAGGCGGCCGGCCGTAGAGGCCGCGCACGTAACTCTTGACCTCCTCGGAGATGACCTTGTAGCGCTCGCCGGTCAGCACGTTGAAGGTGGCCTGGGTGCCCACGATCTGGCTGGTCGGCGTGACCAGGGGCGGGTAGCCCAGGTCGGCGCGCACCCGTGGCATCTCGGCCAGCACATCGTGGTAGCGGTCCTCGGCCTTTTGCTGGCGCAACTGCGACACCAGGTTCGACAACATGCCGCCCGGCACCTGGTACATGAGCACGTTGACGTCGACGCCGGGGAGGCCGCTCTCGAACTGGCGGTACTCGCCGCGCACGCGGGCGAAGTAGGCCGCGATCTCGGAGAGGAGCCCCAGGTCGAGGCCCGTGTCGTGCTCGCCGCCCTGCAGGATGTAGACGAGGGTTTCGGTGGGCGGCTGGGAGGTGCCCAGCGCCACCGACGAGATGGCGGTATCGACGATGTCGGCGCCGGCCTCGATGGCCTTGAGGTAGGTGGCGGTGCCCATGCCGCTGGTGTAGTGGGTATGCACCTGGATGGGCAGGTCGATCTCGGCCTTCAGGCGCTTGACCAGCTCGAAGGCCGGGTAGGGCGCGAGCAGCCCTGCCATGTCTTTGATGCAGATCGAGTCGGCGCCGAGGGCTGCCAGCTCCTTGGCCGTCTCCACAAAGGCGTCGAGCGAGTGGACCGGGCTGATGGTGTAGCAGATGGTCGCCTGGACGTGGCCGCCCACGCGCTTGGCCACCTGCATGGCCCAGGCCATGTTGCGCACGTCGTTGAGGGCGTCAAAGATGCGAAAGATGTCGACGCCATTCTTCTTGGCCAGCGTTACAAAACGCTCGACGATATCGTCGGGGTAGTGGCGGTAGCCCAGGATGTTCTGCCCGCGCAGCAACATCTGGATGGGCGTATTGGGCAGGGCCTTGCGCAGTTGGCGCAGGCGCTCCCACGGGTCCTCGTCGAGAAAGCGCATGCACGAGTCGAAAGTGGCGCCGCCCCACGCCTCCAGCGAGTGGTAGCCCACGTGGTCCAGCTTCTCGGCGATGGGCAGCATGTGCTCGGTGCGCATGCGGGTGGCCAGAAGCGACTGGTGGGCATCGCGCAGGCAGGTGTCGGTGATGCGGACAGGTTGAGTCATTCCGAGTTCCTTGCATCTAGGCTGAGGGAACTGGGGGAACTGACGGAACTGGGGGAACTGGGGCCAATCGCCAGGCCCGCCCCCTCCCCATAGTTCCGCTAGTTCCTTCAGTTCCATCAGTTCCTTTGTCTATAGCGGCATATTCGCGTGCTTCTTGTGAGGCACGCTATCGCGCTTGTTCTGCAGCATCTCGAGAGCGCTGATGAGCTTGGGCCGCGTCTCGTGGGGCTCGATGACTTCGTCGACGTAGCCGCGCGCCGCCGCCACGTAGGGGCTGGCAAAGCGCTCGCGGTAGTCGGCCACCAGCCTGGCCCGTTCGGCCTCAGGGTCGGGCGCCTCTTCGATCTGCTTGCGGAAGATGATGTTGACGGCGCCCTCTGGGCCCATGACGGCGATTTCGCCCGATGGCCAGGCATAGTTGACGTCGCCGCGCAGGTGCCTGGAGCTCATCACGATGTAGGCGCCGCCGTAGGCCTTGCGGGTGATCACGGTCACCTTGGGCACGGTCGCCTCGCTGTAGGCGAAGACCAGCTTGGCGCCGTGGCGGATGATGCCCCCGTGCTCCTGCACCGTGCCAGGCATGAAGCCGGGCACGTCGACAAAGGTGACCAGCGGGATGTTGAAGCAGTCGCAGAAGCGCACAAAGCGGGCTGCTTTGACCGAGGCGTCGATATCCAGCACGCCCGCCAGCGATGCCGGCTGGTTGGCCACGATGCCCACGGGCCGGCCGTTGAGGCGCGCAAAGCCCACCAGCATGCTCTGGGCATAGTGTTTGTGCACCTCAAAGAAGGCGCCGTCGTCGACTACCCGCCGGATGATCTCGTGCATATCGTAGGGCTTGTTGGGGTCGGCGGGCACCAGGCCGTCGAGTTCGCCGTCCATGCGGCCCGGCGCGTCCTTGGGCGGCTGGTAGGGCGGGTCTTCCATGTTGTTCTGGGGCAGGTAGCTGAGCAGCGTGCGGATATCGGCCAGGCACGCCTCTTCGTTGGGCTCGGCAAAGTGGGCCACGCCGCTGGTGGAGGCGTGGACCATGGCCCCGCCCAACTGCTCGAAGGTGACGTCCTCGTGGATCACGGCGCGGACCACTTCGGGCCCGGTGATGAACATGTGGCTGGTGCCCTCGACCATGAAGATAAAGTCGGTGAGGGCCGGCGAGTAGACGGCGCCGCCCGCACAGGGCCCCATGATGGCCGAGATCTGGGGCACCACGCCCGAGGCCAGGGTGTTGCGCAGAAAGATCTCGCCATAGCCGCCCAGGGCGTCGACCCCCTCCTGGATGCGCGCGCCACCGGAATCGTTGAGGCCGACGACCGGCGCGCCGTTCTTCATGGCCAGGTCGAGCACCTTGCAGATCTTGGCCGCATGGGCCTCGCCCAGCGAGCCGCCCATGACAGTAAAGTCCTGGGCGAACACGTACACCAGGCGGCCATGGATGGCACCGTAGCCGGTCACCACACCGTCGCCCAGGGGGTGGCTCTTCTCCATGCCCAGGCCGGTGGCGCGGTGCGTGGCCAGGGCATCGATCTCCTGGAACGAGTTGGGGTCCAAGAGTCTGCCCAGGCGTTCACGGGCGGTAAGTTTGCCGGCCTGGTGTTGGCGAGCGATGCGATCGCTGCCGCCCCCTGCGGCTGCCTCTTCCTTCATGCGGCGCAGTTGTGCGATCTTGGGGTCAGTGGTCATAACGCTCCTCGAGTCGATCCGACTCTTCCGTGTATATTAGTTTGGCCCGCCGCCATCCTGGGCCTCTTGGGCGGCGTTGCTCTGGCCCTCCGGCACCCAGAGTTCCAGCACAACGCCCGCCTCGGCCAGGAAGCTGCGTGCCAGCTCATCGGGGTAAGGTTGCGCGCACACGACGCGCTGGATGCCTGCGTTGATGATCATCTTGGCGCAGGTGATGCAGGGCTGGTGTGTGACATAAATCGTGCCGCCCGCCACCGACACGCCGTGGAGGGCAGCCTGGATGATGGCGTTCTGCTCGGCATGCAGGCCGCGGCAGATCTCCTGGCGCTGCCCCGAGGGGATGCCCAGTTTGGCGCGCAGGCAGCCGGTGTCGGCGCAGTGGGGCATGCCCTGGGGCGCCCCGTTGTAGCCGGTGGCCAGGATACGCTTGCCCAGCACGATCACTGCGCCCACCTGCCGCCGCAGGCAGGTGGACCGTGTCGCCACACGCTGGGTGATGTCCATGAAATAGTCATCCCACGAGGGGCGGTGGGCCATAGTCCGTTACTTCTCCTCCAACCCGAGGTGGTGCAACACAATCTCGGCAAAGGCGTTGGCGGTGATGGGCATCACCTCGCGCCAGATGCCGAGGGCCGCCAGGGCGTACTGGCGATGCTCCCACTGCGCCGCCTTGTCGAGGCGCTTGCTCAGCCAGTTCATGAGCGACCAGGCGTTGACCGTCCAGATGAACTCGGTGTAGATGGCCGTGCCCAGCACGCCACGCGCCTGCTCCTTGCGCCAGCCGGCGGCCACCAGGCGCTCGTAGAGGTCGAAGGAGGCCTCCATGTGGGCGCGGTAGGCCTCGGAGTCGGCCACGCCAGCCGGCACATAGTAGAGGCGCTCGGCGATGCAGTAGCGCAGCGACAGCTCATTGAAGCTGCCAATGCGGTGGCGCATCCATTGCCTGGCCACAAAGATGGGGCACTTGACGTGCCAGCGGAAGACGGCATGCTCAAAGATGGTATTGACTTTGGGATCGCGCCGCAGCTCGCGGCGGATCAGCCGTTCATCGGCGCCGGGCGTCTTGGCCGTAGACTGGTAGCAGATGCGCGCGGCGCGGATGACGGCGGCATCGCCGCCCATCCACTCTTCGAGCTCGATATAGCCTTTGTCGAGGACGGGCCGACGGTACACGACAGCTCCTTTCACACAGAGCCGGGCGAGCCCGAGCTCCGTCGGGGGTCGCCCGGCCTCTCGCCGCAAGGCGCAGCCTTCAACCAGCATACTATAATAATAGTCCAGGCCTGGCGAATCGCCAAGGTCGGGTGTATCCCAGAATCGTCGGCGAATCCGCTGGCCACCGTCGCCGTGAGAGTCATTCTGAGCGGCAGTGACGGCCGGGCAGCACAGGAGCGCCAATTCCAGCGAAGAATCCTTGTTCGCCGTGGCACGAAACCACTCCGAGCGTGCCGCCATGGCCAGCAAGGATTCTTCGCTCGGTTGGCGCCGGGCTGAGCTGGCCGCGGGAGCCGCTCAGAATGACAAGCCGGTATGGCGCCGTGCCGAACGGCTGCGCCCCCTCCGACGGCCAGAGTCTACGCCGACGATTCTGGGATATACCTGCCAAGGTCGCCAGGCGGGATGGTTGCCGTCAGCGCAGGAGGGTACCCGCGATGACCATGCGCTGCACCTCAGAAGTGCCCTCATAGATCTCGGTGATCTTGGCGTCGCGGTAAAAGCGCTCGACGGGATACTCCTTCATGTAGCCGTATCCGCCGTGGATCTGCACGGCCCGGTCGGCCACCCACACGGCCGTTTCGGAGGCGAAGAGCTTGGCCTGAGCGGCCTCGAGGCTGTAGCGGGCGCCGCTGGCCTGGGCGGCGTCCTTGGCCAGGGCGGCCCTGTAGGTCAGAAGCCGCGCCGCCTCGATGCGGGTGCCCATATCGGCCAGCATCCACTGGATGGCCTGAAAGTTGCCGATGGGCTGGCCGAACTGGCGGCGCGTCTTGGCATAACCGAGGGCAGCCTCGAAGGCCCCTTCGGCAATGCCCAAGGCCTGCGCGGCGATGCCGATGCGCCCGCCGTCGAGGAGGGTCAGGGCGATGCGGTACCCCTGGCCTTCGGCGCCCAGGCGCTGCGTCGCGGGCACCGCACAATCCTGGAAGATCAGTTCGCAGGTGCTCGAGCCGCGGATGCCCATCTTGTTCTCTTCGCGCCCCGCTGCAAAGCCCGGCGTGCCCTTCTCGACGATGAAGGCGCTGATGCCGCGGCTGCCTGCGGCCGGGTCGGTCATGGCAAAGACCAGCACGATGTCGGCATAGGCACCGTTGGTGATAAAGTGCTTTGTGCCGTTGAGGATGTAGCGGTCGCCATCGCGCCGCGCAGTGGTGCGCTGGGCTGCCGCATCGCAGCCGGCCTCGGGCTCGGTGAGGGCAAAGGCCCCCAGGGCCTGCCCCGAGGCCAGGCGGGTCAGATAGGTCCGCTTCTGCGCCTCGTCGCCAAAGTGTTCAAACCCCTGGCACACCAGAGAGTTCTGCACCGACATGATCACTGCCGTCGAAGCGCAGACGCGGGCGATCTCTTCGATGGCGATGACATAGGCCAGCGTGTCGGCGCCGGCTCCGCCATACTCCTCGGACACCGTCAGCCCCATAAAGCCGAGCTCGCCCATCTTGCGCACATTCTCCATCGGGAAGCGCGCCTTCTCGTCGATCTCTGCCGCGATGGGCGCCACCTCTTTCTGGGCGAACTCGCGCGCCATTTTGCGGATCATCTCGTGCTCTTCGTTGAGCCGCAGGTCCATGCTTGGCCTCCTTAGGACAAGGGAACTGAGGGAACTGTGGGAACTGCGGAACTGAGGGGAGCCCCCGTCAGTTCCCCAGTTCCATAGTTCCTTCGGTTCCGTTCACGAGTACGTGTAGAAGCCGCGGCCGCTCTTGCGCCCCAGGTAGCCTGCCGCGACCATGCGCCGCAGCAGCGGGCAGGGGCGGTACTTGTCGTCGCCGAGGTCGCGGTGGAGCACCTCCATGATGGCCAGGCAGACGTCGAGGCCGATCAGGTCGGCCAGGGCCAGCGGGCCCATGGGGTGGTTCATGCCGAGCTTCATCACCGTATCGATGGCCTCGGCGGTGGCGACGCCCTCCATGAGCGTGTAGGCCGCCTCGTTGATCATGGGCATGAGGATGCGGTTGGCCACAAAGCCCGGCGCATCGTTGACGAGCACAGGCGTCTTGCCCAAGGCCTTGACCGTCTCCACGACCGTGGCCACCGTCTCGTCGGAGGTTTGCAGCCCGCGGATGACCTCCACGAGCTGCATGACGGGCACGGGGTTCATAAAGTGCATGCCGATGACCTGAGCGGGCCGGCCGACGGCCGCGGCCAACTGGGTGATAGAGATCGACGAAGTGTTGGAGGCGAGGATGGCGTGGGGCGGGAGAAGGGCATCGAGCTTGCTCAGGGTGTCCTTCTTGACGGCGGCATTTTCGAACACGGCCTCGACTACCAGGTCGGCGCCTGCAGCGGCCTCGAGGCTGGTGGCGGGGCGGATGCGGGCCAGGGTGGCTTCGCGGTCGGCGGTGCTGAGGCGCCCCTTCTCGACCAGCTTGGCCAGCGAGCGCTCGATGGTAGCATGGCCTCGCTGCAACTGCTCGGGGGCGATGTCGATCATCGCCACCGGGTAGCCCGCCTGGGCAAAGGTCTGGGCGATGCCGTTGCCCATCGTGCCCGCGCCGATCACTGCGACCTGCCGGATTTCCATCGCTCATCCCTCCCATAGGAATGGCATGGAGGCTACCGCTGAAAGGATAACCTCATGGCTCACGTTCATGGGGACTGTCATGCCTGCCCTGCGGGCAGACCCACCGGCGAAAGGGCCTGGCGCTCGCGAGGGCTACCCGAGCATCTCCACGCTGAGGGCGACCGCTTCGCCACCGCCGAGGCAGAGCGCAGCCAGGCCGCGAGCCTGGCCCCGCTGACGCAGGGCGTAGAGCAGGGTCACCAGCACGCGGGCGCCGCTGGCGCCGATGGGGTGGCCGAGGGCCACACCCCCGCCGTGCACGTTGAGGCGCTCCCAATCCCAGCCCAGCTCTTTGCCGTCGGCCAGCACCTGGGCCGCAAAGGCCTCGTTGACCTCCAGCAGGTCATAGTCCTCGAGGGTGGTGCCGGTCCGCTTGAGCAGGTTGCGGATGGCGTGGGCAGGCGCAATAAAGATCCACTTGGGCTCGACGGCGGCCTGGGCCCAGCCGGTGATGCGGGCCAGCGGCGCGCAGCCGAGCTCGCGGGCCTTGCGGCCGCTCATCAGCACCAGCGCTGCGGCGCCGTCGCTGAGGCCAGGGGCATTGCCGGCGGTGACCTTGCCGCCGGCCTTGAAGGCGGGCTTGAGCGCGGCCAGCGCTTCGAGGCTGGTGTCGGGGCGGGGGCACTCGTCGCGTTCGATGGTCGTGCCACCGCCCTTGCCGGGCACACGCACGGGCACGATCTCGTCTTTGAACAGGCCCTGGTTCGTCGCCGCCACCGCTTTGCGGTGGCTGGCCAGCGAAAACTCGTCCATCTCCTGGCGCGAGATCTGGTACTGGTCGGCGATGAACTCGGCGGCCTCGCCCATATGCTGGTCCTCGAAGGGGCACCAGAGCCCGTCGTGGATGACAGAGTCGATCACGGTAGCGTGGCCCATGCGGTAGCCGGTACGGGCGCGGGGCAGCAGGTAGGGGCCATTCGACATGCTCTCCATGCCGCCGGCCACGATGATATCCGCATCGCCGACACGGATCTGCTGGGCGCCCCACATGACCGCTTTGAGGCCCGAGCCGCACACTTTGTTCAGGGCGGTGGCGCCGACCGTGGGGGGCAGCCCGCCGTGAATGGCGGCCTGCCGCGCCGGCGCCTGGCCTTCGCCGGCAAGCACGACGTTGCCCATGAGGACTTCGTCAACCAGCGCCCCTTCCACACGGGCGCGCTGCACGGCCTCGTGGATGGCCATAGCGCCCAGCTGGACTGCACTGAGGGGAGAGAGGCCACCCAGAAACTTGCCGATCGGGGTACGAGTCGCGCTGACAATGAGGACATCGTTGTCCATCCACCTGGCCACGTTCTTCCTCCTTGGGAATCCCTGTGAATCCATGCGCCCCGACACGACCATTCTACCAGAAAAGCCGGCTTTTGGCCAGTGTGCGAATTCAGCGGGTGCAGTT
>Ga0272448_1005470_pt1 | contig 14039 bp, 9 predicted proteins | sample YNPCB0191_FD_202220 | JGI IMG/M metagenome (GOLD analysis project Ga0272448, IMG submission 202220) | Hot spring sediment microbial communities from Yellowstone National Park, WY, United States - YNP-CB-019-1 | ecosystem: Environmental > Aquatic > Thermal springs > Hot (42-90C) > Sediment...
AGCCGTATATGTATGACGCAGCGCTGGTCGGGGATGTCCTCCGCGAGATACTGGCTGCCATACGAACGGTGGCCAAGCGGTTTGCGCCGGTACGCTCGGTTGACGATTTTGTGCAGTCCGAGGCAGGATTGGAGAAACTGGACGCCATCTGCATGCAGTTGATCGCCATCGGGGAGAGCATCAAGCGCCTTGACAAGATCACCGGAGGCACGCTGTTGCCTCGGTATCCGCAAGTGGAGTGGAAGCGCGTCATGGGCATGCGGGACGTGCTAACGCATCACTACTTTGACCTGGACGCCGAGGTGGTGTATTCCGTCTGTGCGCACCACATCGGCACGTTGGAGCAGACGGTCGCCCAGATGCTTGCGGACTTGGACAACCCATAGGGCGGCCAACCCGGGCGGGAGTTGCTGTTTGACGTTACCTTCTGGCCCGTGTACGCCTACTGGAACGCCTACCTCTTCGGCTCGCCCCTGGAGAGAGCGTGCGAGTAAGGACAGGTGCGACGCACTTTCGGAAGTGCGTCGCACCTGCGCGACCCAGGCTACCGACGTCGGGTGCAGGTATCAAACCAGCCGCTGTGCTCGCCATGGGTTGGCGGCGCAATGCCATAGCCGCCGCAGGCAGAGGGCTGTATGGAAACCTGCCCTACTGTTTCCCATTCGCGGGCATTCGCGGTTACAGTAGGCACGTAGGGCGGCTTTCCATAGCCGCCGCAGGCTTTCCATAGCCGCCGAAGGCAGAGGGCAGGTATGGAAACCCGCCCTACTGTTTCCCATTCGCGGGCATTCGCGGTTACAGTAGGCACGTAGGGCGGCTTTCCGTAGCCGCCGCAGGCTTTCCGTAGCCGCCGAAGGCAGAGGGCAGGTATGGAAACCTGCCCTACGGTCTTTGGAACGTGTCCGCTGGGCAAAAGAGTTGACGATCCGCAAAACGTATGGTATAATAGGGCATCGTAATACGATTGATGGGTCATCAGAGGAGAGTATGGACACTGTAAAGGTTTCGCCCAAATATCAGATCGTGATTCCCAGCAAGATCCGTGAGCGGCTTGCCATTCGGCCCGGGCAGCGGATGCGGATGATCCTCTACGACAAACGGGTGGAGATGGTGCCGATAAGACCCATGGAGACGGCTCGCGGCTTCCTGAAGGGGATAGACACGAGCGTGGAGCGGGAGCCAGACCGCCTATGAACATCGTGGATTCAAACGGGTGGTTGGAGTACTTCGCGGACGGGCCGAACGCCGATTTCTTCGCGCCTGCCATAGAGGCGGTATCCGAGCTGATTGTACCAACGCTGAGTTTGTATGAAGTGTTCAAGCGGGTGCTGCAACAACGCGGGGAGGGAGAGGCGCTACAGGCGGCCGCGGTGATGATGGAAGGGCAGGTCGTGGAACTCACCGCGGAGGTCGCGTTGGAGGCGGCGCGGATATCGGCCGACATGGGGCTGCCGATGGCGGACAGCGTGATGCTGGCCACGGCGCGGGCCCACGGCGCGGAGTTGTGGACGGAGGACGCGCACTTCGCGGGCATAGCGGGGGTGCGATACGTAGCGAAGGCGTAGGGGCCGTAGCCGGGCACACCACAAACCGGCATGCGACGTCGGTACCAGCGGGTCTGTGGGGCGAGGTGTGGCGACGGCTGGGGGGGCCAGGGCGGCGGAGAGACCATGCGCCCTACCGCGTGATATAGTGTCATAGGTCTTGGGGAAACTGGGCACGCTATTGAGGAAATGGGGGCTTCACATGGACATTGGGCAAGACTTGCTTCTCAAAGGATACTGGTGGTTGCCCGGCTCTTCATCTGCGAAAGTATACGGTGAATTACAGTGTCTCCGCGACGGCCACGTGCGACTCAGTCTCTCTGGCTCCCTTGCAGGGATAGCTGCTGTCTCGCAGGGTGGGGTTAGCATTCCTGTAATCCTCGGAGTTTCAGAGGACGGCAGATTTCTCACGCTCCTTGAGAATCCCCTCACGCATTGGACCTTGCGGCTCCCTGGCATTCCCGAAGAACAGTATCTTACGACATTCTTGCTGATTGGCGCCCACTTTCAGGATCAGAGTGCCTTGCGGTTCACCGCAGTGACCTTGAGAACGCTGGGGATTGACGAGTGGATTGGGATCACGGGCTTCAATGTTGAGACGGACCCAAAAGCGAAGAGATGCTCAGTGGTGTTCCAGAAGCCTGAACGGCGGGAGTACACAATTGACCCAGAACGTAAACTCGCAGTCGTCTTTTCGTGTCAGATCCCCCTGGCAAGCAAGCCCATAAGGCGTGTTTCCATAGAACAGCGTACTTCCCTGCAGGTCGTGTACTCACAGGCGCAGCCTTTGCACCAACTGTTGGCGGACGTCAAGAAGATCGGGGACCTCCTTACACTGGGAATCGGAAAGCCCGTGGCGGTAACGGCAGTGTCTCTGAGTGTGGCTAGAGATGAAGGGGCAGAAGACGAAGATGCATGCGACAAACGAAGAGCGATTGAATTGTATTACCAGAGTTTGCCGGGACCACAAGATAGGTTTGAGGTGTATTCCAGCGAGATGACATTCGCTTGGAAAGACATAGAGCCAGAATGCGGGACCATACTGGCGAAGTGGTTCGACCTGTACGATCAGATTGCCCCAGCACTAAACTGGTATTTCGCAATTCAGTATCGCACGGACCTATATCTTGAGTCTCAGTTCTTGGCTATGGTACAGAGTCTAGAAGCCCTCCACCGCCGGCTGTTCCCTAATGACGTAGAGTCACAGGACCAACATCGGCAAAGAGTTGAAAGGATTCTACATGCATTAGAAGAGCCTGACCGCTCCTGGCTCGAACCAAGACTCCAATATGCTAATGAACCTACGCTCCGCCAAAGACTGGAGCAGCTGATACAGCCATCCCAGGCTTTGTTCAAAAGCGGGAGACAAAAACAAAGCTTCATCAATTCTATAGTTGCAACACGCAATTACCTAACCCACTACGATCAGGGACTTCGCAAGAGTAGTCTTGAGGGACCGTCAATGTACGAAGCGGTCGAGAAACTGCGGTTGCTGTTCACCATCCAGATACTCTGTCTTCTCGGATTTGAACATCAACAGGCGCTCGACATGATCGGGAGAAACCCTCGATGGAAGGGGTGGTTAGAAAAAGGGACTGGGTAACCTGTGCGCGGCCTGTGTTTCGGGCCGTTTCGTTCCTCGGCTGGCTGCAGTTGCCTGTTCCGCCAACTTGAGTGAACCCAGGAGCGGGCCGACGTTCGGCTAGTCTCCCCTCCCCCGCTGGAGGTGCACCAGGAGCGCGGCGATGTCGGCGGGGTTGACGCCCGAAAGGCGCGACGCCTGCCCCACCGTCGCCGGTCGCGCCCGCGCTAGTTTCTCCTTCGCCTCGTTGCGCAGGCCCGTCAGCGCCGCGTAGTCCAGGTCGGCGGGGATGCGCATCTCCTCCAGGCGGCGGGCGCGCTCCACCTGCTCCCGCTGCCGCTCTATGTACCCCGCGTACTTCGCCTCAATCTCCACCTGCTCGCGCGTGTGCATGTCCAGCGGCGCGGGCGGCGGGCAGACCTCGGCCACCACGTCGTACCGCACCTCGGGCCTGCTCAAGAACAGCAGCGCGTTCACGCCATCCGTCAGCGGCTCCAGACCGTGGCGCGCCAGGATGGCGTTGGTCTCGGCGTCGGGGCGCAGGTAGGTGGCCCGCAGGCGCGCCAACTCGTCGCGGATGGCTGCCTTTTGCGCCAGGCGGCGGTCGTACTCCTCCCGCGAGATGAGGCCGCACTCGTAGGCCACGTCGGCCAGGCGCAGTTCGGCGTTGTCCTGCCGCAACAGCAGGCGATATTCGGCCCGCGAGGTCATCAGGCGATATGGCTCGTCAATCTCTTTGGTGATGAGGTCGTCTATCATCACGCCGATGTACGCCTCGTCGCGGCGCAGGATGATGGGCGGCTTGCCCTGCACTTTGCGCGCCGCGTTGATGCCCGCGAGGATGCCCTGCCCCGCCGCCTCCTCGTACCCCGACGTGCCGTTGATTTGCCCCGCCAGGAACAGCCCCTCCACGAGTTTCGTCTCCAGCGACGGCAGAATCTGGTCGGTGGGCACGTGGTCGTACTCTATGGCGTAGCCCGCGCGCATGATCTCGGCGTTGCGCAGCGCGGGGATGGAGTGGAGCATGGCCCGCTGCACGTCCTCGGGCATGGACGTGAAGAACCCCTGCACGTACACCTCGCCCGTCAGGAACCCCTCGGGCTCCAGGAAAATCTGATGCGCCTCCTTATGCGCGAAGCGGACGATCTTCTCCTCAATGGACGGGCAGTAGCGCGGGCCTGTGCCCTCTATGAACCCGGCCGCGATGGGCGAGCGGTGCAGGTTCTCGCGCACGATGCGGTGCGTCTCGGCGTTGGTGTACACGAGATAGCACGGCAACTGAGGCCGCCACTCCGTCTGCCGCGGGATGGGATAGACGGGGTTCAGCGGCGGCAGGGGAATCTCCACCGGATTGGGGTCGCGGCGGCGGCTGAAGTAGAGCGGGACTTCGGAGCCGATCTGCGGCGTGGTCTGGGCAAAGTCAATCGTGCGGGCGTCCACGCGGGGCGGGGTGTTGGTCTGCAATCGCTTCAGGCGGAAGCCCAGGTCGCGCAGGCTGGCCGACAGGCCCGTGGCGGGGAATTCGCCCGCGCGCCCCGCGGGGTGGCTCCACTCGCCGCTGAGGATGCGCCCCGCCAGGAACGTGCCCGTGGTCAGCACCACCGCGCGCCCGTAGTACAGTTGGCCGGTGGCCGTCGCCACGCCGCGCACGCGCCCCTTTTCCACCAGCAGGCGCTCGGCGAGGGCCTGCTTCAGGTGCAGGTTGGGCGTCGCTTCCAGCGTCAGTTTCATGGTCAGCGAGTACAGGCGCTTGTCGGCCTGGGCGCGCAGTGCCTGCACCGCCGGCCCCTTGGACGAGTTGAGCAGGCGAATCTGGATGAAGGTGCGGTCGGTGTTGCGGCCCATCTCGCCGCCCAGCGCGTCCACTTCGCGCACCAGGTGGCCCTTGGCGGGGCCGCCCACGCTGGGGTTACACGGCATCTGCGCGATGAGGTCCAGGTTCATGGTGAGCAGAAGCGTGCGGCAGCCCATGCGCGCCGCCGCCAGCGCCGCCTCGCAGCCGGCGTGCCCTGCTCCGACCACAATCACGTCGTACATCTCTTGCATGCGAACAAGTATAGACATCTTCGGCGGCGCGGCAAACAGGGGAAGGCGCTGCGAGCGGCCCGTTCGCGCCCGCACCGCGCTCACGCGCTCTGCGTTGTGCTATTATGTATGAAGGAGCCGTTTGGCAAACTGCGCAAGGTGCGCTATAAACGTGGCGAGGGAAGCGCCCTGTTCCCTCTTATAAGGAGGCCAAAATGAAACGCACCCCCCTTCTGTTCGCGATCGTTCCCGTCGTGATCGCGCTTCTCTCGCTGTCCGTGTTCAGCCTGGCCGCCGCGCCGACCGGCTCCGGAGCGAACCCCGCGCCCCGATACGCCGCCCCTGATGCCGCCAACGTGAGCGTCTGCGCCTGGGTGGTGGACACGCAGAACAACGCCGCGGTTCCGGGCGCGCCCGTGTCGCTCCTGGGGCGCTTCGGCGGGACGTGGCAAACGCTGGCGTCCGGCGTCAGCGACGCCACGGGCCACGTGCTGCTCACCTACAGCGGCGACACGCCCGAGCGTTACGCGCTGGTCAAGACCAACCCGCCGGGCTACAACTCGGTGTCGGCAGGCGGCAGCGGCTGGACCGTCGTCAGCCCCGACCGCGTGGAGTCGCCCGATGGGGCGCTGGGATGCGCCACGTTTGTCGTGGTGGCCGTCCAGCCCACATCCACGCCCACGTCCACGCCGCGCCCCAGCGCCACGCCCGGCAACACGCCCACGAGGACGCCCACGCCACCCGTGAGCACCATCTACACGCTGTGCGGGTGGGTGATCACGCCCGACGGCACGCCGCTGGCTGGCTGGGCCGTGCGCCTGGACTGGTGGAACGGCACATCGTGGACGCGCCCCGTCGCCAGCGGCGTCAGCGATGCCAACGGACGCTTCTGCCTCACCACGGATACCCACGGCGGCCCGCCGCAGTTCGCGCTGGTGCAGCAGCCGGTGCTGCCGGGCTGGACCGCGGTGGACGCGCGGCCGCTCATCGGCGGCGGGACGGTCTCCGACGGCTACACCGTGTTCACGTTCGGCGTCGGTTCGCCCGGAACGTACAACGTGGTGGAATTCGTGCGCGGGCAGAACACGCCCACACCTACGCCGCCCCTGCCGCTGTCCAAGGTGGTCGGCTACGTGTACGAAGACCTGCCCTCGCCGGTGCCCATCGCGGGGGTGCCTGTGCGCCTGTACGCGGTGGACGGCGGGATGACGCCGCTCGGCTCCACGTTCACCGATGCGTTCGGCTACTTTGAGTTTGAGGGCCAGTATCCGCCCGGCACGCTGGCGGTGGTGGAAGAGGACCTGCCGGGCTATTTCTCCACCCGCTCGCTGGGCGATGACCGCTGGACTCCCATCACGCCGAACCGCGTGGAAAGCGATGGGAAGGTGCCCGTCTGGGGCTGTCTGTACTTCTACGATTTGAGGCAGCCGACGGCGACGCCGACGAACACGCCGACGGACACGGCCACGCCCACGCCGCAGCCCACGGCGACCGCGACGCCCGAGCCCACGGCGACGGCCACGCCCACGCCGCAGCCCACGGCCACCGCGACGCCCGAGCCGACGCCAACGGCCACACCCGGCCCATCCGCCACGCCCGAGCCCACGGCCACGCCCACGCCGCAGCCCACGGCAACGCCCGAGCCCACGGCAACCGCAACACCCGGCCCGTCCGCCACGCCCGAGCCCACGGCAACGGCCACACCCGGCCCGTCCGCCACGCCCGAGCCGACAGCAACCGCGACGCCTGGCCCATCCGCGACGCCGACGGCCACACCTGCCGTTGGGCCGTCGCCCACGCCCACAACCGCCCCAGGCGCGACGAGCACGCCCACGCGGACGGCGACGCGCGCGGTTACGGCAGCGCCGACCAGCACGGGCCAGCCGCCCGCGCCGACGGCCACGCCGACGCGAACGCCCGAAGGCCCCGCGCCGACGGCCACGAACACGCCGCAGCCGCCCGCGCCCACCGCCACGCCACAGCCCGCCCCGCCGCCAGCGCAGCCCACGGCAGGGCCATCACCGCTGCCCACGCCGGCCAGGCTGCCGACAACGGGCGACGCGGGCACGGGTGGCACGCCGGCGATGTGGCTGGTAGTGCTTGTCGTCGCGGCGGCGCTGGCGCTGGCCCCGCGCGCGGTTCGGGGGCACCCGCGCCGCTAGGGTAGCGTTCGCAACTCTGCGAATCCCGCGAATGGGGTAACCGCAATCCACGAATAACACGAATGCACACGAATGGGGAATAGACCCCAAGGGTCTCGGAGACCCTTGGGGTCTGCGGAAAGCCCCCATGACTGGCCTCGCCCCTCTGTCGGCGGCTATGGAAAGCCGCCCTACGAACTGGCGGCGGCTGGCGGAACCGCGAATCCATGCGCACGGGGTAACCGCGAATCCACGAATAACACGAATACACACGAATGGGGAATAGACCCCAAGGGTCTCGGAGACCCTTGGGGTCTGCGGAAAGCCCCCATACCTGGCCTCGCCCCTCTGCTGGCGGCTATGGAAAGCCGCCCTACGAACTGGAACCGCGAATGCACACGAATGGGGTAACCGCTAACCGCGAACTCGCGCGAATCCTCGCGAATGGGGTCTGGGGAAGGGACAGTTCGGATGCTGGCGCGCCCTTTTGACCGGCCGGGCGTATTGGCTTATACTAATTGTGTCATTGCTTCTTTCCACATTTTCGGGCACGGTGAACCTGCGGAGAGGCAGGCGTGTACACCCATCAGAGGGCGGCGAACGGAAGCCCATTGGCGCGCATCGGGCGGAACCCGGCGCCCGCGCCCGCCGTCTCTGGGGTGAGCGGCGCGAATCGCCGCCGAGGAGCGCAGTGAGATCACGGTTTCGGCTCAAGGAAGGCTGGAGCACCTATTTCCTGCTCCTGATCATACACATGCTCGCCGTCTGGGCGCTGAGCGCGGCCGAATGGGCCGATGGCCTCGGACTCCTCATCTGGGTCGTGTTCCTGGCGGTAACCCTGGGCATGATCCTGGCCAAGCAGCGCTGGCTGCCCGGCGTCGTCTCGCACATCCTCACCACCCTCGTCGGCCTGGCGTGGACGGTCTTCCTCGTGAGCCACATCCTGCCCGGCGCGATGGCGGTGAAAGAGCGCATGTTGGCCCTGGTGTACCGATTCATGGCGTGGCTGGACGTGGCGCTGGGGCAGGGCGTCAGCGGCGACGGCGTGATCTTCGTCCTCCAACTGGGCGTTCTCCTGTGGCTGGCCGCGTACCTGGGCACGTGGTTCACCTTCCGCAGGCATCAGGTGTGGGCCGCCATCATCCCCGTGGGCCTGGTTATCCTCATCAACTCGCTGTACGCGCCCAGTGGCGTGGGCATCTACTTCGTCCTGTACCTGTTCTGCGCGCTCCTGCTCATCGTGCGGGTGCACGTGCTGGCCGAGCAGACGCGCTGGCAGGCGAACCGCATCGCCTTCTCGCCCGACATTGCCTGGGATTTCCTGCGCGACGGTGTGATCCTGTCCCTGGTGATCGTCCTGTCGGCGTTGTTCCTGCCCAACGCATTGGCCAGCCCGAGATGGAGCGACATCTGGGACACCTTCTCGCGCCCCTGGCAGCGGGTGCAGGACGAATGGGCGCGCCTGTACTCCAGCCTGCGGTCGCAGCAGGCGCAGGAAGGCATATCCTTCGGTCGGGCGCTGGCCCTGGGCGGGCCGGTGCGGCTGAGCGACACGCCGTTTATGGTGGTGGAATCCCCTCGGCCGCTGTACTGGCGCGCCGCCGTGTACGACGAGTACACGGGGCGCGGCTGGGTCAACTCGGACCGCTTCTCGGCCACCTGGCCCGCCCGCGAGTACTGGCCCGTGCCGACCTTTGACTCGGCCCAGGAGATCACGCAGACGGTGAAACCGCTGCAGTCGGGCGAGTTCCGCGTGTATGCGGCGGGCCAGCCCATCTGGGCCGACATCCCCGTGGCGGCCGACGTAACGTATGTGGGCATGAGCCGCGGCGGGGGCATGATCACGGGCCTGGCGGAACCCTCCAGCATCCGCGCGCTCCGCGCCGTGTCGCCGAGCGCGGGCTACACGGTCATCTCGTCCGTGCCCACCGTCAGCGAGCGGCGGCTCCGCGACGCAGGCACGAATTACCCCACCTACGTGCTGGAGCGGTACCTGGACCTGCCCGCGACGCTGCCCTCGCGGGTGGTGGACCTGGCCCGCGAGATCACGGCGAGCGCCAACACGCCCTACGAGGCGTGCGTGGCCATAGAACGCTACCTGCGGCGCGAGTACCGATACGACCAGTCGGTGGAAGCCCCGCCGCCAGGCGCCGACGCGGTGGATCATTTCCTGTTCGTGAGCAAGGCAGGCTACTGCGACTACTACGCCTCGGCCATGGTCGTGATGCTGCGCGCCATCGGCATCCCCGCCCGCATTGCCGCGGGCTACACCAGCGGCGGATGGGACCCCAACCGTCGGGGCTATGTGGTGCTGTACTCGGACGCGCACTCCTGGCCCGAAGTGTTCTTCCCCAACTACGGGTGGATTCCCTTTGAACCCACGGCCTCGGAACCCCTCATCGCCCGCCCGTCGGATGAGCCGCAGGGCCTCATCGGCATCGGCATCGTGCCTCCCGCCCTGCGCGAGGACGAGGAAGAGGCGAAGTTCGGCGCGGACGAGTTGGCCGAGGGGGCGCAGGGAGGGGCGACGACGCCCGCCGCGCCCGAGACGGCCCTGCGCGGGTGGCACGCCGTGGCCCTGGGCGCTGGGGTGCTGGCGCTCCTCGCGGGCCTGGGCGCGGCGCTCTGGGGAGCGCTCGCCGTCCGAAGGATGAAGCCAGCCGAGAGGCTGTTCGCGCTTCTCGTGTGGCTGGCGCGGCTGGCGGGCGTGCGAAAAGGCGACAGCGAAACGCCGCGCGAGTTCGCCGCGCGCCTGGCGCGAACCATCGGCGGGTGCGAACCCGAAGCCCTGTTCTTCGCCGACCTGTACTATCAGGAACGCTTCAGCGCCCGCAAGGCCGCGCCAGTGGACAGGGACGCCATCCGCCGCTCCTGGGCTTCCCTCCGCCGACGCATCCTCGCGTATCGGTGGCGGCGGCTGCGCCTGGCCCTGACGCCGAAGCCGCGCGTTGTCCGCGTGCCCATCACGCGACTGTGAGCGAGATTTTACGAATTTTCACTCATAGATAGATTCGCGGATGGACTGGGCCAGCAGGCCGAATTGCGGCGAGGTCATCACCGCCAAGTCGCGCGGGCGCGGCAGGGGGATGCGCGTCTCGGACGAAATCTGCCCAGGCCGCGGCGTCATCACCAGCACCCTATCGCCGAGAAACACCGCCTCTTGGATGTTGTGCGTTACCATGATGACGGTCTTCTGCCGCGCCTGCCAGATGCGCTGCAACTCCAGGTTCATCCGCTCGCGGGTCAGGGCGTCCAGCGCGCCGAAAGGCTCATCCAGCAGCAGAATCTTCGGGTCGTACACCAGGGCGCGGGCGATGGCAACCCGCTGCTGCATCCCGCCCGAAAGTTCCCGCGGTCGCGCGTGCTCAAACCCCCTCAGGCCCACCAAATCCAGCACACCGCGCGCCGCCTCCTCGGCCTCCCGAAGGGGCACGCCCTGGATTTCTAGCGGCAGGGTAACGTTGCGCAACACGCTGCGCCAGGGCATCAGGTTCCCGTTCTGGAACACCAGCCCGATGTCGCGCACAGGCCCCTTGATCTGGGTGCCGTTGGTGCGCACGAGGCCCGACGTCGGCTCCAGCAGCCCCGCGAACAGGTGCAGGAGCGTGGTCTTGCCGCACCCCGACGGCCCCACGATGCACACGAACTCGCCCTGGGCAGCCTGCATCGTTACCCCCGCCACGGCCGCGACCTCGCCCTGCGACGTGCAGTAGGTCTTGGTCAGGTCTATCGCCTCCAGCGCAGGGGGCGCGGTGGTGTTCTCGGAGTCTGACGGTCGGCTGGTCATCGCTACTTCCTCGCGCCCTCCACAAACCGATTCGTGAACAGCGTGTTGACCGCGGGGGTCTCCTGAATCAACCCCACGGACTTCATGAAGTCCACCGAAGCCTGCCACGCCGCCTGACTGCTCTCGCCGAGGCGATCGCTTTTCCAAACTTCCAGGCTCTTGTACAAGACGGCCTTCTGGAGCGGGACATCGGTGCTCTTCATCTCGGGGATGAACTCCAGCGAAATCTCAAACGCCTCGTCGGGGTGATCCAACGTGTACTGCAGGCCCCGCAGCGCCGCCCTCACCACGCCTTGCACCAGCGACGGCTCCTTCTGGATCGTCTGCTCGTTGGTGATGAAGCCGTTGGACACCAGGTCTATGTAGTCGCTCACGGGCATATCCACGACGGCATACCCCGCCTGCGCCAGTTGAACCGGCTCGTTCATCACGTAGCAGACGGCGGCGTCCACCTGCTTTTCCACCAGCGCAGGGACTTGCGCGTAGCCGATGGTCTGAAGCGTAACCGAATCGGGATTGATGCCGGTGGCGTACAGCAGCGCCCGCCACCCGATGTAACTGGCCCCGTAGGTCACGGGAATGCCCACGGTCTTGCCGACCAAATCCTGCGGCGTGCGGATGCCTCTGTCCGCCAGGGCGGTAACCGAGACGGGGTAGCGGCGGTACCAGTTCATCACATACACGACGGGCAGCCCCTGCGAGCGGGCCAGGATGACCTGATCCCCGCTGGCGACGGCGAACTTCAACTCGCCCGTGCCCACCAGTTTGAGCAGGTCGGTCTCCCAGCCGTAGTCAAACTTCACCTGGATGCCTTCCTCGGCGAAGTAGCCTTTCTTCACCGCCACGTACAGGGGCGCAAACTGCACGTTGGGGATATAGCCCATCGCCAGCGTAATCTCCTGGGTGGGGCGGGGAGTGGGCTTGCACCCGACCGCAGCCACCGACGCAACGAGCGTCAGCAGAATCAAAGCCAACCGCAATGTCTTCATGGTGTCCTCCTGGACTGTAATATGTTACCGATGCCGCAGCAGAGCGGCCTCAACGAGCGAGATCGCGCCGTAAAGCGACAGCGCGATCGCCACAAGGGTGAACAGCGCGACGAAGAGCAGGGGCGTGTCAAACAGTCCCCGCGCCAGGTTGATCAGGAACCCCAGTCCCCTGTCGGCGCCGACGAATTCGCCCACGACCGCGCCGATGACCGACAGCGTCGCGCCGATTTTCAGCCCCCCGAACAGCACGGGCAGCGCGGCGGGCACTTCCAGCATCCGAAACGTCTGCCACCGCGACGCGCCGAGCGACCGCATCAGTTCGCGCAGGTTGCGATCCACCGAGCGGATGCCGACGGCGGTATTGATGAGCACGGGCAGGAACAGCGTCAGCGCGCACACCAGAATCTTGGAGACGCTCCCGAAGCCGAACCAGATGACCAGCAGCGGCGCCAGGGCGACGATGGGAACCGCCTGGGCCGCGACGATATAGGGCAACAGCAGGCGGTCCAGCGTGGGCGACTTGGCGATGATGTATCCCAGCAGGGTGGCGACGCTCACGCCCAGCAGAAGGCCCGCGAAGATTTCAAATAGCGTGAGCGATGTGTGGTACCACAGCGAGCCATCGGCGACCGCGACGAGGAATCGCGACCAGACGCGCCCAGGCCCAGGCAGGATAAACGGCGGGTACTTCAGGAGCGCGACCAGACCGCCCCACAGCGCCAGGAAGCCCAGAACGCCCAGGGCCGCGCCCGCCGCGCGGCGTGCCGCCTGCCGCAGCCGCTTCGCCAGGCTCGGCTTGGTTTGAGGTTGGCAGATTTCGGCCATACAAAAACCCCACAGGCTTGGGGCCAGCGGGGCAGGAGTTCAACGGCAAAGCGCATGGAAACTGCGGGCATGCGCACCGCCCATTGCGGAACCTTCTCCCTTCCGGACTGTACCGTCGGCCCCGGCTTCGCACCGGATCTGCTTGCGCTCGCGGGCTTGGCCTCCACAGCGAGGCCTTACCGCCGATCGGGAATTGGCCTGACTTGCAGGCCGCACCCTGCCCCGAAGGCTCCTGGATATTCAACTCGCGCTGATTATACGCGGGGCGGACGGCGTTGTCAAAACCGCGCCGCGCCCGATTCGGCTCCGTCTTGGGTTGGCGACCAAGTTGTGGCAACCAAGATGCGACGCACTTTCAGAAGTGCGCCGCATCTGTGCTACCCCATTCGTGCAGATTCGTGTGATTCGCGGTTAGTAGGGCGGGTTCCCATACCCGCCCCTGCCTCCGGCGGCTATGGAAAGCCGCCCTACAGGTCTGTGTTACCCCATTCGTGTAGATTCGTGTTATTCGTGGATTCCGGTTACCCATTCGCGGGGATTCGTGTGATTCGCGGTTCGCGAGCGTATGAGGCGCATCCTATGCCTTGAACATCCAAACCCCATCTCGCAGCGCGTACAGCGCGCCGCACGCCGCGCAGCGCAGCCCCGCCGCGTCTTCCGCCAGCGCGCCGCCACACGACGGGCAGCGGTACACCAGGCGCTCCGTCGGGGGCGTGGGCAGGCCCGCCGCGCGCGCCCGCATGAACACGCTGGGCGTGAACTGGAAGTATCGGCCCGTCCACTGGAGGGCGGCGTCGGCGCGCGCCAGGATGTCCGCGGGCACCAGGCGCTTGAGCAGCCCGGCGCGGAAGTGCGACACGGTCAGCCGCTGCTCCACCGTGAAGCCTTTGTCCACGAGCAGGTCGTACATCCAGCGGGGGTGGAAATCCCAATGCAGCGGGTGGTACTCCACCGGCTCCGGGTCAAAGGGGTTCCACTTCTGGCGGCGCAGCAGGAAGCGGGCGATGGCCTTCAGGTTGCGCTTGTTCGCGAACTCCAGGACGTAGATGCCGCCAGGGGCCAGGACGCGGGCGATCTCGCCCATGAGGGCGGGCAAGTCCTCGGCGTGGTGGAGCACGCGGACGCTCAAGACGGCGTCAAAGGTCG
>Ga0272448_1005472_pt1 | contig 14037 bp, 13 predicted proteins | sample YNPCB0191_FD_202220 | JGI IMG/M metagenome (GOLD analysis project Ga0272448, IMG submission 202220) | Hot spring sediment microbial communities from Yellowstone National Park, WY, United States - YNP-CB-019-1 | ecosystem: Environmental > Aquatic > Thermal springs > Hot (42-90C) > Sediment...
GAGAGAGGGGCAGATGTTGAAACATGGTTTGGTGGAATAGAAGGCTTTCCATTTATTTCAAATAAAAATTTTTCTACAATAAAAGATATTATAAATCTCATTAAAAAATCAAAAAAGTATGATGCAATCATAAATTGTGCTGCAATTTCAGATTTTATTGTAAAGAAAAAAAGAGGAAAAATAGAAAGCGGAAAGAAGATTAATATCTCTCTTACCCCTTCTCCAAGAATAAATCCAATGCTTAGGGAGATAGGGAAAGTTGTTATTGGTTTTAAACTTGAAGATAAAAACATTTATGAAAGAGCAATTGATAGACTGGCAGAAGATGGAATAGATTATATAATAGGGAATAAAATTGATAGTATAGGAAAGGATTATACAGAAATATGGATAATAGGAAAAAAAGGACTTGTTGAAAAAGTTAAGGGAAAGAAGGAGGAAATTGCCAAAAATATAGTTGATTTGATATGAGAGTAATTGCCTTTGCTCCAGCCCATATAACAGGTTTCTTCGAGATATTTTTAAAAGAAAATTGCGAAGAGAGCGGATCAAGAGGAGCGGGTTTATGCATTTCATTGGGAAGTTATGCAACAGCCGAAAAAATCTACGGGAAAAAAACAATTGTTGAAGGAAATGTCGGAAATGGTGAAGTCACCTCAATTGCTCTAAAAAAAATTGCGAGCGGAATAAGGGTGAAGATTAAAAATCAGCTGCCTTTTTCCCAGGGATTTGGTATCAGTGCAAGCTCCACTCTTTCTTCCTGCCTGGCGGCATCACATCTTTTAAAAATTGAAAAATCGGAGGCGATAAAGGCGGCGCATGCCGCAGAAGTAGAAAGTGGCACTGGACTAGGAGATGTTGTTACTTCTTTGCTCGGGGGGATGGAAATAAGGTTGAAAGAGGGTTTGCATGGCGAAATTAAGAAGATTGATTTGCATAAGAAAATAATTGTTGCGATAATTGGGGAAAAAATTCATACAAAAAGCATACTCAGAGATGAGAATAGGAGGGATGCTATAAATGATATTGGAAGAGAATGTTTGAAGAATATTACCATTAAGCCAGATATAAATAATTTTTTTGATTTATCTCTTTATTTTGCAGAAAATAGCGGACTTATGAATGAAAAAATGAAAAGAATTTTAAAACATGCAAACAAAATAGGAAAAGCATCGATGTGCATGATTGGAAATTCTGTTTTTGCAATTTATAATAAAAAAATGGAGAAATTTTTCTCAAAATATGAATATTATGTTTGCAAAGTCGATAACTATGGAGCAAGAATATTAGCAACCTTTTTCCCTTAAATGCTTTCTAAAACATTCTTTATGCCAGTATTTGCCATCCTTAAAAATTTCATCTTCTTCTATTTCTTTTTTGCAATATGAACATTTCATATTCTATAAATATTTCTAAATATAAATTAAATTGCCTCTCTCGTTATAACAGCAATACCCCTTTCAAAATCAATCATTTCCTCTCTGTTTAACATACATTGTCCAACGGCAATAAGCTCATCTTTCTCGCTTACTATCAATGCCTCATCATATGGTCTCAATTCCTTGCATGCATCCAAGACAAATTTTGTAAAAACATTTTTTCCATCTTTTATAAACGGTATTGCCTCAGTTGCAACATATACCCTCATTTTTGGCTGTGCAAAATAATTATGCAATATTTTCCCTCCCTCTTTTTTAAGAGTAAAGAAACCGTCTGAAGCACGCATTGAAACAACATGCTTTCCATTGCATATAACATTCCTTATTTTTCCTGTTTTTTTAGATTTAATTATTTCTATTTTTCCTTTAAAAAGAGCATTTCCTGCGCCCTTTCCAAATTGATAATCAGCAATTGCCCTTATTTTTCTTAAATCAAAATCCCTGCTTTTTTTACCAACTTTTAAATAATCAACATATCTCAAATTTTTTAATTTTTTCCATATTTTTAATTTTTCTTTTCTTGCTTCATAGTCAAGATTTTCAGGAAAAAGTGATTGAGCAACAGGATAAATTTCATCAAGCTCGGCTGGAATTAAACCAAAAGGAGAATCAATAAGAACATTTGCCTCAATTTTTTTTATCCATTCATTTCTACTGCTATATGGTTTTGGTAAATCATCAAAAATTATGCTTTCTACAAAAAATGGTTCGTATCTTTCCATAATTCTTTTTTGCAATCTATATACTATGGGACGATGCATTGAATAATTGCCACTGTAGATAAATGCCTTATCTTTTGATATATTTTCATATCTCTCAAGCCATTTCTTATTTTTCTTTATTATTTCCATCGCTTCCATCAACATTGGATGGCACGATGCTCTCCTTTCAACTATTTCCATAAGATAACCATGTCTTATTGCTTCTCTTATTTTTTTTATTTCGTTGAAAGCCTGTAAAAGATTATGCTTGGCAATTGCTCTCTCTCTTTCCTTTTTCTCCATTTTCTTTAGCTCTTCCGCAGAATATGAACTGCAAATCTTACAACCGCAAGGAATTTCTTCCATTTCTTCGAGCTTTTTTGTTCCATCAGGAAATATAAATCTGTTATCTTTTGCATATTTAACATATGATGAAGAATCGAAAATATCACAACCCATGGCAACTGCCATCGGAAAAACAAGCGGGTGGCCCGCTCCGAAAAGATGGATTGGTTTTGAAGGAGGAAGATGTTTTTTACACTCCATTATTATTTCAGCGAGTTTTTTATATTCCTGATTTTCCATCAGAGGAACCACTCCACCTATTGGATATATATCCGTCCTCAATTTAGCCATCTCTTTTGAGCATTTTCTCCTTAAATCCTTATATATCCCTCCCTGAATTGTGCATGCCAGCAACATTTCTCCTTTTTCCTTTATGCTTTCCTTTGCCCTTCTTATTGTTTCCTCTGTTTCATTCTTAACAATCCCATATTCTTTTTCCTCTGAAAATAAGTCAAGAATTGTTCCTATATCACTACCAATTTCCCTCTGAAATTTAACTATTTCAATAGCATCTATTTTTACTCCATATTTATAAATTTGAAAAGAACCTGAATCTGTCATTATTGGTTTTTTAAAATTCAGCAAAGAATGCAAACCTTTTTCTATAGCTTCTTTTCTTAAATTTTCATCACTATAGATTATATAAGAATTTGTTATTATGGCATCCGCCATAGAAATTTCATCAATTCTTATTAAATCTATGTGAGGATTTATTACTGGCAGAAGAGCGGGTGTTGGAATTTTACCATGCTTTGTATGTATTATACCAATTCTCGCAAGTCCATCCCTTATTTTTATTTCAAACATTTTATCCGCATGTTGAATAGCCGCAATGCTTGCATATCCTGCATCCTTCCTCATATACAAGGGGAGAACCACAATCAGGGCATACACCTATAGGATATCCTTCCTCTTCCTTCTCCTCAAAATGGTCGAGCCTCGGGGTTTCAAAGACCCCCTCACCCTTCACATACTCCTCTATTGCCCTCGCTATCGCATCTGGACATGAAAGAATTTTCACACCCTTCGTAAGATTTGAAGGATTTGGACATCTTATCAATTTAAGCTGCTTTATTATTGCCTCAGGTTTCACCCCAGAGCGCAAGCAAAGTGAAACCAGCCTGCCCACCGCCTCAAGCTGTGCATCCGCGCATCCTCCCGCCTTACCCAATCTCGCAAAAACTTCGAAAAGTCCTTTTTCATCCTCATTCATTGTTACATACAAATTCCCGCAACCAGTTGGCAGTTTTCTTGTTATACCCCTCATGACCGCGGGGCGGGGGCGGGGCATACTCTTTTTTGTTGTTATTACCTGTTCAGGTCTGCTTCCGAACCTATAAACTGTTATACCCTTGCATTTCATTTCATATGCCAACATATATGCATTTCTCACATCATCAGCTGTTGCATCCTCTCTTAAATTTATTGTTTTTGAGGTAGCATTATCAACATGTTTCTGAAATGTAGATTGCATCATTACATGCCATTCTGGAGGAATATCCAGAGCGGTTACAAAAAGTCGCTGTATTTCTTGAGGAACGGCATCTATTCCTTGTACAGAGCCATTTCTTTCTGCAATTTCTTGTAGCAATTCATTGCTCAGAAAACCATTATCTTCTGCAATTTTTTTGAAATAGGGATTTATCTCATATAATTTATCTTCCTTATCAAGAACATTTCTGGTGAATGATATTGCAAAAAATGGCTCAATCCCAGAAGAGCAACCGGCAATTATTGATATGCTACCAGTTGGTGCAATTGTTGTAACCGTTGCATTTCTCATTGCTTCATATTTTCCATAGTATATGCTTTTTTCAAAATTTGGAAATGAACCGCGATTTTTTCCAAGCTCAACAGATGCATTCTTTGCCTCATTCTGTATAAATGACATTATTTTTTCAGCCAATTTTAAAGCCTCCTCATCTAAGTAGGAAATATTTAATTGAACAAGCATATCTGCAAAACCCATCACCCCGAGCCCTATTTTTCTGTTGGCAAGGGTCATTTCTGCAATCTGAGAAATCTGATATTTATTCATATCAATTACATTATCAAGGAAATGGACCGCTATCCATACAACTTCCCTTAATTTTTCCCAGTATATTTCACCATCTTTAACAAATTTTGCTAGATTTATTGAACCAAGATTGCATGATTCATATGGCAGAAGAGGTTGCTCGCCGCAGGGATTTGTTGCTTCTATATTACCTACTTCAGGCGTGGGATTATGGCGATTTATTTCATCTATAAATATTATTCCTGGCTCTCCTGTTTTCCATGCTTCATCAACAATTTTATCAAATACCATCCTCGCACTTATTTTTTTAACAGCCTCTTTTGTTCTTGGATTTATCAATTCATAATCCTCTCCTCTTTTCACTTTCTCCATAAAATCATCAGTTACTGCAACAGAAATATTGAAATTTGTAAGCTCCTGAGGATCTTCCTTGCATGTTATAAATTCCAGTATATCAGGATGATCAACTCTGAGTATGCCCATGTTTGCCCCTCTTCTCCTCCCCCCCTGTTTTATTACATCTGTTGCAGAATTAAAAACCCTCATGAATGAAACCGGGCCGCTTGCAATTCCCCCCGTGCTTTTTACTATATCTCCTTTTGGCCTTATGCGGGAAAAAGAAAAACCCGTTCCGCCTCCGCTCTGGTGAATGAGAGCGGTATATTTCAGAGTTTCAAAAATTTTATCCATCGAATCTTCAACAGGAAGAACAAAGCAGGCGGAGAGCTGCTGAATATTTGTCCCCGCGTTCATTATAGTTGGAGAATTTGGCAAAAATAAAAGATTTGACATTATTTCATAAAATTCCTTTTCTGATTTTTTTGCATCTTCCCCATATTTTTTATCAGCGAGTGAAATATTTTTTGCAATTCTATGGAACATTTCCTCTGGAGTTTCTATGACTTTTCCATTTTCATCTTTTTTTAGATATCTTTTTTCTAAAACTTTCATTGCATTTTCAGTAAGTTTCATAATTGCTATAACATTGTTTATTAAAATATTTTCTCATTCAAACTGTCTCAATCGAAAACATTGCCCCTGTTCCCTTTAAAACAGATTGTATTTTATCAGCAAACCATAGGAGAGTATCTATATCAGGTTCCCTGTCCCATTCATAAACAAAATCATAGTTTCCTTTAACCGCTTTAAGTCCAAGTTGAAGTAATCTCTCTTTGATTTCAGATGGTCTTGCTCCTTCACTGCTGAATATTAATGTTACATAGCTCTTCATTGATAATAAATGAATAATTGATATAAAAAATTTTACAAGTGATTGTAAAAATCATTAATGTTATATATATCTAATTAATTAGCATGGGGAAGGGATGTACATAAAATGCATTACGCTCGAAAACTTTAAATCATTTGGAAATAAAATTAGCATACCGTTTCTTCCAGGATTTACAGCTATTACTGGCCCAAATGGTTCAGGAAAGTCAAATATAGTGGATGCGATACTTTTTTTGCTGGGCATAAGAAGCCCGAAAATGATAAGAGCAGAGAGGCTCGTTGATTTGATATATAAGGGGAACAAGGAGGCAAATTATTGCAAAGTTTCAATCGTTTTTGACAATTCATCAAGAAAAATACCAGTTGATAGTGACGAAATTGTTCTTACAAGAAAAATAAAAATTTCTCCTTTGCCAGATAATCCATCAAATTTTTACAGCTATTTTTATATAAATGGAAAATCAGCTTCACTTAATGAATTCGTTGATTTGCTTTCTTCTGCCCATATTTCTCCTACCTGTATAGTTCAGCAGGGGGATGTAACTTCAATAGTTGAGATGGGAGATTTTGAAAGGAGGAAATTAATAGATGAAGTTGCGGGGATAGCTGATTTTGATAGAGATATAGAGAAAGCAAAAAGAGAAAGAGAGGAAGTAGAAAAAAACATGGAACATATATCAATTGTCCTAGATGAAATAAAAAAGCAGTTAAGACAGCTTAAAAAAGAGAAGGATGAGGCAACAAAATATAAAGAAAAGGTGGAGGAATTTAATAAAACAAAAGCAATGCTTTCCTATAAAAAGAAGATTGAAATAGAAAAAGAGATAAAAGAGGTACATAAACAGATAGATTATTATGAAAAAGAAAAAATAAATAATGAAAAAGAACTTTCTGAGCTGAAGAAAAAATATAAGGAAAAACAGATATCTTTCCAGGAAATAGAAAATAAATTGATGGAGTTGGGCGGTGAGGAAATTTTAAAAATAAAGGAAAAAATAGATTTTTTCAGGGAAGAAAATATAAAAGCAAAAGAAAAAATAAATTATTACAGGAAAGAAATTGCTGAGAAAAAGGGAGAAGCAGAGCAGATAAAAGGATTAATTGATAGTATAATCAAGGAAGAAAAAAAATGTGAAAATGCAATAGAAAACATTAAAAAGGAAATTGAAAAAACAGATAAAGAAATTTCTTTAAAAGAGAAGGAAGTTTCTCAAATAAAAGCGGAAATTGAAAAAACAGATGAAAAAACAGTCTCTTTAAGCAGAGAAATTGCAAAAATAAAAAAAGAAATGGAGAAGGCAAAAGAAGATATGCATTCATTACTACTTGAAAGAGATAGAACAGTTCAGAAGAAAGATGGAATATCAACAAAACTCAATGAATTAATGAATACCAAAAACAATTTTGATATAGAACTCAGGGAATTAAAAATGGAAATTGGGGAGGCACAGAAGGTTGAAAAAGAAAGAAGAGGCAGAAAGGAGCAATTAGAGAAAAAACTTTTCGAAAAAAAGAAGGAAGAAGCAGGCATTGGAGAAAAACTGAGGGAAGTTGAAAAAGAAATACTCAGACTGCAGAGAGAATTATCAAAGCTCAAGCTAAGCGAGGATATATCATTTTCACCCTCAACAAAAGAAATTTTAAGGCTGAGGGATGAAGGCATAATAAAAGGAATACACGGCAGCATAGCCGAACTTGTAAAGGTAGATGATAAATATAGGAAGGCAATAGAGGTTGCGGCGGGCAGGCGGGCGGAGGCGGTGGTGGTGGAGAGCGATGAGGTTGCGGCGAAGTGCATTGACTACCTTAAGAAAAATGATTACGGGAGGGCTACTTTTTTACCTTTAAATAAAATGGTTACAGGGAAACCGAGAGGGAGGGCTTTGCTCGTTATAAGAAATGAAAATGTTCTTGGTTTTGCAATGGATCTTGTATCCTATGATAAAAAATATGAGCCAGCAGTTTGGTATGTGCTTGGTGACACAATTGTCGTGAATAATCTTGATGCTGCCCGCTCATTGATGGGTGGCATAAGAATGGTAACTCTTGATGGAGAACTTATAGAGCCTTCAGGGGCAATTACTGGAGGGAGCCTTCCAAAAGGAGGACTTTTTGAAATGTGTGATTTGAAAAAAAGCATGGAATTGAAATATAAACTCAGTGAGTTGAGTAGGGAGCAGGAAGAGCTAACCGATGCATTTATAAAAATAAAGGAAGAAATTGGAAAAATAGATAATGAATTAAAAATTTTGCCAGATTATAAATTGGAGGAAATTGAAAAATCTGAAATAAGGAAAAGAGAAATAGAAGGTAAATTAAAGGTAATAAATGATGAATTAAAGAAATTGGAGAATGAATTAAATGAAATTAATAGTGTTATAGCGGATTATGAAAGCAAAATAAAGGAAAAACAGAATGAAATAAGTCAGCTTGAAGAATTAAGGAGGAGGAAGGAGGAGGAAGTTATAAGTATAGCAAGTGAGGAAAAAATCAAGAAAATAAATTTTCTAAAAGAAGAAATTGAAAAATTAAAAGAAGAAAGCAGAAATCTTATTGCTAATTTAAGGGGGAAGGAAAAAGAGAGGGAAGTTATTTTATCTCAGAAAAATGAAATAGAAAGAAGGCTCGGTGAAAATGAAATAAAATTAAAGGAAATGGAGAAAGAATTAGCTGAGGAAGAGAAAAGATATGATGAAAGTGGTAAAGAAATAAAGGCATATGAAGAAATTGAGGAAAAAATTATTTCAAAAACAAAGGGTTTGAGTGAGGAAAGAGATAAACTTTATAAGGAAATTGTTGAAATAGAAAAAATAATCGATAATTTATCAACAAAGATGGAAGCAACAATTGATATAATATCTAAAACTAAAGCAAGATTACCATCGCTTGAAAGTGCTCTTTCTGAGATAATTGATATAAAGTATGAATTTAGGGAAGAGGAAATTTTACCAATCGATGAGATAAAAAAGAGGATGAAGGAATTAGAAGAAGCTATCCAAAAGATGGAACCTGTTAATATGAAAGCTCTCGAGGAATATGAAAAACAGGAAGAAAGAAAGAAAAAATTTGAGGAAGATTATAACAGACTGAAGGAGCAAAGAGATAATCTGATAAAACTCGAGGAAGAAATAAAAAATAAGAAAAATAAAACTTTTTATGAAGTATTTAATGAAATAAGAAAAAATTTCATAAGAATATATAGTGAGTTTAGCGGTGCTGAAGGTGATTTAATTCTACAAAATCCAGAAAATCCGTTTGAGGGAGGATTGACAATAAAGGTTAAGAAAAATGGAAAAACAATGAACTTGTATTCTCTCTCAGGCGGAGAAAAAAGCATTGCATCTCTTGCATTTATATTTTCGATGCAGGCATATGAACCCTCCCCCTTCTATATTTTAGATGAAATTGACATGTTCCTTGATGAAAAAAATGCAGAAAAAATAGCAAAAATGATTTTTTCAAATTCTTCCTCTGCCCAATTTATTGTTGTATCTTTGAGAAGAGTTACAATAAAGAATGCTAATCATATTTATGGAGTTACCATTTCGAATGGTGTATCAACAATTGTAGGTAATATAAATATAAAAGAATTGGAAAAAATGGCGGAAATAAAATGAAAGAAGAGTTAATAGACCATATACTGAAAAACAGGGAAATGTTCTACAATAAAAGAAATATTCAGAACTATATAGAGATGATAGAGAAGAAAGTATTCATTAAAAATCCTTTTGACAGGATTATAGCTATACTATTTGAACTTGTTATTGAAAATGAAATAGACCCATTAAATGTTGATTTAATATCTTTTTCAAATTTATATATGGAGAAAGTAAGGGAGGAAGAAATAAATCTTTTTGTTGTAGGAAAAATAATTTCTATGGCATGGAAAATTTTAAGATTGCAAAGTGAAAGAGTCATAGAAAGTATAGAGAAAAAAGAAGTTGAGATTGATGTACCCGACTGGTATGGAGATGATGAGATATTCTATTACACCCAGAAGGTTATTAATGATGAAATCCCACTTGATTCCAGGATAAGAAGATATCCTTCTGTCAGAGTTACAATATTTGACCTTATAAATGCGTTTGAAGAAGCAAGAGAAGAAATTGAAAAAAGAGAGAAAAATAGAAAAACAATTGATAATAAGACAAATAATTTATCACCACCTAGAGAACATATCCACAAGGAGGATATTGAGGAAGATATAAAAAAATTGATGGAAAAATTAAGTAAGTTAAATGGAAAAGCAATTCCTGTTAAGAATCTTTGCTCCCGCAGGGATGATATTGTATCTATACTTTTACCTCTGCTATTTCTTGCCAAGGAAGGAAAAATAGTTATATGGCAGGAAAATTTTCCATTTGGAGAAATATATATAAGGATGAAACATGGAAGTTAAAAAGATTATAGAGGCAATAATTTTTGCATCTGGTAAAATGGTAAGCAAAGATGATATAAAAAAAATTTTTTTGTTTAAGGAAAAGGAAATAGATGATGCAATAATGCAATTAAAAGAGCAATATAAAGATTCAGCAATAGAAATTATTGAAAGCGAAAACAGATATGCAATGCAGGTTAGGGACAAATATGTTGAATATACAAAAAAGTTTGCACCGATGGAGATACCAAAAAATTTACTCAAAACTCTTTCAATAATAGCATATCATCAACCAATAAAGCAATCTGAACTCAGAAAAATCATAGGAGAAAAGGTTTATGAACATGTTAGAGAATTGCAGAAAAAGGGTTTCTTAAAGTTGGAAAATCAGGGAAGAACAAAAATAATAGAAACCTCCCAGTTTTTCTATGACTATTTTGGCTTCGATAAAAAAGATAAGGAAAAAATAAAGAAGTCACTGTATGAGAGAGTTTTTTAGCCAAACAGTGCTCCCAAACCTGCGGCTATTTCTTCCTCACTGACTTTCTTTTCTTCTTTCTTTTCTTCTTTTTTCTCTTCCTTCTTCTCTTCCGGCGCCCCTGCTGCTGGCATTGCTGGTATCACTGGCATTGAAGACGCTTTTGATATTATTTCATCTATGTTTACTCCTTCAAGAGAAGAGGTCAGCGCTTTTATTTTTGCATCATTTATTTCTACGCCCGCTGCCTGAAGCACCTTTTTCAAGTTATCTTCGTTTATTTCTTTACCCGCTGCATGCAAGAGCATTGCTCCATATATATATTCCATTTTTCAACCTCCGATTTTATTTTCTAATGCTTTAGCATGTAAATACGCTCTATTTATAAATGCTTCTATTGTTTCCCTGCTATATATATTTCTTTCTATTGCCAGGTTATATGCTGAATTATATGCCTTTATTATAATTTGATTTATGGCATCCTTTGCAGGATAGCAGATTTCAACAGCAAAATTAATTGCCTTTGCAACGCATTTTTGTATTTCCTCAAATATTTTACCGAAATCAACAGCAAGTATATCAGGTGTATAGATTATACCATTTTCAATAAATGCATTTATTTTTAGTCCTATCTCAATAGGCCTTATATCAAGCTTTCCAAGAACCTGAGCGACTTGTGGAGAAATAACTTCTCCTTTTTTAACAAGAACAACATCCTTTTCTATAACTACCTTGCCCTCTCTTATAGAAGCTGGTATGCCAGATTTTTGAAGCTCGCCAACTATTGGACCTGGTTTGAAATTTGTCTCACCTTTTTTTATTATTATATCCTCGCTTGCGATTTCCCCTCCCTTTGCTGGTGCTTTAGTTCTTGCACTTTCTATGAGCTTGTAAAGTTTGAAGGGATTAAGATTTGAGGCAATTATTGCACTTTCGCTTTCAATATAATCAGCGAGTTTTTCACTGCCGTTTGAAAGAGCTCTTTTTATGAGATTATTTTTAGATACCCTTATTACTGCTTTTCCTCTCAAACTTTCTCTCATTTTTTGCATCTGATAAGCAGGTATTCCTTTTATCCCCACAATTCCAACTACCTGGTATGAGGATATTATATTTTTGATTTCCTCTAATTCCTTTATTTTCCATTCAGCTGGCATTATATCACTCTCACAGGCAGACCCATTGTTGTTTTTATATAAGCTGAAGAAATATTCATTCTACCTCTTTCAAGTTTTCCCTCAATCCTGTGTAATACTGTTTCTATATTTTCTGCTATATCTTCGACTGACATATTTTCTTTCCCTACCAGACAATGAATAACTGGCTTATCTTTCGAGCGTATCCTTATGCTTCTCCTCAACTTCCCCACAATTTCACCTATATTTATTTCTGGAGGGACTGGTTTCGGCATCTTCCCGCGGGGCGCAAGTATTTTACCCAAGCTTCTTCCTATAAGTGGCATAAGAGATGCTTCAGCTATGAATAAATCGTATTCCTCAGCAAGAGTTTTTGCTTTCTTTTTATCTTCCGCAAGCTCCTTAATTTCATCCGACATTATAACCCTATCCGCTACCTCTCTGGCTTTTAGAGCAAGCTCTCCTGTAGCAAAAACAGCAATTTTTGCATCTTTGCCTCTTCCTTTTGGAAGCTCTATTTCCTCATCTATTCTATTCTCGGGCTTGCTCAGATCCAAATCTTTTAGATTTATAACTAAATCTACTGACTGAATAAACTTCCTCTTTTTGTTATTCTTTTCGTCTATTGCATTTTTTACAGCTTCAACTATTTCTTTTGATGCCATAGTTCTAAAAGGCAATAACTTTTTATTATATAAAGGTTATTTAATTCCCCTTATTCAAGCTGAAAAAAAAGAAAAAAATATAAACAGATTATATTTTTGTATTGTGCCCTGCGCAAAGAAGGAAAAGAAGGAAAAGAAAAAGAAAAAATAGGGTGAAATATAATCCATATTAAAAATTTCTTTTTGTTTTAACTATTTTGTTTTATCAAAAAATTATTTATTTTTATTTTGCATTGAAAGACATGTATAAAAGAGAAGGTAATTTTATAATTGCAAAATTTGTTGATGGGGAAATAATTGAAAATTTGAAAAAATTATGCAAAGAGGAGAAAATAGATAGTGCTTTTATAATAAATGGTATAGGTATGATAGAGGATGCTTTGATTGGATATTTTGATGGAGAAAAATATATCAAAGAAAGAATACATGAGCCAGTTGAACTTATATCATTGCAGGGAAATATATGCATGGTTGAAAATGATTATTTAATTCATGCCCATGTTGTTCTGGGAAAAAAAGACCACAATTTAAAAGGGGGACATCTTTTTGAAGGAAAGGTAAAAATTGTAAATGAAATTATTATATATGCACTTGAGAAAATAAAAATAAAAAGGAGGAAAAAGGGAGAAATTATGGAAATGGAGTTATAGACCATCCATGAAAAATTCCTGATGGTCAAACCATATGCCGGATTTGTGTAGATAATTTCTTTCCGCTTCAAGCAATTCTTTATGCATTTCTTCTTCTTTTGCAATATTTTTAAACAACTCTTTTAATTTAGCATCTTTGGCATTTTCACTTGCTCTTTTAAAATAATCATAAGCTTTCTTCTCGAAATCTATAGCATATTCGAGCGCCGCATATTCGCCCGCCCTTGTAGAGAAATCAATTTTACCAAAGATATTATCGATATCTATTTCCTTTTCAGCAAAATCTCCGAAAATATCTTTTGCAATTTCTCTGAATTTTTCCAGATGCCTTATCTCATCCTCAGCAAGTTTTTCAAACATTTTTTTACCATATATATTTTTGCAAAGAGAAGATGCTTTTTTATAGAATGCATAACCATTCTTCTCTAGCTGGAGAGCAATATTTATTTCTTCCATCTTACACCTCCTTAACTTTTTCAAGAATTATGGCTGGACATAGTCTTTTTATTCCATCTATTTTTCCTATTCTTGTTAATAGCTCGGAAAGCCTTCTTCCATCCCTAGCCCATATCTCCGCCATAATCATGTGGTCACCAGTTGAGATGCTTACATTTTTTGCCTCATTAATTTTTGATATTTCATTTGCTACTTCAAGAAGTTTTGTTGGCTCAACATCAACTCCAAGAAGGGCAATGCTGTTGTAACCTATTTTTTTTGGATCGACAACCGCAACATATTTCTTTATTATACCATTTTTTTCCAGATTATCTACTCTTTTTCTTATTGCTCCTTCACTAAGCCCCAATTCCTTTGCAATCTTTGTATATGGAGTTCTTGCATTTTTTTCAAGAATTTCAATTATTTTTTTATCTTTTTCGTCTAACATATAAATCCCTCATAAAATACCAATCAGTATATATTTTTTATGTTTTTTAAAATTTATCGTAAAAATTTTTATAAAAAATGCCCAAAAAAATTTATATAATCGTAAATCATTA
>Ga0272448_1005473_pt1 | contig 14036 bp, 13 predicted proteins | sample YNPCB0191_FD_202220 | JGI IMG/M metagenome (GOLD analysis project Ga0272448, IMG submission 202220) | Hot spring sediment microbial communities from Yellowstone National Park, WY, United States - YNP-CB-019-1 | ecosystem: Environmental > Aquatic > Thermal springs > Hot (42-90C) > Sediment...
TTCACAAAAGCCGGTACATGACAGTGTACCGTTGCAAAGAAGCTGTTCTGCAACAGCCTGAAGACGGAGTGTTTCACTTCGACGGGGAGCCGGTAAATGAAAATAAGGATATATGTATAAAAATAATCAAGGGGGGATTAAAAATGCTGGTCGGAAAAGACACAAAATTAAAATTAAATGATTGACTGTAAGTAAGTTACAAAGATATATAAAATAAAAATGTTTCTTTAATAAATGTTAAAAATCAAAAAAATTGAAACAAAATTATCCGGGGTACTGTATTTTTTTGTAAATTAGTACGTTTGAAATAGCGTTTTAATTAAAAGCTGGGGTAATAAAATATGAGACAATTAAAGATTACAAAATCGATCACTAATCGTGACAGTGAATCGCTGGAGAAGTATTTGAATGAAGTGGCGAAAGAGGAGATGATCTCCATTGAAGAAGAAGTTCAGCTGGCTCAGCGGATTCGTCAGGGAGATCAGAAGGCGCTGGAGCGGTTGGTAAAAGCCAATCTGCGTTTTGTGGTATCGGTGGCCAAGCAATATCAGAATCAGGGATTGAGTCTCCCGGATCTGATTAATGAAGGAAATCTTGGTCTGATTAAAGCAGCCCAGAAGTTTGACGAAACAAAAGGATTTAAATTCATCTCCTACGCTGTATGGTGGATCAGGCAGTCCATTCTTCAGGCGATTGCCGAACAATCGCGTATTGTACGGTTACCATTGAACAAAATCGGCACCTTAAACAAAATTCATAAAGCCTTCAGTCAGCTTGAACAGGAATATCAGCGTCCGCCGCAAATAGAAGAAATTTCCAAGATTGTGGAATTGCCCGACGATAAAATAGCAGCAGCTCTCGAAGTTTCAGGACGTCCTGTGTCTGTGGATGCTCCGCTGGTGGATGGAGAAGAAGGCACATTGATTGATGTAATGGAAAATAAAGAAAGTCCTGCCGCCGACAGCAACCTGATAAAAGAATCTCTCCGCAAGGAAATTCAACGTACCTTGTCCACGTTGTCGGAAAAAGAAAGATGCGTCATTGAGCGTTTTTATGGATTGGGCACAAAAGAGATGACACTGGAAGAAATAGGTGCAGAAATAGGCCTGTCGCGCGAACGGACGCGCCAGATCAAAGAAAACGCCTTACGCCGGTTACAGAAAGAATCTCGCAAAAAATTGCTGAAAGCCTATCTGGGATAAAAGATACATTTCAAAAAAGAAAGAATCTCTCTGCAAAAGGGAGATTCTTTTTTTATGCACTTTTTTCAAAACCAACCTCAACAAAACATAGCCTGTTTGTCCATTACGCCTTTAAAATATTATACTCCCCCTGTATCCGTTCCCGACAGGCAAGATCCGGAAAAGGGGGAGTACAACACACAGTTGACTGGAACTTATTATAAAATAAAAAAGTATAAGGATCGCCTTTGATAGAAATAAACCTTCAAGGTTTTAGAAACCTTGAAGGTTTTGTTATCTCCCCCCTTATGGCTATCACACATTGCAACCTCTTTGCAAGCCCGCACATACCACCACTTATCCCAAAGCTTGCAAAAGAACTGCAATTTGCCCCTGCTCCCTATCTTTAATTTTTAACAGTTTAAAAAATGTAACGAAGTTTAATAGTTTCTGATGAATAATATAATATTTCTCTAACTATTAAAACTCCGTTACCTTTATTGAATAAACTCCACTCTAATGAACAACTAATACTTTCAATGCAACTGTTCCTAAATTCACAGGTAATCCGGTACCATTAAATATTGCTACCTTGATTCCATTGGGAGATTTAACGTATGCAGATAAAATACAGCCCTTCATATCTACATTACACGAAGCAACCACAATATCGCCAAAATCAACACCCGGTACAGGTATATCTGGAGAGATAAAAGTACCGCCGGCAGGAATAGTATTTACAACTACATTACCCGCTATTTGACCATTGACTCCCTTAATACCTGAAGATATTGTTATTGAACCGGGAGCATTTGTAATAACTATACCTGGTCCTGCCTTTAGAGTATCCAATACAGGATCGCCTCCTGTAACTCCAATAGGTATCTGACCATCGGTTGCCTGCGGAAGTGCCCTGATTGGATTTGTACCACCACCCCCTAAAAGTATTCCTCCGGAGGGAGTAGAAGATACTCCTGTACCACCATTTGCTACTGGTAAAAGATTTTTTACTTTTTGTGTAAGATCAATAGTTCCATTTGCTATATCATCATTTTGAATGGTACTATCAAGAATGGTTCGCGAATCAACAGCCGAAGTATGTATATCACGATTGATAATGGCAGAATCAAGAATCTTTTCGGTAGTAATGGCATTATCAGCAATATCATCTGTATAAAACGAATATGGAACAGCCATGAATTGCTGGTTACTGACCAATTTATAAACACCATCATTCTTAGTAGAAATTTCAACTTTCAGGAACTGGTCTGCATCAATCCATGGAATATCAAGTAACCGTGTGTACATCCCGTTGCCTGTTGGTTGGCCGGTTCCAATGACAAGTGAAAACAATCCATACTTATCCGTGGTGGTTGTATGGGTTTCCTCCCACAGAACAGGTCCGTCAAGCCCTTTGGTAATAGTGAATTTCACCCCTATTGCTTTTTCATAAAGCGGCTTTCCATTAATATCCATTCCTACGATTTCCTTCCCATATTCATCAATGGCTACAGCCTGATAATAGATACCTTTTAAATCGCCTATCTTTTGTGTATAGGCATACTGGCTTATTAAGCATACCACCGTAATAACCCAGAAAATATTCATCTTTTTCATATACATGTCTTTTTAATGATTAATATTTATTTACCAAATTTATATTGATACCCTACAGTAAGGCCATACCCGATGTTCGATGCTTTCTGTGAGGCATCTTTGTCAATATTGGCAAGTCCCATCAGATAACTGAATTCAATATATACGGATGATAACTTCGACAATTCAAACTGAACACCGGGATTTGCAATCACACCATAATCAATGTTATTGATGGCCTTTTTATCGCAAAGATCAAAATCTTCGTTGTTGATGGTCTGATATCCACGGACAAGATATCCGAAATACCCCGACACATACAGATAAGGCTTTATATCTTCGCTTCCGGTATACATATATCCCAATCCAAGCCGGCCATCGGCATACTGAAGATCCCATCGATAACTCATGTTATCATACACCATGGTGGCGCCTACTTTACGCATGCCTGCCCTCACCTGCAGCATGAATCCTCCAGCGGTAACAAACCGGAAACTTGCTCCATATCCCCCGCAAAAAAGCCCTTTGTATTCACTGTTAAGCACAGTCCCCTGACTGTCCATGAACTTAAATGTTGTATACATCTGTGTTGCATCGACCGACATGCCGGGTTGCGCATTTACTGTAGCTGCATATATCATGCAACCCAGTATCATTGCTGCTAATTTTCTATTATTCTTCATATCCTTAATTATTTATTGATTATTAATTTTAACGATGTCATATTCCGGTTCTCATCATTTAATGTAATGATGTATGTTCCATTGGCCCATGTTTCACAGTTTAAGCTGTACACCTGAAATTCCGGCACATGCCTTGCAATGATGAGCCTCCCTTCCATATCGGTTACCCGGACAATTACATTTTTGATTATTTCTTCACCCTGAATGGTAACCACATACGAAGCCGGATTCGGATAAACATTTACCTTCAGATTCTTTCTGTATTCAGGAGGTGTTATCTTCTCAACCTTAAATAAAGAAGGTTGCTGAAACCCCTGTAATACCGAAATTTCATTTTCATAAAAAGCAAAGGTATTGTATGGTTGGCCCACAGTTTGCTGAACAACAGAACCTTCATCCAGCAATGTCGCCCCAACGCATGAAATACTTTGCCTTTTGACAGACTGTGCCTGTATAATCAGTGGCGTAAACACCAACCACAGGCAGATTTTTAAAGGAATTTTCCTTTTGTAAATAAATTTTCTCATATTCCATTCTTTTTTAATTTAATTAAACATTCATTTCTTTTTTTACACGTACACCAAACAGCTGTTTATTTTTCTGTACATTCTACACAAGTAAAACCGAATACCCTACTGACAATACATTAAAACAGCTTATCAAAACAAAATTTTACACATCCCATACATAATAATATTAATAAGCTTCAGATTAAAATCAAATCTAAAGTCATTACTGAAAATTTTTTCATATAATTTTGTAATAATTTTACATGCCGCTATAAGAAGTAACCAGGTTAAATTTTCAAAAAAACAACCCACATGACAACCGCATTTTTAAATGAAAAAAAATCCTTTACAAAATTTCATACATTTTTTACAAAAAGATATAACCTGCTTCATCCCATAAGAGATAATATTGCATTACCAATACATTGTGCTGACAGATGAACAACAATCCGGACAAAATGAAAAAAGAAACTCTCTTTATTAAAAACATGGTAAGCCGGAGTTGTATTATACTGTTACGCGAAAAGATAGAGAATCTTGGGGTAAAGGTTATTGACATAAGACTGGGACGTATAGACATTGCCTATAATCCGGAAATAGTGAAAGAAGATACGATTATTAAAACAATAGAACAATATGGATTTGGCATTATCAGAGAAAAAGAAAAGATACTGGTAGAAAATATAAAACAGGCTGTAATTGATTTAATATACCACATGAACAACATTGACTCAATAGCCCGTAAATCTGATTACCTGGTAGAAAGACTGGGGATGAATTATCAGCAAATCTCAAAACTTTTCTCACGCCATGAAGGCATTACCCTTGAAAGATATATAATACTTATGAAGATTGAAAAAATAAAAGAACTGGTAGACAGGGGAGAATTTACTTTAAGTGAAATAGCCTATATGATGGATTACAGCAGCGTTCAGCATCTGTCAAACCAATTTAAAAAAATAACCGGCATGACGGTAAGTGAATATAAAAACAGTAACAAATCGAACCGTAAACCTTTGAATGAATTGTATTGAATGGGTTGCGCCAGGTATATATTATTTATTGCCATGTATACTGTCATCTGCGGATGCGGCAAGGAACCATGGCCTTATGCCGCCAATGAAATACTGGCTGGCGAAAAGGAAGGAAAATTATTAATTTATATTGACTTTATCCCCGATGACAGTCTGGTGTTTATTTATCCGTCCACTTACCTGGAACGTTATCTTGATCTTAACGGCGATTTAGCTGATGATGCTGTATTCATCATGAACTCATATATCTCTCCCGGTAATCAGTATTATTCATTTTCGGTAAAAGCATTAAACAGCCATTGCCGGTTTGTAGTAAAAACACTAACTTCATCAAATGCCGATGCATTAATTGACGGATCAAAGATAGCAGGTAACTTAGCCTGGAGCGATTCAATTGCCATTCTGTCACAATACAGCATGATGATGCAACAAGGAAACCACGCATCCGGAGTCTGGAATAATGCGGGAGATAAATATCTGGGCTTCCGGTATGCAACAAATACAGATACCATTTACGGATGGATCAGGGCAAATATTCAAAACAATGCCCTGATGATTATTAAAGATATGGCATATAAATTTCCTAAAAGATAAAAGATATGACAGTAAAAGTAAAAAAGAACATCGCCATAAGTGATACAGGATTCATCTTTGATCCGGGTACGGGAGATTCCTATTCACTTAACCCTACGGGACTGGAAATATTAAAAATGCTGAAAAATGATATGGATCATGAAGCGATTATAAAAAAGATGCTTGAAAAATACGATGTGGACAGAACCACCGTTGAAATGCATCTGTATGATTTTATTACCATGCTTAACCATTATCAATTAGCTGATAAAGATGAGTAAACAAAAGATTACCATTGCCGTTACCGGATTGAACAATACTGACAATCCGGGGCCGGGAATTCCGGTTATCCGCTCTATCCGTGAATCGGAAGATTTTGACGTGCGAATCATCGGATTGGCTTATGAAAATCTTGAACCCGGGATTTATATGAAAAATCTGGTGGATAAGACATATCGAATACCTTATCCGTCGCAGGGCACGGAAGAATTTATGGAACGCATCCGATACATTCATGCTAAAGAAAATATTGATGTGCTGATACCAAATTTTGATGCCGAACTATATGTACTCATCAAACTGGAAAAAACTTTGAATGAATGGGGAATTCATACCTTTATGCCCACTCTTGCTCAATATGAAGAACGTCATAAAGCTCATCTCCAGGCCTTTGGCGAAAAGTACGGAATTAAAGTTCCGGAAAGTAAGGCAATTACTAAATATGAGGACATCTCCAAACTAAACGTGAACTTTGAACTGCCTTTTCTGATCAAAGGGCAGTTTTATGATGCTTATCTTGTTTACAATGAAGAACAAATCAGAATAAACTTCAATAAATTATGTTCTAAATGGGGCTTGCCGGTGATCATCCAGGAATTCATTAAAGGAATAGAAGTAAATGTAGTGGCTTTAGGAGACGGAAAGGGAAATACAATCGGAGCTGTAACGATGCGTAAGCAATTTATTACTGATAAAGGAAAAGCATGGAGTGGCATTACCATCAGCGATGAAAAACTCATTGATATAACAAAACACATCATACGGGCAACCAAATGGCGCGGAGGCATGGAGCTGGAAATGATCAAAACGTCGGACAATGAGTATTATCTTATTGAAATAAATCCCCGCATTCCTGCCTGGGTGTATCTGGCAACAGCCGCCGGACAAAACATGCCCGCAGCACTGGTTAAACTGGCACTGGGCGAACCTGTCACACCATTTGAATCATTTGAAGTGGGGAAAATGTTTATAAGATATTCCTGGGATATGATTGGCGATATCAGTGATTTTGAAAGAATATCAATTACAGGCGAATACTAACTAAACAACAAAATATGAGAAAGTATTTACTGGCAAGTTTCTTTTTGATATTGCATGCTTATCTGCATGGCCAGCTGATAAAAGAAGCCACCTACAATTATTCGGTAGGGACAACTATGCTTAACCGGACAACATGGAAATTTTATCTTATGGACGTTCCTTTATCACAATGCCGGATTTACAACATGGATCATAGTTTATATAAAATAATTAATTGTCCTGTACCACCAAACAATTACCTGTACGACATAAAATTTGTATCGGAAAATCTGTTTAATACAGATGATAAAATTGAACTTTTTTATTCTTATTACGAATGGGTTACAACCACTGGTACCGGCTCAACAACAAGCGGTTATTACAGATATGGGGCAAAAATCATTGACGAAACAGGTACTGTTTTAAATGATATTCCCGGCGGTCTTTTTGCTTATCTGTTCAAAACCGCAGAGAATCAATCAAAATTATTTGTGTATTGCTATGACAATTCTGTTACTCCCTATAAAATATGGACCAATATATACAAACTGAGTGGAGACACATCTACCATAATTATTTTTCAGGAAAACCAGTTGAAAAACATGATGGCAGCAGAAACAGCATACCCAAATCCGGCGATCAACAATATCACTATCCCTTACAGCATCCCTGAAAATTTATCAACAGCCACCATTAAAACATACAACATGAACGGAATAATGATAGAATCATTTATTGTGGACAAAACCTTTAATCATTTAATCCTTGATTTATCCCATTATCTTCCGGGTTCTTATACCTATCAAATTGAAGCCGGTGGAATGCTGATTAAATCAGATATTTTTGAAGTTATAAAATAAAAAATTCTATATGGAAAAACAACGGTATGAAAGACCGCTGATTAATAAAATCAGCGCAGGGGTGCCTGATAAATTTGGCATGAAAAACCGCCAGAAAACAATGAAAACCATTGAAAACATACCGGTAACGGAACTGGTATTAAAATATGGCTCTCCGTTATTTGTTATTTCTGAAAAGAAAATACGTAACAAGCTGAATGAAGCCAAAAGAGCCTTTATCAACCGTTATCCTAAAGTGCAGTTTGCCTGGTCATATAAAACCAATTATCTCGATGCCGTTTGCAGAATATTCCATCAGGAAGGTTCGTGGGCTGAAGTAGTCTCCGGATTTGAATATGACAAAGCCATTAACAATGGTGTTGAGGGAAGCAAAATTATTTTTAACGGACCGGGCAAAACCGAAGACGAACTCATCCGTGCAATCAATAACGGATCTTTTATCCATATTGATCATTCCGATGAATTGTTTTTAATTAACAGGGTAACTGAAAAATGTAAGGCAAAACCTAAAGTATCCATACGTGTGAATATGGATACAGGGATATATCCCATGTGGGACCGGTTCGGATTTAATTATGAAAATGGGGAAGCCTGGAATGCCTTGAAAAGAATTATGCTCAACAATAAACTTGAACTGGTTGGTTTGCACACTCATATTGGAACCTATATATTATCACCCAATGCCTATCAGGTGGCCGCAACTAAATTATCAGATCTTGCCCTCAGGCTTGAAAAAAATTACAATCATAAAATAAAATATATTGATCTCGGAGGGGGATTTGCTTCTACCAATACCCTCAAAGGATCCTATCTGCCAGGGACAGATACCTGCCCTTCCTTTGATGATTATGCAGACATTATCACCAATGCCCTGATTAATGCTGAATTTGACATCAATAACATGCCTGTTTTGATACTTGAAACCGGACGTGCCTTGATTGATGAAGCCGGTTATCTTATTGGAACCATTCTGGCCAACAAACGACTGGTAAATGGACGTCGGGCAATGATATGCGATATTGGCATTAACAACCTCTTTACTTCATTCTGGTATCAACATCCAATATTTCCTGTTGAAGATATTGCCCAATATTACGAAGACACAACCTTATATGGTCCCTTATGCATGAACATTGATATAATAAGGGAAAGTATCCTGCTGCCTGCTCTAAATAAAGGCGATCACATTGTGATCACTCATGTAGGCGCTTACAATATGACACAATGGTGGCAATTTATTACTTACCGGCCTAATGTGGTGCTCATTGATACAAAAGGCGAAACTCACCTTATCCGGGAAAAAGAATCTCTTGAAGTATTCAAACAACTGGAAAAAGTTCCAAAACATTTGCAATAATTTATCACATAAAATCACTATCAAAAAATGTTTAATTCAGGGACAGATGGATCCATACGGTAAAAAACAAGACCTCTTTACTTCAACATTAAATGCGTATTCACAAATCTTTTTTTCTGATCATATAATTTTCGGCATCCTTATCTTTATTGTCACTTTTTTTGATTTTTGGTCCGGGTTAACAGGGTTCATTTCTGTCCTTACTGTAAATCTGATGGCTCGTGCATGGGGATATAACCCGTATTACATTCAGAAAGGCTTGTATGGATACAATCCTTTACTTGTAGGCATTGCTCTTGGAATGACCTATGAACCCAGTTTACTGCTTATTTTACTGATTATCGTATCAGCCATACTTACCCTTTTTATTCAAATCATGATGCAAGGCTTGTTAGGGAAATATTATCTTCCTTATCTTAGCCTTCCTTTTCTTATTTCTATCTGGATGATTTTGCTGGCTGCCGAGCATTTCCCTTCACTGAATATAAGTCATCGGGGATTATATGAACTTAATACAGTCTATTCTGCAGGAGGAATTAAACTGGTTAAACTATATGATTTTTTTTCTTCCATCCGCCTGCCCAATGCCATCATTGCTTACTTTAGTTCCCTCAGTGCCGTATTCTTTCAATTTAATGTCATGGCGGGAATCTTTGTTGCTGCAGGATTATTAATTTATTCAAGAATAGCATTCACACTATCACTAATTGGTTTTTATTCCGCCTATTTCTTTTATAAAATGCTGGGCGTTGACACTTCAACTTTACTATATAGCTACACAGGATTTAATTATATACTTACAGCTATTGCGATTGGAGGATATTTTGTTATCCCCTCTTTCTTTTCTTATGTTGTTGCCGTTTTTACAATTCCTTTGGTTGCCATTCTAAGTACTTCCCTGTTTTTTATTTTTCAACCACTTCATTTAAATATTTATTCATTGCCTTTTAACATAGCTGTATTACTTTTTTTATACGCCATAAAAAACAGAACAAAGAAAACCACCGGCCTGTCCGAAGTATACATTCAGCAATATTCCCCTGAAAAAAACTTATATTCATTTTCCAATTATAACGAACGTTTTAACAGTCGTTATCCTGTAAATTTCAAACTCCCTTTTATGGGTTTCTGGGAAGTATCGCAAGGACATAATGGAGAATATACCCATCAGGATGAATGGAGGCATGCATGGGATTTTATCATCAATGGATCGGATGGCAAACAATTCCGGAAACAGGGAATGTTCCCGGAAGATTATTATTGCTATAATAAAGCCATCACGGCAGCAGCCGACGGAATAGTTGAAACAATAATTGATGGCATTGATGATAATATAATCGGACAAATGAATATAAAAGACAACTGGGGAAATACTATCATCATTAGGCACCAGAACAATCTTTTTTCAAAATATTCGCATCTGAAAAAAGGCAGCATAAAAGTAAGGCATGGCGATACAGTTAAACAAGGCCAGGTGATTGCTCATTGCGGAAATTCAGGAAGATCTCCTTATCCACACCTGCATTTTCAGATTCAGTCAACTCCCTATGTGGGATCAAAAACAACCGACTATCCTTTCTCGTATTATCTTATCAGAAAAGACAAAACTCTAAATCTTAAAACTTTCAGCAGACCATCTTCAGGAGATCAGGTGTCAAATATTGATTCTTCACCATTCATAAGCAATGCGTTCAACTTCATTCCGGGAAAATCCATTGTAGTAACATACCGGAGAGAAAACAAAACAGCTGCCGAAACATGGACCATCCAGACCAACAGTTACAACAATTCTTTTATCGAATCCGATGTATATCACGCCCGGGCATACTTCTATAACGATGGCAATATACATTACTTTACCCATTATGAAGGGTCAAGAAAATCCATGTTATATTATTTCTTCATCGGATGTCATAAAATACAATTCGGCCTATATCCTGACTTGATTATTGAGGATTTTATTGCCTTAAATGCCATCATAGGAAAATACCTTTTTTTACATGATTTTATTGCCCCGTTTAAAATGTTGTTTAAAGTAAAATATATCAGTAAAATAGAATTTATAGACAATGAAATAACGCCCTCAAAGATCCGGTTAAGATCCGGTTGCCACATATATTTTCTGAATAAAGAAATAAAAAGTATATCCATCCAGATTCACATTGACGAAGGTGGCATAAAAAAATTAACAATTGATGAATCACTTGCAAAAAGAGAGATTGAATGGGTAACCGAATAAGAAGATACGTTGTTTATGCTGTTTTTTTTTCATCTGCCTTAAATGCACAAAAACCAATGCGGGCAGATTCGGTTGATATGATTACCTACCAGATGGCCATCAGCGGAAGGTGGGAGGAAATGATGTCGCTGGCCAGAAAATCAATACGCTCAGGCACAGACTTTCATTATCTGCGCTTACGAATGGGAATTTATTATTATAATAAAGGCAACTACAGAAGAGCAACCCATCATTTGATTAAAGCTTACAATATGTACAAATTCGACGATTTAAATAATGAATACCTTTATTATGCATGTTATTCCGCCAATCGTAATCATGAAGGCTACTATATTGGCAGTAATTGTTCAATGGAACTTAAAAATAAAATCAAATTCAAAAAGAGATATTTTGACTATCTCTACTCCAATTGCAGCTATTCCACAAACAATAATCGCGATGAAGCATATAAACTTAAAAACGAGGAATTGGTATTAAACGGATACCAGACCCTCAATAAAACATTACTTAATGTATCAATCGGCGGAGGTCACAGGATTTCATCAAGAACAAGCATGCACTGGGCATATTACAGAATCCAAAAACAGGACTATCTATACACTGCCTATACAGGAGTATATAATTTTTATGATAATTATAATGTCGATCAGGATCATTTTTATCTCAGCATGAATGAATTTTGTGGAAATGGGTGGAATCTTACTCTCTCCGGTAATTTTGTCCATACAACTATTTATAAAATCCTCCCGGCAAATCACTACTTTAGAAAGATTGGCGAAAATATTCCCGATACCGTTCTGAATGCATTTTCTGCCAGCGCAGGAATCTCAAAAGACATTTCAATGTTTAATTTATTATTAACAAGTAATTTCTCGAATTTTTCGGGAGGGGTCCAGTTCACCCAAACAGCAGCTTTAACCTATTACCCTTTTGGAAATTTTAACCTTTATATATCTTATATTCCCTCGTATCATGTCCGGATTGACAAGATCAGTACAAAGAACTTCATCTCTTCGTCTTTACTGGGATTTAAAATATTCAGGCATCTATGGAATGAATTATACTTTTCTTACGGAGAAATGCAAAATTTCAGCAGCTATTATTCTTATTATATTTATAATGACATTAATCCTATTTATTTTATTGCCTCCACCAATTTTATTATTCCGCTTAAACAATCCAAAATTTTTTTACGATATTCGCTTATGCAACATCGAAGTTTCTTTCAAACATTCATGTTTGACAATCTGAATAATTATAACAGAATAGATTATACAACAAGTAATATTACAGGAGGTTTGATATGGTATTTTTAAGAATTCTTGCCACCTTAGTATTTGGCTTTTATGTTTATACAGGTTATGCCCAAGATTATGATAAAATAATCAGGGTATTTGATGAAAGTTATAAACTTGAAGAACAACAAAAATATGAAGAGGCAATCAATAAATTAAAATCGATATACGATGAAAAATCGTATGAAATAAATCTTCGAATGGGATGGTTATACTACGTTGCCGGCAAATATGAAGAATCCATCGAGTATTATTCAACGGCCATTAAAATAATGCCTTATTCCATTGAACCACACTGGGGAATCATTTTCCCTCTGAACGCCTTGAAAAAAGATGATGAGATGGTTTCCCATTATCAGAAAATCCTTGAAATAAATCCCAACAATTCCATTGCTCTATTCCGGCTGGGCCTTATTTATTACAATAAGAAAGATTTTATCCTTGCCGAAAAATATTTTGACAAGGTTGTCAATCTATACCCATTTGACTATGATGCCCTGGTTATGGACGCCTGGACAAAGTTGCAACTCAAAAATACCAGGGAAGCCAAGATCTTATTTAATAAAGCGCTTGTCCGTAAACCGGGTGATAAATCAGCAAAGGAAGGCTTAAATTTGCTAAAATAGATTACATTTCGCCGTCTTCTTTCCGGTTTTTCATTTTAATGGGCTTCAAGCCAGTTTTTCCCGGTTCCTGCATCCACTGTCAGGGGGACACTGAGTGTTGCCGCGTGTTCCATCTCATGGACAACAATTTCTTTAACTTTTCCCATTTCCGGGATAAATACATCAAACAACAATTCGTCGTGCACCTGCAAGATCATCTTCGACCGGATTTTTTCCTCTTTAAACCGCCGGTAAATGTTTACCATGGCAATCTTGATGATGTCGGCTGCTGTTCCCTGAATGGGGGTATTGATGGCATTCCGTTCGGCAAAACCACGGACAGTGGCATTGGCCGAGTGGATATCGGGAAGATATCTGCGGCGATTATACAGGGTAGTCACATAACCTTTTTTACGGGTTTCTTCAATCATCCTGTTCATGTATTGCCGGATGCCGGGGAAAACGGAAAAATAACCGGATATCAACGCCGAGGCTTCTTTGCGCGAAATCTTTAACCGCTGGGACAGCCCAAAAGGAGAAATTCCATAAATAATCCCGAAATTGGCTGTTTTGGCTTTCCGCCGTTGCTCAGGGGTTACCTGCTGAGGAGGAACACCAAAAATTTTTGAGGCCGTGGCCGTGTGAATGTCTTCGTTATTGCGAAAAGCAGCAATCATTTTTTCATCCTGACTGTAATGTGCCATGATTCTTAACTCTATCTGGGAATAATCGGCCGACAACAACAAATAGTCCTCATCCGAAGCCACAAAGGCTTTACGGATTTCGCGACCTTCCTCATCGCGAA